>Ga0209210_1000320_pt1 | contig 52395 bp, 53 predicted proteins | sample RifGroA1_FD_183991 | JGI IMG/M metagenome (GOLD analysis project Ga0209210, IMG submission 183991) | Contaminated groundwater microbial communities from Rifle, Colorado, USA - Rifle Groundwater A1 (SPAdes) (version 2) | ecosystem: Environmental > Aquatic > Deep subsurface > Groundwater >...
TGCAGGATCTGTTAGATGAGATCAGCAAGGCTAAAGAGATGCAGCAAAGGCACAAGCTAGGGAATATAGATTACGACTGGTTAGAGCTTTTGGCAAGGCTGACGACAGCAAACGAAATTAATAAACAGATGATTGACGATTTTGGTCTTTATCGGGACGAAAGCAGGCTTCCTGACGTAGGCACTTTGGTTGACGGAAAAACTATTGGTCGGCTTCTGGCTGACGAGGGGTTTGTACAGATCATCAACGAAGAGGTTTGGTATCCCCAAAAAGACCCCCTTACCGGGGAAATTTCCCTAAAGAAATACGATCAAGTTATAGAAGAGGCCACAAGAGAGCTTCAGGGGAAATACCCTGGTTTCAAAATTAAAGCGGCGGGGATGTTTTTAGAACAGGCTAGTTCGGTGAGAGCCAGTTATTGGAACTTAATCAAAATGAAAGATTTGGAAGATTATTACTCAAGAAACATGGGAATTTTAGGCTCCGGTCTGCCAATTGTTGAGTTACCGGATGGTTGGACTGATTCGGAAAAAAGGGTTGGCAAGTCATTTTTAAAACTAATGTCGGTGTTTTCTTTGCAGGACAGGTCTTGGAACTTGATGTTTCAAAGAAGTGTTTTAAACCCCGAAGAGATAGAAGCGGGCGTGAGAAGACATGGAGTGCCTTACGTAACGATGAAAAAATGGGATTGGGAAAAAGGGGGCGCGATTTTAGATTTAGAAGAAAGCCTTGATCAAGACAAGGTTTTGGAGGTAGCTGACTTAGCGGGCAAGGAAGTTGGGGTGGACGCAGAGGCGGTACTAGATAAAGTAAAAATTTTAGCCATAAGAAGAGAGCAGCTTAAATGGCAGGTATTTTCGTGGTTGACCGGCAAGCATGGCAAAAGAGTGATCGGGGAAAATGTGTTTATCGGCGAAGAAGGGGGGACGAGGCTGCCTTTTGGTTATACCCAGAAAGACCATCGGGAGAGGTTGCTTAGTTTTTTGAGAGACGAGAAGGAAAAGGGTAGGGCCAACTTAGAGAAAGTTGATTTTGACACAGACTTTATCGATGGCGGATGGTTGGAAGCAACCTTGATGGACATTTTTAGGCATGAGTATAGGGAGGGGGAAAAGACGAAAGAGCTAAGAAACCACTTAGTTGCTTGGGTGGGCATGGGATTAAGGGCCTCAAGACAGGAAGCCCATGATAAAAAGGCGGAAATTCCAGGGAAGCGAGAGCGGCTAAGAAGTGCCAGAGAAGAAGCGGGCAATGGCAACTTTACCGTCTTAAGCCAAATGGTCAGCGACCACAAGTTTGCCGACAAAGAAGTTGACGTTGGCAATTGGCAGAGACAAGCTAGGGAGTTGGAAGATTTATTTAACAGGATTGAGCAAGGTTCGGAAATAACTTTGGATGATGTCAGAATTGCCGGACTTGAGGCATTTACTTTGGGGCTAGCGTATTTGTTGCGTCCGGAAAACGAGGCAACGTTAAGGCAGTTGGGGCTAGACAGCGAGGCGGGAAGAAGATGGTTGGAGCAACTTCAATCCGACCCCCGCGAAGCAGACGAGGCGACGAAATTGGAACAAGAAAGGTTCGTTCGGGCAGTAAAACTTGAATTAACCCTTGAAGACATAACCACTTTTGGCATCGGTAGTAAATGGCAAAGATATGTGCCGGCGGACGAAGGAGAGAAAGACATTGATTCTTATTTGAAAGAAGCTAAAAAAGAAACTGGTTGGCCAGGTTTACGCCGGTTGCATTACTATCAGGCTTATCTAGAGGATTATTTTAAATATATCGCTAAGAATTTAATGGGTTGGCGGCCGCAGGTAAGAATTCCCAGAAGAAAAGGAACGGCGCCGCGCTACACAAACATAAAACCCTGGGAATGGGTGAAAGAAGCGATGGGGCATATGAGAGACACCTCGCCCCATGACGATATTTATTTTCAGCCCCACTTTACCACCGGTTACGCTTTGTCAAAGCTGTGGGCTAACGTAGCTAAAAAAGATATTGCCGAAGATCCAGTATCGGTCACCCAAAAAATGGTTGATCAATGGTTGAATGACGGTATGTTTACCGAAGCCATGGTGCCGGTGCCGTGGTTGATCGGCGAGGGGGTGGAAAATCGCGGAGAAGACCCCGAAGGCTATCTTAAATCAACAGAAAGATTTTTAACCCTGCAGAAGAACCTGTTGAGGGTTACAGTATCTCAAGGTTTCTTTAGGGAGCTGGCGACTCTACCGGTGGTGACAGCCGAACAGGCTTACGGCCGGCTGATTAATGACCGGATGTTTTTCCATGCGGCGCCACTATTAAATGAAGGCTTGTTGCGACCGATGGAGAGAACGCCTTATATATTAGGGATTATCGACATTGAAGATGAAGTTAGAAACGGCAACATTCAAATTATTTCCGATGAGCGGCTGACCAAAGATAATGAGGGGAACTTGATTGAGGTGTATGACTCGAGGTTTAGAAAAGTCCAAATGGAGTTAATAGGCGGTTTGCTAACAGCGGGGAGCGATCGGGTGTTTGCCCAGATACATTTGTTCGGCTGGAACAAAATGCAGATGCCCTGGGACGAGTCGGAGCAGCCGTTAAACCAAGGGTTGTATTTGTGGGAAACGATGCAAAACTGGGCCGGATTGGACAACTTAACTAACCCTCGGGTACAACTGCAGAGCATTAGGCAACAGTTGTTTGAGGCAGCCTCAGACCCCTTTATTTGGGACACGGAAATAATCGACGGTAAAGTGCAGTATTCCTTTGTGCCGGAGGCGTGGGTAGCGATTTGTGAGCGGTTTTATGGCTTCAACTTAAGAGACCACGAATCACTAGTTGAGAGATTTGGTGAAAATGGGGTTCAAGAGTTTAGGAGCAGGTTTGAAGAGGCGATGTTTGCTTATCAAGAGGGAGTAATGAAGGCGGTGTGGGGGGTGGATTTCGAAGGCCTTGAAGGAACGCCAGAGCTTTTAGGCGTATTTTCTACCTACATAAAAGGAGTGGTGTGGAGAATTTTGGGTTATTATGGAGCGGAAACAGAGTTTGGTCAGAAACCATCAGAAGCGCCTGAAAGGATAGTTATTCCGCCAGTCGAGTTAAGATGGGTTGACGAGAACGGAAACCAAAGGAGTGACAGTTTGCCTGCGATTATCATGGGGTCAACCCCAAACCCAGCAGAGATCGCTAAGGACGTAGCCGAGGGGGAAGACAGAAAGTTAGTAGATATAGAGATTGACGGGCGTATTCAAAAGGCTGTTGAAGTAAGATACGCTTTGGCCCGGGTTTATCACCGGGATCCTTATTATCGAGAACTGCCGGTTTTCTCAGGACAAGAGTATGAAGAAGCGGCTAAATTGGCATTTTTGAATTTGCCTCAGCCAAGATCAAGGAATAGGGAAGAGCGCGAGCCGGGTACGGTTGCAGAACAGTTGGTACGAAAGTTGGCCCTTATTGCCAAATTGTTAGATAAAGATATGGTCCCGGACCGGGAGGCGGCAGTAGCGGATGAAGACCAAAACATGGTTAGATTGGTGGAAGAACTAGAACAATTTGCCATTAATATCGGCATTGGCAGAGAGCCGGCGGTGTTGGCAAATTTGATTTACGGGGCCTTAGAAAGCGAAAAAGTAATAGATCCAAGGACTAATGAGGAGAAGGTAGTTAGGTACAGGAAGAGCAACTTGGAGATGCGGGGGCGGGCCTTTGAAGCAATTAGAGAGTTTTTGGCAAAACCCGAGGGCTTAAGAGCCTATTTGAAGCTGATGTACTTTTATGATATTGGGCAAATGGCCTCCGAAGTTGTGGACGGAGCAGTAATAGAAAGAGCGATGAATCTTGTAGGTCAAGAAAGGCCGCTACAGATGAAAGTTGAAGACTGGTTGGGGGCGGTGGAGTTCATGAACGTTGTGCCTAATAAGCCGGAAGAGTTGAAGTTGATTACACATGAAATGGTGAAGCGCGCCAACTGGCGGCGGGAAGGGCTAGTTGACATGGTGGATGAGAAATGGGAGTCGGTGGGGATTCTGTTTAAGATGAAGCGGGTGGTGCAAAAGCGGCTGTATTACTATTTGACCCAAGAGCCGGTGAGGAGGATTAAGGCCTTAGGGATAGGCATAAGTATAAAACTCAAGCGCGATATTTTAAAAACAGCCATTGAGGCCCAAGATCCGGAATCTGCCAGAATGGCCACCAGACAGCTATCGGAAAAAATCGGCACAATTAAACAGATGTTTGAATTAATGTCCGAACTAGCAGAGGCACGGCTAGGAGATTTAGCCAAGGAAGTGTTTACCTTAAAGGGTAAAGAGATATTTATTGGTTGGTTGGAAAAGAAGGATGTGCAGACTTTAAGGGCAGACTTGGTGCCTTATTTCTGGAGCACGTTGGGGGAAAGGTTGGCTAAGAGAGGAGAGAAGGGTCTGGTTAGGGTGTTCTTGGAAACATTTTGGCATTGGAGAGAGGGTTGGGATGGTTTGAACTGGAAAGCTCACCTATGGCGACACGGGAGATATCCGATTTGGTCTACGATTTTCGGTTGGCCTTTTGAAAAGATGGGAGCACCTGGAGTCAAAGAGTGGATAAAGAAGGTGTGGGATCCCGTCCGGGGGCCGTTGGCATTCTTTGAGTTTGTCCCGCCTACTACTACTTTGGTACAACTTTTATCAACGGCTGAGGCAGTAAGCCAAAACTTTGCTTATTTAACTACCCTTGAGAAGTTTCTCCAAAATGCCGACCTAGTGACATTGGCCAAAGTGGCCGAGGGTATTAATGGAGTTTTATCAAGTGCTGGGGGTCCGGTTTTGGGGTTTGTCATCGCCTACATCCCCTGGCACTTCGGGGTTAAGTTGGTTAACTATTTAGCCTATAATTTAATTGAGCACGTGGTGAGAAACGGTGGGATTAATATAAACTTGAGAGATATCCCAATTCAGATTCCAATATTGAATAAGATTAAAATTCAGATCCCAATTCGGAAGTTATTCAGGCCAGGTGGACAGCCACCCGATTGGACTAAGGGCAATCCGGATTATAATATGAAAAACTCCGACGAGTTTGTGGAGATTGAGAAAGAGCATAAGCTTTAAAATGGCGGAAGATATAGGAGCAAGAATAGAGGGCGAGGGTGGGTGGGGAGAAAAACCATTGCAGCCGATTAATTTGTCTAGGATAGACGTGAGCGAATTTCGGGATTTAGGTTTAGGCGATGAGGGTGAGGTTGGTGAGGGCAGCCTAGAGATGATTAGGCCCGGGGAGGTGATTGATGAGGCAGTTGAAACTGTAAAAGATGCCTTGAAGACCAAAAAGGCCACCGTTGGTCAGTTAAAATCAATGGTTCCGCTTATGGCTCAAGTTTTTTTACAAGAAGGTGGTAATTCATCTTCTTGGAGCGAACCAAAATCAAGCGAGGAGTTTGTGCCGTGGGTGTTGATGGCGGCGGCGGGGATCGGTTTGGCTTTGGCGTTGTGGAAAAAAGATGAGATTGGACAGTTTATGAATAAACTAAGTCAGAGGGGGGCGATAAAAGAACTAAAAAGAGCGGGCCTAGAAGAGATTGCGGGAGGACCGGCTGGTCGAGTTGAAATTCAAGAACCGGCGGGGTTGGAAACTAAAGAAGAGAAAGCGCGAAAAAAGAAAGAAAAAAGAAAGAAAAGGGTAAAAGCGATAAAGAAAGCGACACGACAGGCGATGATTCTTATTACAATAGCAGGCAGCGTGGGGGGCGCATTCTGGTTAGGAGTAGATAAGGTTATGGGGATGATTGATGTTTGGAACGAAGTTAACCCTGTTAGGGAGCAAGCAGTGGAAGAAGGGTTGATCTCCGGCATTCCCGGGGTGGACGAGATTAGCCCCCAAGCTACAGGGGAGATGATTCAAAAAAGTCTCGAGATGAGAAAAATGCTGGCTTATTATGATGATTATAGCGAGCCCTCGACGTGGGGAGGAGAAATGGCGTGGGGGGTAAATAAAAGCGAACCGCTTTTAAAACTGGAAAATATCGATGACGAGAAAACCCAACAGTTTTCTGCCTGGAAAGGGGCGAGTTGGATTTTTGGGGTTTATACCGAAGGCTATTTGTCGGAACCAAACCCTTTACTGGTTGACTATTGGTCTGAGCAGTGGCAGCTTAGTGCGATTGAGAGGTTTGATTTGGAAAATAGCTGGTTAGAATTTAGCCGAGACCGAAAGGCAGCCTATGGTTACTTAGAGGAGTTGAATATAAAAAACAGGCTTGGCGATAAAGGCGAGGAGATAATTAAATTTTATAGCGAGGCCAACAGGTTGTTTGAGGTTTATCCGGGAGAAGCCGGCTGGGAACAAAGATGGCAAGCTTTGAAAGCATGGGTGGAACAGCAAAAACAGACAGAGCCAACTCCGACAGCAGAGGCTTCGACAGGAGAAACTGTCTCTTTGTCCAGGATGCTGGCGTTGGCGGGGTTGGCTCACATGGGAGGAACCAGGAGGGATTTTTTAAATGGGTTGACGTTGTTGGTAGGAGCGGCGGCGCTAGGGCCGTTGGGGAAAACACAGATAAAGGCTGACGAAGAAGAGATTTAACCCAAGAGGCTGCCGATAATAGGAATTTTTCGCAGAGTGCCGGAAACATCGGGTGCGGCGGCGCTGGTGATGCCGGCTTTAACGCTTAAGAGTTGGTCGAGAGCCTGGGGGATTTGGGCGGAGGCCATGAGGATGCCTAGGCCGATAAGTGGCTCGAGAACTCTTGGGTCGGCAGTAGTAATGACTTGGGCTGACCCAGGAGCAAGAACGCCAGTCTTATTTAATGGAGGAAGGCTCGGGAGGTTTAAGCCGATATTAGAATCGACAATATAGGCGGCCAAATAGAACATAAAAGCCATGGCTGGGAAAGTAAGGGCGGCAGAAAGCATTTGCCGGAAAAAGTTACTGACTACTTCTTGGCGACCCGGAATGGCAGAAAAAAGAAAGACAAAAGGAGAAAAGATGGTTTGAAGAATTAGGGTGACGTATTTAGTAATCAGGGCAAAGAAGATTTTGATGCCGGTGCCAAGAAGCGTAAAGGCAAAAATCAAGGGAATAATTTTGTCGGTGATGGTTAAAGTGGTCTTGGCGCACTTACTGCCCGGAAGTTTATTTATTCCAGGTATTTCACAAATAAGTGCAAAAAGGGTTCTACCCAGACCACCGATAAACTCGCCCAATTTGTTAATAACGCCTGCTCCGCCAAAACTCCTTCCGGTTAAAAGGTCACCGACAAAGTCAAGGGTATAAGGATCTGGATTGGGATCAAGTTGGTTTAAAGGAAATTCTTTATAGTAGATGGTGTTGATTAGGTTGTGACCAAGATAAACCGTGTCGATAATCAGGCCGGCAATGGCAAAGCTAAAGGTGACTAAAATGAGCCCAACGACGATTCGGGGTAGGGCGAGTTGGACATTGATGACGGTTTGAGGGTTTAAGCGGGTGCGGAACATGATCATCAAGCCGATAACCACTAAAACGACTACAAACAAAAGATAGGCGACGTTGCGGCTGATAGTCCAGAGTTCAAGGATGGCCTGGTCAGAGTCACCGGTGAGAAACTTACTGCCTTCACCGATGGCAATGGCCGGTTTGGCTATGCCGGCATTTTTTCTTAAGTAGGCTAAATAGTCCAGAGAAGATAGGGGGCGTTGGTCGTAGAGTTTGGCAATGAGGCTGGCTGTTACGCCAGTGGCCCCCCCGGCGATGGGGTTGCCGTTTTCGTCATAAGCGCCAACAATGGCAACGTTAAGCGAATCCATTAAGATGGGGATCATGCCCGAGCTGCCGTTGGGGGTGAGCTTGCCTGCCATAAAGCTTTCCAGGTTCATTTCCGGCGAGGTGACGGCCTGGATGAAAGTATCGGAGGAGGGGGCAGTTTGGGCGTGAACCGCGACCGTAAAGCGTAAGCCATAAACCGCAATCAGCAAAACCAAGAAAAATTTGAGCAGGCGGGACATAAGCTTAGGTTAGCACAATTACTGGTTAAAGTTAATAGTTTCGTTGGCGCGGCAGACGCCGGAACCAATCGGTTGAGCTAAGTAAACGCTGTTGGTAATGGAAAAGGGCTGGTCGGTGAGCGAGTGGGCGGTGTAGCAGACTTCGTAGATGGTGCCGCCGGGGATAAAGTAGAGGAGTTGGTCAAAAAGATATGGGAAGAACTCGGCCAGAGCGGCGTTGATTTGTTCCTGGGTGAGGGTAAAGAAATTTTTAAACGGCTCAAGCAGCGAGCTGTCAACGTCGATGTCTTTGATGGCCTCGATATCCTGTTTGAGTTGGTTTTTGACCGCTTCGTCGTCGGTAGCTTCAAGCTGGGCTTCAAGTTCATCGATAATCGCTTGTTTTTCTTGTTCGGGGTCGGCGGCTGTGGCGATGCGGACCAGGATACCGACATAGTATTGAGTGATTTGGGTGGCGACGCCAGGGAGTTCGGTAAGGGGCTTTGGCCCTTCGGGGGCAGACAGGGCAACGTCGAGAGTATTCCAGATAAAGCCGGCCAAATTAAATTCCGGCCAGCCGGCGACATAGTATTCGTCGTTCTCCAGGGTCGGGGCGGATTTGCTTTGAACAAAAGTGGGGTTGGGGCGGAGCTTTAGGGGAATAAGCGACGGGTCGGTGGGAGTTTGGCGGGAGGCCGCGACCGAGTTTCTGTCGATTTCAACCAGCTGAGGATCAACAAAGGCCTCAAACATGATGTAGGAGTATTGGATGATCTGATCGTTGGTGACGACAAACTGAGGGCAAAGCCTGGCCGATTCAGAGGCGGTCAGGGAAGTGGGAGCTTCGGTATCAAGGTTAAAACAGGCAGAAACAGGGCCGGTAGCCAGTTCCTGTTGGGCGCTCCAGAATGAGGAAAAGATGATAAAGCCGGCAATGACGGTAACGGCGACAACCGAAGCCACGGCTAGGGCGGTAGATAAGACAGCCATGGTGATGGCGCCTGCGCCCAAGCCTGCCAGGACGAAGTTGATGCCTGAAAGAACGGCTTGGCCGACAAAAGCCCCCAGGCTTCCCAAGAAAGCGCCGATGGAGGGAATCAGGGCGGACAAAAGAGGCAGGCCGATAGTCCAGGCAAAGACGTACCAGGAAGGCAGGGCGACTCCAAAAAGGCCTAAGACAAATTGGGAAATGGTGCCGATGAAGAAGCCAGCCCAAGCAATGTAGTTGGCTTGGGCAAAGGGGAGTTTAAGAGTTGACTGGAGAGCTTTGTAAAACAGCAAGAAGCTGGCAGAGCCGGCCAGCGGTCCGGCGATCCAGGCCAGGGGAGCCGGCACGCCGGCGGCGATTAAGGGCTGGATCAGGCCAAAGCCGGCAAAAAAACCAGGGTTGAAGAAGTTTTGAAAGTAGGGACTAATTCGGGCCCAGGAGTTTTTAAGAAAGCGGGTCACGTCTTGGGCAATTCTGAACCAAGCTCTTTCCGAGCCAGCACGAATGACGCCTTCCGGAGCGCCGTAGGCGATTCTAAGCCAAGTACGATAAATGACATTTTGGTAAAAACGCGAGAAAACAGAGCTGGGGTTTTTCAGGCTTAAATAGCGCCAGTGGGGAGAGGAGAAGGTTTTGCCAAGAATATTCCACTGCCTTTGAGTCAACTTTTCTACTAAGAGCTTAAAAAGGTTGCCTTTGACTTGCCAGAGATAGTCGGCGGCGGCAAAAGTGGCGGTAGTTCTAAATGGACTCCAGCCGAAAAATTCCTGAAATAAAGGGCTTAGTAGGCTGCCGATAGCCAGACCGTTAAAAGGAACTCTTAGCCACCAGTTGTTGTAAAGAAAGTTGGCAAGACGGTTGATGGGGCCGGGTTTTAAACCGGGAACGTAGCCTCTGCGAATGGCTTGTAATTCCGTTTGTCTTAATTCTAGTGACGCTTGTTTTAACTGTTGACCGAATTGTCTGGTGTAGGGAGATTCCATTAAAGTTTTTGATTCGAGCAGCATGGCTTCGGATTTGACCCCGCGGATAAGGTCAAGATATTCTTTGGTCCAGGCAACTGGAGTTGGACCGAACTTGGGGTGAACGTAATTACCTAGTCTGGCGATTCTGGCGGCGGTGTTATAAAAAGCGCCGACGCCGGTGCCTAGTCCGGCAAAGCCAGCCCCGGCGGCATTTACCGGCAACCCAAACCAGCTGGTGAAAACGGCGTTGGGGAAAAGAGCGCTGCCGAGTTGGTAGCCGAGATAACCGGCAGAGACAGTGGTGGGGCTGAAGACACCGCGGGCAAATTGGGAAGCAGTGGTGCCGCCAACGCGATAGGCATTAAGCCAGCGGTTGGAGGTAAAGAATTCTAAAACCTTGGCTCTTAAAATTTTGACGCCGGGGATGTAGTCCAGAAGAGAAGTCAGACCCAGGCCAACGGTGTTGATAGCCAAGCCGAGGGTAAGATCGATTAAAAAGCCGGCCAGAAGCTGGGCGGCAAAGCTGAAAGGATCTTTATCGGTGTCTCGCAGTCTTTTGGCGGTGTTTCTAAAGAACTTACCGAAAATGTTTCTGAAGCCGGGGGTATCGTGTTTGGCTAAAAGCCCGGTGAGTTGTCCGTCGATTTGGCCCAGAGTTTTTTTGTCGTTTTTTTTGACTGCCTCTTGGCGGTTTTTAAACAGTTGATTGAGGCGGTAGTTTAGTTGCCTGGTGTCTTCGTCGGTTCTGCCCGATAACTTGTCCAAAAAGTCGGCGGCCGAGTGGCTGGCTTGGGAAGCGGCAAGAATGGGGGTGAAGACGGCTTTGGTGACATTTTCTCCGTTGTAACCTGCGTAGGTGATTCTTGACAGTAGCGGGGCACCGCCTTTGGATAGGACCGCCATAACGCCCCGGGTAGGCAGAGCCAAAAACTCAAAGGCGCTTGTTTCCGGCAAGGTTTTCATGTAGTAGTAAATCGACATGGCGTTTAAAGGGTTTTTCATCCAGGCCATTTCAAAGGCGATTTTTTTGTGTTCCATTTGTTTCATCAGGTCGCCAGCCGGGCCAAGAAGGGTGAAAAGAAACAAGTTAGTGGCTTGGTGAAGTTGAAAGTTTAATAGCCCGGCGCGATAGAGTTTGAGGTAAGCCCAGGTGTTTTGACCGAATCTGGCTGCGCCGAGTTTGGCATCTGGTGAAGCAAAATGTTCAAAGTAGCCAGTTTTAAAAGAGTTAAGGTACTTTTCGATTTTTTCTTGGTTGTTTTTGAGGTCTTCTTGGATGGTTTGCCATTTTTGCTGGGGGGTCTGTTCGGCGGCGGGCTCGACAAGCTCTTCGGCGGTTTTAACCGGAGGCGCTTCGGGCAGGGCCTCGGGCTGGGGTTGACGCTGAAAGGGTGGGGCGTTTAGGGTTCGGTCGAGAAGGGGCTTTAGGTCTGGATTTTTTTCGATGAGGCGATCAAGGCGGCGTTTTTGGGCGCTGTCGCGTTCCTGCCACCGAATTCGGTCTAAGACGTAGTAAGGGTCGGAGCGAAAAGCGGCGATTAACTCGTTGTCTTTAACTTGAGATAGACGACGTCTTTCGAGAGCTTGAGAGGCAGGGGTGACGGCCACTCTTTGACCAAAGAGGCCCTCTTCTAAGCTGCTTGGTTGAAACGGTGCGGCAGCTGGGGCGCCTTTGGGCGGTTTTTGCGGAGGTTCTCCAGGTGGTGTGGCGGTAGCGGTCTTTTGGTCCGGCGGCTTTTGCGGCGGCGGCACGGCCGTGCCGGTTTGGGTTTTGGTGGTTTGATCGGTGTCGGGCAGAGCGGCCATAAGATTATCTTAGCAAGGATTAAATCTGGGGGCTAGCGGCGGGCTTGCCCGCCATAGCTTTAGCGGCGGCGAGGGGTGAGGAATCTAAGCGGCAGGAGAAGAGCGAGATTGAGAATAAGGATAAGGGCGAAAAGAGAAGCTAAAAGCCAAAACAGGTTGGCGGTGAATTGGGGGATGGCGGCTGGTAGGTTTAAGTTGGCGAGCTTGAAAACGCCGAGGAGAATTAAGATTAAAACCACGGGGACGCCGGCGGCTTGAAGGTCGGAGGGGGAGGAGAACATGGTGTTGGCGATGGCAAAGACCAAGTAAAGGGTGAGGGCGAGGCGGTAGAAGGGGAGAAAGGCAGAAAGGGTTTGGAGTTGGGACAGGAGGTTTTCGGCCAGATTCAGATTTAGCCCCACACGGATTAAAAGGTAGAGGACAATTAGGCCGACGACAAAGGGCGCGGTGCCGATGAGGGTGAGGCGGATCGGGTCGGTGGCGGCGATTTGAGCCGAGCCCAAGCGGAGCTCCCCCTCACGAAGCTGGGGTTTTAAGGATAGCTCGCCGGTGGGGACGCGCAGGAGTTCAGCAGATAAAATATGGGAGAATTCGTGCAAAAAAACTCCGGGCAAAAGGAAGAAAAACAGCAAATTGACGGTGGCTTCCTGGGAGTGAGTCAGGCGCATCAAGAGCTTGATCAAGTGGCCGATGAGAGCGCGGGAGGAAAGATAAAGGAGAATGGCGGTGAGGATGAAGGCGAGAAGAGATAAAAGCATAGAGATTATCGTTTCCTTTCTCGGCTATCAAGGTAGCGTTTTACCGCTGCCAGCGAAGTCAACCAGTTGCGTTTTTCTTTGTATGCCGCCAGCTTGCCTTGGCGGGCCAGCAAATTAAGATACTTGGCGGAAAAAGAGGTTTTTTTAGCAATAATGGCTAAGGGGTAAAATTTTTCTCTGGGTTTAGTCGTCGGCGTTAGGGTTTTCAAATAAATGTCTAAAGACCTTTCCACCGTTTGAGCAGCAAAACGGATTAAAGGCTGATAATTATTCTTGTCTGCCTCCTGTAGTACCCGATAATATTTTTGGCGGTCGTTTTTCAAAATGACAGCTAAAGGGTAAGCTTTTCTCATTAAGATTAGATTCATCACTAGTCTGGCAGTCCGGCCGTTCCCGTCTAAAAAAGGATGGATAAAGACCAACTGGTGGTGGAGTCTTGCCGCCAGCTCAATTGGGTGGAGGCGATGGCGGTTTTTTCCAAGCCAGCTGATTAATTTATTCATGGCTGCGGAAACCGCGCTGGCATCCGGCGGGGTGTGGTTACTACCGGCAATGAAGACATTAGTTTTACGGTAGCGTCCAGCCCAATCAGCCTCGGTTTTTTTCATGATTAGACTGTGGAGCTCGCGGACTAATTTTTCGGAAACAGTCACCTTTTTTTGCGGCCGAACCAGTTCATATAAAAACTCCAGGGCCTCGTGATGATCTTTGGCTTCCAAGTGATCTTTTAGAGGTTTGTTTTTAACGGTAATGCCCTCATTGATCACCCAAAAGGTTTCTTTAAGAGTTAAGCTGTTACCTTCAATAGCGTTGGAGTTGTAGGTCATTTCTATCTGGAATTTTTCCTGGAGTTTTTTAACGGCCACTGGCGGCAAGGGGCGTAGTCGGCGCAGTCTTACTAGTTTTTGGTCAACTCTGGAGAATAAAGCATTAATATGGTTTACCATAGTTTTAATGATATACCATATTAAGAGTTTGTCAAGGACTAGGATTATTGGGTTTTGATGGCGGAGAGAAAATCGTTCGGTTCTTGGAGCTTAAAAAAAGGCCGGGTCCAGGCGAGGCGGGTGCCGATTAAAGTCAGCAGAGTAACCAGGCCGAAGAGGAAGGGTTTTAAAGTTTTTAAAAAATAGAGGCTGGCGTAAGCCGCACCCGATAAAATCGACAAAAAGGAAAAGGCAATAAGGCCGGAGACAGTGGTCGACAGGGTGGACTGATTAAGGCCGGTTAGGGTCTGGATGATGCCCGGGCCGGAAGGTTCTCTCCACCTCGCAGGAGTCGGCTCCGGCTGGAAGCCGGCCGTCACCTCCGAGGAGGATCCAGTTGTTTGGGGAGAGAGTTGGCCGACCATGGATTTTAATTTTTGCAGCTGGTCGGCGGCGACCCTAACCTTGCCGGTACCCTGGCAGGTGGGGCAGCCAACGCCGTTACAATTTGGGCAAGTTAGGATCTGATAATCTGCCATATTAATTTCTAATTGATCTAATTTCTAACTAATGTCTAATAACTCAATGTCAAATTAACTATTAGTTATTGATATTTGTGAATTGGTATTTGTTTAGGTCAATTAGGTTAATTAGTAATTAGGTTAATTTTACTATTTAATCTTTTCAGCTCCCCATTCAATCTTATCACCGCTTTTAAGCTTGCCGGCGATAATTAGTTCGGCGATGGGCTCTTCGATGTGATTTTGGATCAGGCGTTTTAAAGGCCGGGCGCCGAACTCGGCGACGTTGCCTAAGTTGGCCAACTTTTCCAAAGTGGCATCGGGGACTTCGAGGTTGACGCCTTTTTCTTTAAGGCGGTTTTGGACTTGGGTGAGCTGGAGGCGGGCGATTTGCTTGATGGCGGCAAGGTTTAACTGGTTCATCAAAATGATGTCATCGATGCGGTTTAAAAACTCGGGGCGGAGGTGGTGGGAGAGAGCCTTCATCAGGTCGGTGCGATTGACTTTTTCATTAAGGTCTGACCTTTCGCCTGCCGGCGAGCCCTTCTCGGCTTGCAGCCGGGAATTCCTGTTAAGGTCAGACCTTGGTAGGACGCTTGGTAAAAACTCGGAAACGTCGATGTTCGAGGTCATGATGATGATGGTGTTTTTAAAGTCGGCGGTGTGGCCTTGGGAGTCGGTCAAGCGACCGTCTTCCAGGACTTGAAGAAAAATATCAAAAACTTTGGGGTGGGCTTTTTCCAGCTCGTCAAGAAGAATCAAAGAGTAAGGATGGCGGCGGATGGGGTTGGTCAGCTGGCCGCCCTCTTCGTAGCCGACGTAGCCCGGCGGGGCGCCGATTAACTTATCGGCGGTGTGGGCTTCGGTGAACTCGGACATGTCGAGGCGCACCATGGCTTTTTCGCTGTTGTAGACGGTGCGGGCCAAGGCTTTAGCTAGTTCGGTTTTACCGACACCGGTAGGGCCCAAAAGTAGAAACGAGCCGATGGGGCGGTTGGGGTCTTTGAGGCCGGCGCGGGATCTTTTGATGACGTCGGCGACAGCCTTGACGGCTTGAGCCTGGCCGATGATTTGTTGTTTTAATTTGTCTTCGAGACCCAAAAGTTCGAGCGATTCTTTTTCGGTCAAAGAAGTCACCGGAATGCCGGTTCGCTGGGACAAAACAGCTTTGATGTCTTCGACGCTGACGGAAGTTTTGCCGGCGACTTTGGCGCCGGAGGTGGCCTCATCTAATAAGTCGATGGCCTTGTCGGGAAGGAAGCGATCGGCAATGTAGCGGCTACTAAGGTCAATGGCGGCCTGAAGCACCGGCTGGTCGAGGGCAACGCCGTGGTGCTTTTGAAGTTTTTCGGCGACGCTAGCCAAGATTTTAAGAGTGTCTTGGCTGCTGGGCTCGTCGACTTTGACCGGTTCAAAGCGCCGCTCAAGCGCCGCGTCTTTTTCAATGTACTGGCGGTATTCGTCGGCGGTAGTGGCGCCGATGACGTTGATGTCGCCCCGGGCCAGGGCGGGTTTTAAAATGTTGGCGGCAGTCATCGCTCCGGCAGCAGAGCCCGCGCCCATGATCATGTGGAGTTCGTCGATAAACAAAATCACTTGGCCTTGTTTTTTGATGTCTTTTACGAGGTTTTGCAGGCGTTCTTCCAGTTCGCCCTGATAGGAGGTGCCGGCGAGCATCGAGGTTAAATTGAGGCTGTAGATTTGAACGTCGGCGAGTAGTTTAGGGACGTCGTTTTGGGAAATTTTTAGGGCCAGGCCCTCGACGATGGCGGTCTTGCCCACTCCCGGGTCGCCCAAAAGGACGGCGTTTGATTTGGTGCGGCGGGCCAGAATCCGAATCAACTGGTCGATTTCTTTTTGGCGGCCGATGACCGGGTCGAGTTTGCCGGTCTGGGCTTTTAAAGTTAGGTTTTCGGCGTATTGCTCCAGGGTTGAAGTCTTTTTGGAGCCGGTTTTTTTGGCAGCCGAACCGGCGTGACGGATAAAGACTCTGACGTCCTGGGCGTCTAAAGGGGGTTTTAAATAGTCGTTTAGGGGGATTAAAAAGTGAAGCAGGGTTACTTGTGGGTGGTTGGTGATTAAACTTTCGCCGTAGGCCAGATAGAGAATTTTTTTAAGGTCCGCTCCCAGGCTGACGCGGTTTACCCCGACCGTAGCGTCGGGGCCGGCGGCATCACTTTTCCCAGCCAGCTCGGCCTTGAGGCTAGTGAGCAGCGAACGGATTTGAGCCTGCCGGTTTAGGACCTCGATTAAGTGGGCCGGCTGGGCGTGGGCATAGCCATTTTTGGCGGCCAGCATCAGGGTGTCGGCGAGAATTTCAAGCGCTTCTTGAGAAAAGGCGGCGGAGATGTCGGCGGCTTGAAGCATAATTTCTAATTGACCTAATTTCTAAGTAATATTTGATAAGAAAAAAGAATAATGCCTACGGCAACGGACAGAAGAATGGCGCGTTTGATTAAGAAAAAACGCTTCAAAAACTTTCTGGTTTTAAGGTCGATAAAGTCGGGGAGGTTGAAGACAATCGGTTGGTCTTCCTGGAGGGCGTAGACGCCGTGGCCGTCGCAGGTTTGGCAGGCTTGACCGCCGGTTTGGCCCGTTCCCTGGCAGGCCTCGCAAGTGACGACGGCGATCGGTAGGGCAGGCTCGAAACTCATGAGTTTATGATAGCACAGAAGCTAGGGGGTGGCGGGGAGATAGGCGGTGATTTCGGCTGTGTTACCAGTTTCTAGCTGGGCGGTGCCGGTGAGCTGAAAGACGGGTAAAAGCATCCCTTGATTGGCTTGGGCTTGGTAGCCGAGGTTTAGGTGTTGGTAATCAGCGGAGGTAACTTTAGTAGCGGTGGTAGGATAGGCGCGGGGGCCGGTTTTTAATAAAGTGACGGTGGGGAGGCCGGCTTGAATGTCTTGACTAACTTGGTCGGCGGTTTTTAAAGGATAGGTAGTGGTTTTGAGTTCGCCCGGATTGGTTAGGTAAGTAGAGTAAAGCAGGGCGGGGAGTTGATAGTCAACGATAAAGATGTTGCCGGCGCTGGTGACGGAAATAGCGATGGGAGCGTTATCGAGGTTGGTAGAAAAAAGCGGCAGGCGGTTTAAGGTGGGGAAAAAGGAAAATTGGTAAGTGTCGGCAAGAGCAGGATCAGCGACCGGTTCTAGCTGACCTTCATGGCTTTGGTAGTAGCTGGTTTGGTGGGGCGTATCTTGATCCATCAGGCGGTGGTCGGCCAGCCAAGTTTTGGCTATGGTGAGAGCATCTGGTTCTATCACCTGAGTAGAGTCGGAAAATTCAGAGGCAGAGACTTTTATGTAAAACTGGCCGGTTTGGAGATTGAGGCTTAGGGTGCTGGTGCCTTTTTTCCAGACAAGGTGGGGAACGGAGTTAAAAACCATTTCCTGGGGGGGTTCGATAAAGTTTAAGCTTTGGGCCATGGGGTTAAAAAAGTTTTGCAGGTCGAGGGAGGAGGCAGAATGTTGATAGACGGCGATGCTGGTTTGATCGCTTGGCGGGGGAGCTTGAAGTTGGTTTTGCCCAGGGCGAGAGAATTGATAAATGGGGTTATATGATGGTGGTGGCAGAAGTCCTTGTTGACTGGGTTTGGATTGGCGCAGGGCCGGAAGCAAAATAACCAAGGCTATCAGGAGAACTCCCAAACCGATACCGAGGGCGGTTTTGGGTTTGGCTTTGAGCCAAGAGGTAAGCTGGTTCATGGTGTCAGATAATTTTAGCATCAGTTGCATAAGGGTTCTCCGGTGTTACAGGAGCAGCCTGGGATGGCGGCGCAAGGGTCGGCGGTCAAGCCAGAGTAGTAGAAGTTGTAATAAGCACCGCCTTGGGATAGGCCGAGGTGGAGGTGAGATTCAGAGCTTTGACCAGTATTGTCTTGGATGCCGACTTGGGTGGCGGTATCGACCTGCTGGCCGACGCTGACAAACTGGCCGTCGGAGAAGCTGTCCATGTGGCCATAGAGGGTAAACGAGCCGTTGCAGTGGTCGATGATGACGCAGGCGCCAAAGTCGCCGCAGCCATTGGGCGAGCCATTGGTATAGTAGATTTGCCCGGAGCCGGCGGCGTAGACAGGTAAGGTGAAGGGAACATTGTCTTTAGCGTTGGGGCCACCCGGGTCCATGTCCAGGCCGCCGTGGCAGTAGGCACCGCGTTCTTCTTTATAGCAGGAGGTAAGGTAGGCGTTGTCGACGTCAAAAGCGTAGGGCCAGTCGAGCCAGGTTCCTGACGGGTTGGGGCCGCCGCTGCAGGTGGGCGGAGTCGGGCTGCCTCCGCCTGGAGGCGGGCTGCCTCCGCCAGGCGGAGAAGAGGCGCCAGGAGTTTGGGCCAAATCGCCGGCGGTGCCAAAGCCGCACTGGTCGCTGAAGGGTTGATAGGCTTGGCCGGTAACGAAGGGTTGGAGTTTAGCCAGGATGCGTTCCTTTTGGCAATGAATGTAGCCTAAGTATTTGTAGTAGAATTTGGCTGGTTTGGGCGGTTCGCGGTAGCCGGCTTCGGCCCTGCCGGGGGTAAAGTCATACTCAATGTTGGTTTCGGTGGGGTTGCCGACTCCAAGCCAGTTTTCCGGAGGCGGGTTGTCTTCAAGTAAAGGTTTAAAGATGCCAAAAAGAGCTCCGGGGCCGGTAACTAAGCGAGTCATGAGAGTGTCTAGAAACGGGGTGTAGGTTTTAAAGTAAGTCGGATCATAGCGGAGGTCTTGTTTGATAAGGCAACCGGTGTAGTCAATGCCGGCGATTCCTGCTATTGGGTTGACGCACCTTTCGCACGAGTAGAGGTCACCGCAGGCAGAAGGTTGACTAGCCGGGCCGACGTATTCGGGGTTATCAATAGTTTTATACACCAGAGTGGTGACGACGTCTTCTTGGGCAAAGTCACCCGACGAGGGGATTTGGGTATTGCCGGGATCGCAGACCGGGCCGAGGCCATCCCATTGAGACTGGTTTTCATCGGAAATGATCCACCAGGGTTCCTCTGATTTAAGATACCAAGGGGCGGGGGTGAACCACTGGTCTGCCAGTTGGGGATCTTGGTCGTAATCGTGGGTTTCTTGAGGAGAAAGTAAAAAAGCCAAGGAGCTGCCGACTTCATAAGCGCGGGACAGATGAGGAAAAATTACGTCCTTGGTGTCGGCGTTGCTGATCTGACCCGGTTCGTCGATGACCTCGATGAAGCCCTTGGTGTCTTCGCGGGTAAACATGGGTACATACTCCCAGAGTTTAAACCATTTGCCGTTGTCTTTTTGCTGCCACTCGGCAGAGGCAGAGGCGTAGGCTTGAGCCGTGTCAAACTCTTCCGGCAATGGCGCCCAGTTTTTGTCATAGTCGTTGAGATAAATTTCTTGCCCGGCGCCGTAAGGAGCAACCTCGTTATTAACAGGGTTCCAATAACCGACTAAGTAGTCGTGGACTTCTTGGGTAGCGGGCTCAAAGCCGTAGGGGTTGTCGTTCAAGTCAAATTGGCCGGTGGCGCGTTTAATCAGGGCGCGGCGGAGGCGGTCTTGATAGGTTTTGGGGGCAAGCTCTCTGAAGACTCCTAAACGGGAAGGGATAAAGGCATTATAGATAGTGTTAAGAATGGGGTTGCCGGGGACGATGGGGTATTGTTGGCGCTGAAAATCTTCCTGAAAAGCGGGGTCGGCAGGGTCTTCGGCAAACTCTTCATAGTAGGCGCGGCCTTCAAAGTAGTCAAGAAGATAGCGTCTGATTTTTTCGTCGTTGGGTAGAGTAAAGTCGTACTTGCTGTCGTCGGTGATCGATAAAAGCGGAGTGACAAAACTTTGAAAGTTAGAAACGAGGATGCCGGCGGCGGTGAGCTTTTGGCTGCGGCGATCGACGACGTTAAAAGTTGGGGGGCGACCGACGACGGCGTTTACCGGCGGCGGCTGGACGATAGTCGGGCGTTGGGCGCAGTAGAGAGTCAGCGTGGGGTCGTCGATGGTTTTGGCTTCTTCTTCGGCAACCAACTCGAATGGGTTGGGCCGAAGAGGGTGGGGGTTTTGAGATGGGGTTTGGGCGGAGACGGAGCCACTAAAAACCAAAAACAAAAGACCAAATAAAAATAGTATTGTGGGTATCAGCCAGAGGCTGATCGTCCTGTGGACGAGGCGGGACATGATGCTTCTAGTATATAGAAGTTTATTGGGGAACGGCAAACTGTAATAGGTCCAGGCCAGTGATGGTGTTTAAAAGCCTAAAGATAAACCAGACGCCGACGGTGGCGGCAATTCCGATGATAGCGCCGGTGATGATTGATTGAGCTTTTTGAGTTTGTTTGGGGTCGCCGGCGGAAGTTAAGTATTGAAAACCCCCGACGATCAAAACGACAAAGGCGGCGACTCCGGCCAGGGGGATGATAAGGCGGAGGAGGTTGGCGACGATTTGCTCAAAACATTGAAGAGTAGCAGCGCCTTGCTCGATACAATCTTGAGGCCAAGGTTCGGTTTGGGCGTGGGCCGCAGTAGCGGCAGATCGTAGATAGTAGATCGTCGACAGTAGAAAGAAGAGAAGTTTTTGGGGGCGTTTGGGCATGGGCTAGCCGCCGGCAGAGGGGATGTTGAAGGAGAAGACATCAATGCCGAAAAAGAAGCCGATGACTTTCATCAGGGCCCAGGCGGCGGCGACGATGCCTAAACCCACCAAGGCCATGGTGATGCGGTCACGGGCTGCCTGGGTTTGTTGTTTGTCGCCTCCGGACAGAATCCACTGGATGCCGCCCCAAACCAGGAAAGCAAAGGTTAAAATGGCGGCGATGATCATAGCCACTTGGATTAAGCCGGAAAGGAGTTTGCTGATGTCCTTGATACCGGTGGGGGGTTCCTGGATGGTGATGGCTTCCTGGGCGCGGGCGATAAAGTTAAACATCATTACTATTATGAAAACGTTGCTCGAGTTTGTCAATCCCGGTGGCCACAGGGATTAGGCTAGGGGGAAGGGATGATAAAGTCTAACGGGCCTTGGGCAGACTCGGATAGGCCTAAGAAAAAGATAATTAGGCGCCAGATGATCCAGACGGCGGCTAAAATGACCAGGCCGAAGGTGGAGCTGGTGATTTTGGATTTGGCGGATTTGGCGCTTTCTTGGTTGCCGCCGGAGGTAATGAACTCGACGGCGCCCCAAATGAGGTAGAAGAGGGCGGCGATGGAACCGACGAAAAGGGCGACTTGGATGAGGTTTTGGAGGAATTGACCTAAGGAATCGAATTTAAAAAAATTAAAACCTTGGATTTGGTGTCTGATGTTGGTGTTGACTGCCATAGTTTATAGCGTGGGCCAAGGAGGATTTAGTATGTCTAAACCAGTGAAAAGACTGACGAGTTGAATGATAAGATATGAGAGCACCAGGATGGCCAATCCAAAGATACCGTTGCCCATTTTTTCTTTGGCGCGTTTGAGGCGCTCTTGGTTGGAGCCGGACAAAATCCAGTCGAGAGCCCCCCAGATAAGGTTTAAGAGGACGGCGAGCCCGCCGACGATGACTAGAACTTGCCAGATAATGGCTAAATAGCGGGCAAAGGCAACGTCGCCTTGAGTGCCGATTTTGGGGATAGCTTTGTTGACGATGGCCATGTCTATCTAATAGTATATAGCATTAATTTTATTCTGGTTTGAGACTGTTAATCAGCCTTTCAAGGTTGATAATGTCTAGACCGGTGACGGCGCTTAAGATAAAGGTGATGGCGTAGGCGGCGACGAGCACGGCCAAGCCGGCGATAGCAGTGCTGATTTGCTTTTTAGCTTTGTCGAGTTGTTCGGGGTTGCCGGAAGAGGTGACCCAGGTGACGGCGCCGATGACAAACCAGGTTAGAAAAGCCAGGCCGCCAAAAATGGTAAAGACGGTGATGATGTTGCTAATAATGGCGGTAAAGCGGTTTTCCGGGTTGGCTCCGGGCGCGGCGGAGAAGCCGGAAAGAAAGCCTTGGATTTGGCCGAGGGTTTGGGCAGAGTCGGCGAGTAGTTTAGGGTCCATAGATAGTGGGCGAGATAATGGCGGTGGCGCTGCCAAAGAATATCAAGCCGATGACGGCAGCGGCAACGGTTGAAGCGGCAATAAGCAGTAGTCCTAGCATCGAGATCCAGATGCGCGAAGAGGCTTTTTTGGCGACCTCCGGGTTTCCGGCAGAGCCGATATATTGAATACCTGATATGGCGAAGTTAATTACGGCCAAAAGCCCGCCGCCATAAATGGCGACCCTGAAAATGTTATTTAGAAGCAGGATGAGACCTTGAGGGTCAGAGCCGTAAGTTTCTACTCCCGGAGGGGGTTCTAAGTTGGAGCCGAAAAAATCAGAAAGGCCGGGAACGGGCATAGTTAAAAGATTAAGTTATTAATAAATTCGGCGGGCTCGGCAAAGGGAATGCCGACGAGTTGGGCTAAAACAAAAGCCATGGGATAGGCTAAGACGGAAACGGTGAGGCCGATTAGGGCGCTGGTGATCATGGCCCGGGCTTTTTGGGCCTTTTGGGCTTCACCGCCGGCGGTGATCCAGTTGATGGCGCCGAGCATAAAATAAATTAAAAAAACCACCCCGGCTACCAAGGAGATGATACCGATAAGGTTGGAAAAGATATTAGAAATGTTGCCGGCCAGTCCAGATCCGGAAAAGCTATAGCCTTGGGGGTTTCTCGAGAAAAAATCGCCGATTGATTTGGGTTCTGAAGCCATATTATTTTAGCTTGAATAAAGTGGGGCTAAGCAGGCTAGCGGCGTCGCCGTAGAGCACAAAGCCGACCAGGCCGGCAATAATAAAGGCGGCGGCGATGACCACGAGACCGATAATCGACTGGAGAATTTTGTTGCCGGCGGCGGCCAACCTTTGGGGGTCGCCCGAAGCAGACATATATTGGTAACCGGCGATAATGAAGTTGATTAAGGTGAAAATGCCAGCCAAAGTGATGATTAAAGCCACTAAGTTGTTTAGAAATGAAACCAGACCGCCCTCCAGAAGTTTACCGTAAGGGTTTTGACTGGTCTCGAGTTGACCGACGACGTTTGCCATAAGTTATAAACCTTGAATTAAGTTGATACCGGTTAAAAATTCGATAATGCGGATGACCCAAAAGGAGGAAAAAAGAATTAAAAAGCCGATGACGGCAGAGGAGAGGGTTTTGGAGGAGTTTTTTAATTTTTCGGCGTTGCCGGCGTTTAAGATCATTCCCAGTCCACCGACGACGATAAAGATAAATAAGATGATGCCGGCAATGACAAAAACGTTTCTTAAAACCACAGACAAAACAGCAAACAAGCCCTCCTTGGTATAGGCTGTGCCGGCGATAGGGATGGGATTGCCGCCAGGGTCGGTGCCAAGAGAGAATTCGTCCTTGAAGATTACTGGCATAGTAAGTATTAGGATAGCACAGAAATGGTACAATAGGCGACATGGATAAAAAGGAAGCGAGGCGGTTTTGTTTAGAATGGCGGCCGCGATTGATGAGGTTTGTAGCCCAAAAAGTAGGCAGGCACGAGGACGTGGAAGAGATAGCCCAGGATACTCTGATGAGCGTTTTGGTAAGTTTGCCCCGGTTTAAGGGAAAAAGCAAGCTGTCCACTTTTGTCTTTGCCATTGCCCGGCACGAGATCGCCGATTTTTACCGAAAGCAAAAGATTAAAAAAGTGCTGTTTTCTAAACTGCCGTTTTTGAAAGAATTGGTCAGCAAAGCCTTGGGCCCGGAACTGGCTTTTCAGGAATTGGAGACCAAAAGGCGGATTTTGGCGACTTTGAAAGATATTCGCGAAGGATATGCCCAGGTTTTACGACTAAAGTATATGGAGGGACTATCGATGCGCCAGATAGCCGACAGACTAAACATCACGGTTAAGGCGGTAGAGTCGCGACTCACCCGAGCCCGAGCAGCCTTTCAAGAAGTTTATGGAGATAACGCAAAACTCAAAACGCAAAACTCAAAGTTTTTTGAAGAGATGGAGCCGGATTGGGCTGCTGTTGGCGATTAAGGAAAGCTACTTACTGACCAAAAACGTCTTGGGTCTTTGGTTTCACCCTTATAAAACCTTAAAGCTGATTTTTACTGAAAAAGACCGGTCCCAGCAGCTTTTGGTTTTGGGGTTGCCGGCTTATCTTTTGGCGGTGGGGACGTTTGTGGTCTGGTTGGGAAGAAGGCTTTGGGCTACCACGCCCGAGTGGGGCCGGCCGGCCAAGCTGACCGCGGCAGGGGTAATCGGCCTTACTGCCGCTCTGGGAATATATTTGGTTTTCTGGCTGATGGAGATGGTTCGCACCGAGAGGCGCTATGGCAAGTCTTAAACCCAAACAAGTCGAGGGGAGAAACATCGAGAACATGATCGGCGTCACAGAGGTGCCTTTGGGTCTGGCCGGGCCCCTAAAGATTAAAACCCGCAACTATAGCCTTCCCTTGGCGACGACCGAAGGAGCCTTGGTAGCCAGCATCAACCGGGGGTGTAAGGCAACCAGGCTGGCGGGGACAGTTACAGTTAAAGTCGAAGAGGTGGGAGCCACCCGAGGACCGGTGTTTAAAGTGAAGGATTTGGCTCAAGCCGAAAAGCTGGTAGCTTGGCTTGACCAGCACTTTAATCACTTAAAGCGGTTGGCTAGTGCCAAAGAAAAACACCTCAAGCTAGTGGCGTTTCAGCCTCAAGTGGTTGGCAGGAGCGTTTACGTCCGTTTTGTCTTTGACACCCAAGAGGCCATGGGCATGAACATGGTGACAATGGCCACCGACGCCATCAGCCGCGAAATTAAAAAGAAACTTGGTATCGACTGTGTGGCTTTGTCCGGTAATTTTTGCGTGGATAAAAAGGGAAGCTGGCTCAACTTTGTCGGGGGCAGGGGCAAAAAGGTTTGGGCCGAGGTGGTTCTGCCCAGAAAGGTAGTAAGGTTGGTGTTAAAGACTACGCCGGAGAAGATCGTCGAGGTGGTGTATCGCAAGCAGCTTTTGGGGTCGGTGGTGTCCGGGTCGATGGGTGCCAACGGCCATTATGCCAACATTGTCGCGGCGCTGTTTTTAGCCACCGGCCAGGACATGGCTCATGTGGTCGAGGGGAGCTTGGGCATAACCACGGCCGAGATTACTCCTCGGAAGGTGGCGCGAAGCGACCCCTCCGAGGTGGAATCGGCTTTATATTTCTCCGTCTATCTGCCGGATGTGATGGTGGGGACGGTGGGGGGAGGGACGCACCTGCCGTCACAGCAGAAGGCACTGAAAATGTTGGGTTTGGGGAATAAAAAAGGCGATGCAGTCAGACTTGCCGAAGTCGTCGGCGGGGCGGTTTTGGCCGGGGAACTATCATTGACGGCGGCGTTGGCGTCGGGGGATTTAGCCCGAGCGCACCAGAGATTGGGCAGAGGGAAAAAATAATATGTTAAATAAGTTTAAATTTAAAAACGTCGGGGTGATCGGTTTTGGGGCGCACGTGCCAACTTACAGGATCACGGTTGACGAGATAGCTAAGGTGCACGAGAAAGACGGCCGGGCCATTGCCGCGTCTTTGGGGGTAAAAGAAAAAGCGGTGGCCGACCGCGACGAGGATACGGTCAGTTTGGCGGCGGCGGCGGCCCTTCACTCGCTCAAGCGAGTTCAGGGTAAACTTTTTAAGCCGAAAGATTTGGGGGCGGTGTTGGTGGGCAGTGAGAGCCATCCTTACGCGGTCAAGCCGACGGGGTCGGTGGTGGCCGAGATTTTGGGAGTGGGTAGAGAGTATCTGACGGCAGATTTGGAGTTTGCCTGCAAGGCCGGGACAACGGCGATGATTGTGATCGCCTCTTTAATCGAGGCGGGTTTAATCGAGGCGGGGTTGGCGATCGGCGCCGATGTGGCTCAAAGCCGGCGGGGGGACGCCTTGGAGTACACGGCCGGGGCAGGAGCGGCGGCAGTGGTCTTGGGCAGTAAAAAATATCCCTGGCAGGCAAAATTTGAGGCGGCGAGCAGCTTTAACTCGGACACGCCGGACTTTTGGAGGAGGGCAGGGCAGAAGTTTCCGGCCCACGCGGGCAGATTCACCGGCGAGCCGGCTTACTTTGCTCATGTAGAAGAGGGTACCAGGCAGTTTTTGAAAAAATTCAGGCAGAAGATAGGCTGGTTTAACCATGTGGTGCTGCATATGCCCAACGGCAAGTTTCCCAAAAAAGCCGCTGCCAGGTTAGGGGTAACGGCTGGGCAGCTTAAAACAGGTTTTATCGTCGAAAAGATCGGCAATCCTTACTGCGCTTCGGCGATGACTGGGTTGGTGAAAGTTTTGGAAGAGGGGAGAAAAAACCAGAAGATTCTGATGACCAGCTATGGCTCGGGGGCGGGCTCAGACAGCATCAGTTTGACGATTTTGCAGAAAAACTCGATTGGTAAAGATACTGATGTTTCAGAGCAAATAAAGAAGTTTGAGTATATTAGCTATTCAAAGCTATGTTAATTACCGGAGCCTATCAAACCAAGTTCGGCGAGCTGTGGGATAAGAGTTTGTCCGACCTGATTTTTGAAGCCGGAAGTAATGCGATGAAGGACGCGGGGGTTAAGCCGGCGGAAGTTGATTTGGTGCTGGTAGGAAACATGCTTTCCGGCCAGCTTGAAGGGCAGGAACATTTGGGGGCGGTGGCGGCGGAAGCGCTCGGAATAAATCAGGCGGCGGCGATGCGGGTGGAGGCGGCTTGTGCTTCGGGAGGGGTGGCGGTCAACCAGGCAGTCAACGCCATCAAGGCAGGGGCGGCCAAAACGGCGCTGGTGATCGGGGCGGAAAAAATGACGGATAAATCAAGCGGCGAGGTGGCTTTGAGTTTGATGGGGGCGGCAAGCGAGGCGGAGCGGCAGGCGGGGTTGACTTTTGTGGGGCTTTACGGCCTGATGGCCCGGGTTTATTTTGACCGCTTTGGTTTGAAAAAGGACGATTTGGCGCACGTGGCGGTGAAAAATCATAGGCATGCCAGTTTGAACCCCAAGGCGCAGTACCCGTACGCGGTGGATTTGGAGACGGTGTTGAAGTCGAGCTGTGTGGCCTCGCCTTTACACCTTTTTGATTGTGCCCCGATTACCGACGGGGCGGCGGCTATAGTGATACAAAGCGTCAAGTCCGAGGGGCGAGGTGCGAAGAGGGGGGTAGAAATAGCTGCCAGCCAGGTGGCGACAGACAGCGTCAGCCTGACCAAGAGGCAGTCTTTAGTGGAAATTGGCGCCACCAAGACAGCGGTAAAGAAAGCTTATCTTGAGGCCGGAGTCGAGGCAAGCGAGGTTGATGTGGCTGAAGTCCATGATTGTTTTTCGATTGCCGAGATTATGGCGGTGGAGGATTTGGGGTTTTGCAAAAAAGGCGAGGGGGCCAAAGCGATAAAACGGGGTGAGTTTGACTTTGGCGGCAGGCTGCCGGTGAATTTATCGGGCGGGCTTAAGGCTTGCGGACACCCGGTGGGGGCAACCGGGGTCAAGCAGGTGGTGGAGTTGGCGTTGCAGCTTCGGGGTGAGGCGGGAGAACGTCAAGTAAAAGGAGCCAAAGTGGGTTTGGCTCACAATGTCGGAGGCAGCGGGGGGACGGCGGTCGTCCACCTGTTAAAGAAGATATGAAAGCAGTCAGCGTTTGGCGCAGGCAAAAAACTAACTACCAAAATTTGGGGATAGTCGGCAAGGTAGTTTCTAAAACCAGGATTATCGAAGCGCCCCAAGGATTTGTCGGGCCTTACTGGGTGGTGATGGTGGCCGCCCCACTTCGCTCGGAGAGCTTCGAGGGGCAAGAGAGGGTGGTGGGGCAGTGGGCGGATGTGGTGGAGCCAAAGATTGGGATGAAAGTAGTCGGGGTGTTGCGCCGGATTGGCGAGGCGGGGAGTTCAGGAGTGATTGAGTACGGAGTCAAATGGAAACAGCTATGAAGTCTTGGCTCGACAGAGGGCACTGCGACGTGCTCACTCCTCTTCGTTCTATTTTAAATCTTAAAGGTACTCGAGATCTTGCGCGCGACGTTGCCCGTCTGTCTGCGCCAACTATATGACCAAAATTATAGTATCAGCGCCAGGGAAGGTGATTCTTGCCGGCGAGCACGCGGTCGTTTACGGTTACCCGGCGCTGGTGGCGGCCATAGACAAGAGGTTAACCTTGGCGGCTCGATTCGGGCCGACAAAAAAGCGTTACTCCGGTTTGGTTAAGTACGCCTTGAGCCAAATTTTGTCTCCAGGGGAAAAGGCGGATATAAAGATAGACTCCCAAATACCCGTTGGCAGCGGCCTGGGCAGCTCGGCGGCATTGGCGACGGGCTTGGTTTGGGCACTATTGCCGGATCAGTCGGAAGCAATAAAAAACAGCGTGGTGAGAAAAATAGAAGACAAGCAACACGGCCAGTCGAGCGGAGTAGACCAGACGGTGGTAAGGGAGGGTGGGGCAATAAAGTATGTTAAGGGGGAGGGGTTTGAGAAGGTGGAGCTTAATTTAGCAAAAGCGGTTTTGGTAGACAGCGGCCGGCCGGTGGAAACAACCGGAGAGATGGTGGCTGCGGTAAGGCGCAAGCTCGAAACTCGAAACTCGAAACTCGAAACTATTTTTAAACGCATTGGCGAAATTGCCGAGGATTGGCGGCCGGAGTTAATCCGGGAAAATCAGAGATTGTTGGAAGCGATCGGCGTGGTGGGGGAGAAAGCCAAAAAAGTGGCGCGAGAGATTGAGGCGATTGGCGGGGCGGCCAAGGTGTGCGGGGGAGGGGGAGTGAAAAGGGGCTCGGGAATGATGCTTGCCTATCATGAAGATCCGAATAAGCTGGCGGAGTTTTTAAAGGAGAAGAAATGGTCGTTTATGGAAGTTGGCTTGGGGGCAGAAGGGGTAAGACATGAAAGTGTTTAAAGCCACGGCTGTGGCGCCGGGGAAACTGTTACTTTTAGGCGACCACGCGGTGGTGTATAACCGGCCGTGTTTGACGGCGGCGGTTAACCGGTGGGTGAAGGTGGGGGTGGTGGGAAGAAAGGGTAAAGAGTCGGTTTTTGTGGCCGGAGTGAGGCGGTTGTTTGAACGCCTTTACGGTTCGGTAGCAGAGGGTTTTGCGGTCGAAGGGTTTGACAGCTATTTGGGTTTAGGGTCGTCAGCGGCCACCACGGTGGCGGTAGCCAAAGCCATGTTTAAACTAAAAAAAATCAAAGTGAGCCAAAGAGAGCTATTTGATTTTTGTTATCAGGTGGTGAGGCAAGTTCAAGAGCTGGGAAGTGGTTTTGACGTGGCTGCCAGCATCTATGGTGGAGTGATTTACTTTGTTACCGGAGGTAAAAAAATTAATCGTTTAAAAGTTGACAGTTTACCCTTAGTGGTGGGTTACAGCGGGGTTAAGGCCGAAACGGCGACCATGGTTAAAAAGGCCGCCGCCAAAGTGACGGAGCGGTTTTTACATAGTTCAGAGCAGATTGTTAAGCAAGGGAAGCGGGAGATGGAAGATAAAAATTGGCCCAAGTTGGGAAAACTAATGAACCAAAACCAAAAACTTTTAAGACAGCTGGGAGTGAGCACGGTCAAGTTGGATAAAATGATCGAAGCGAGTTTAAGGGCGGGCGCGTATGGAGCCAAGCTATCAGGAGCCGGCGGGGGCGACTGTATGATTGCTCTTCACCCTGACGGGATTCAGGGTAAACGCTTAGTGGAAAAGGCAATAGAGCGAGTCGGCGGTCAAGTTTTAAAGGTAAAATTAGCTTTATGAAAGCGACTGCTTTTGCACCGGTCAATGTTGCCGCGATCAAATATTGGGGTAAAGCCGATGCTGACTTAAGATTGCCGGCCAATAGTTCACTATCGGTAAATTTAACTAATTTTGGGACAACGACCACGGTCGAGTGGGATAAAAACCTAACTGCAGATATTGCTGATAATAGAATGGTTGAACATTTAGACAGAGTAAGAGAAATTGCCAAGTTTAATTTAAAAGCCCGGGTCGAAACCAAAAACAACTTTCCGGCCTCGGTAGGATTGTCCTCCTCGGCCTCGGGAATGGCCGCTCTGACTCTGGCGGCGACTGCTGCAGCCAACTTAAAACTTAAAACTAAAGACTTAAGTCGTTTGGCTAGACTAGCTTCTGGTTCGGCCTGTCGGAGTATTCCTGACGGTTGGGTCGAGTGGGTTAAAGGTAATGATAAAACTTCTTATTCAAAGACCATTTTTCCAACCAACCATTGGGATTTGAGAATTTTGGTGGTGATTTTAAGTCAAGAAAAAAAGAAAGTCAGCTCCACCGCCGGTCAGAAAATGGCCTTTACCAGTCCGTTTTATAAGGCGAGGGTTGTCGCTATTCCAGCAAAAATTACCAAGATCAAGCAAGCAATAGCCAAAAAGAATTTTTCCTTGCTGGGTCAAATTATGGAAGAGGACTGTTTAAATATGCACGCGGTGATGTTGACGCAACGGCCGCCCTTAGTCTACTGGTTGCCGGAAACGGTGAGGGTAATGCAGGCAGTAAGGCAATGGCGGCGGCAGGGTTTAGAAAGTTACTTTACGGTTAACACCGGCCAGAATGTGTTTGTTTTTTGCCGCCCGCGCGATGAAGTCAGGTTGACGGCGAGACTAAGAAGGCTTGAAGGAGTGAAAGAGGTGCGACGTGATCAGATCGGCTCCGGGGCGAAGTTGCTTTAGTTTAGCTTTAAAGCGGATAGGGTTTTCCTGACACCGTCGGCAGCCCAGGTACTTGTGATTCACCTTCGGGGGTAGGTGAGGGCTTAGGACTAGAGCTGCCCCCAGAACCGCTGAGACAACGTCCGTCGACGATAATCTGACCCTTGGGACAGCAAAAGGCAAGAACTCCTCCACTAGTTGAGCAGCGAGAGGCTCCTTGAGGTTTCTTAGAAGGATCAAAGGAGCAATACAAGCCGTTACCACAAAGACTTTCGCAAGTTCCTTCACCTGGGCCTGCGCCTGGCGTTTGGGCACAGATTTGGGACGAGGGACACTCAATTTGGTCGTTACAGTATCCTCCCGGAGTCGCAACGCGACACTTGTCTGAATTATTGACGCAGGAGTAAATATCTTTATCCCCTTCCTGTTTAACCTGACACTCTTGTCCCGGATTACAACCGGCAGCACTGCCGCACATCCCCTCAGAACCTACAAAGCACTCTCCAGTGGTTTCTCGAGGACAAAACGCGTCACGTATACAGTAATAAATCTGATTAGGAAAGATGATGCTTTTATAACCTTTACATCGATAGCCTGGAAAACAACCGCCAACCGTACCGCATTGACCAATCGTTCCTGTAGTGCCGCATTTAAGATCACTTTTTGCCTCGCTGCCAACCCTTTGAGAATTTTGTGCCTGAATTACCGCTAACCCGAGAACCGCGACCAAAAACCCTAAGCCTAAAAGCGGTTTAAGCTTTTTATTCTTCTTAAAAAATTTCTTTAAGAATTTCACTGGTTTCATGGTAGGCTTTATGAAGTTGTTTTGTCAAGAGTTATTTACCCAAATTCTGCTGCTGTTTGGCGTACCAGTCGAGCACTTTATCAAGCTGCCCGGCGTCAAAGTCGGGGAATAAGGTGGCGGTAAAGTAGAGCTGGGCGTAGGCGGCTTGGTAAAGCATGAAGCCGGAAAAGCGCGAGTGGCCGCCGGGGCGGATGAGTAAGTCCGGGTCGGGGAGGTCATGGGTGTCGAGATGTTTTTGAACATCTTGCTCGGTAATTACACTCCCGGAGTGGTGTTGCGCCTGCGGCACACTCCGGGAGTGTGTCCGGAATAACTTGTTAATCGCCCGGACGATTTCATCTCTGCCGCCATAGTTGATGGCAACGGTGACGGTAATTTTCTGATTATCTTTTGATTTTTGACGCCAATCTTCCAAAGATTTTTTGATGTCAGGTGGGAGCTTGGTAAGATCGCCGATTAAATTGAGCTTGGCACCCTTTTTTTGGTACTTGTCGACGTTTTCGTTAAAAAAACTTCGCAGTAATTTGAAGTATCTATCGACCCAAGTTTTACCGCGGCGCCAGTTTTCGGTAGAAAAGACCCAGAAAGTAAGATAGGGAATTTTTAAATCAATGCAGCGGTCGACCAAAGACTCCATGGTGACGCGGACAGCGTGTTCGTGGCCGGAAAACTCGGGCAAGTTTTTTAGTTTGGCCCAACGGCGGTTGCCGTCGGCGATGATGGCGATGTGCCGGGGAAGAGTCATAGCTAAAAGATGTTGATGGCCAGGGTGGCCTCAAGCAGCTGGATGATCCAGTAAGAAGCAAAGATGACCAAGAAGCCAACTAAGGCATTGACCAGCATACCCTGGCCTTTTTTGATTTTTTCCGGATTGCCGGCAGAGGTAAAAATGGTAAAGCCGCCGGCGACGATCATCCCCAGAAGAATAATGCCGGCGATGACAAAAACAAAAGGAATAACCAGGTTAATGATTTCTGCTGGGGTGGGTTTGTTGCCAAAATTCCAGCCGGAGCCGAAGATGCTCGAGTCGCCTTCGTCTATTTGGCCGATTCCTCCGGGGAATTGTAGAGCTAGTTTGGTCATTTGATAAACTCTGGTATTTGGAGGACGTCGACACCGATAAAGCGGAGAAGAAAAATTGAAAAAACAATGATCAGTAAACCGGAAAGGGCCGAGCCGATGATTTGTTTGCCGTCGTTGATTTTTTCCGGGTTGCCGGCGGCCAGGATGATGGTAATGCCGCCCCAGAGAGATAGGATGAAGGCAATGCCGCCGCCGGCCAAGATACCCCAGTATAAGAACCACTTGACCAAAGCGGCCGGGTCGTCTGTCGGGATACAACCTAGAGCGGTGGAAACGCCGTCACCTCCACCGGCCGCAGGACAAGGAGGAGGGGCGGTGCTGGTGCCGGGGGTAGTGCCTCCGCCGCCGGGAGAGGGGCTCGAGGCAGAACGACAGCCCCAATCACTGGGGTTGGTAATATCTCCCCCGATAAACTGGCAGGAGAAGCCCGAAGAGCAGCCACCAGGGCAAGCGCCGCTAGGAGCGGGGGCGGTACACCACGAACATGTATCGCAAAGACCAATGGTACAATCACCAGACATACAGGTTGGAGAACAGGCTGCAAAAGCCTGCTTGGCAAAAAATAACGGGACAATTAACACCAAGCTACCTAAAAGCAGAGTTAGCAACTTTCTCATTACCTCAAGTTTAGCATAAGAAAGACGATTGTTGATACAATAGAGAGGTGATGGGTAAATCGATAGTTAAAACCATAGTTAAAACGATAGCTTTGGTGGCAGTGTTGGCAGTAGTGGTAGTGGGGGTAAGGGCGATTGACCCGATTGACGATTTACAGCAGCAGATTAATCAGTTGTCAAGGGCGCGGGAGCAAAGCATTGCCGCTACCAAACCCTTGGAGGGCGAGCTGGCCCGGTTGACAGAGCAGCTAAACAGTATCAGGGCCGGGATCGAGCAGGCCAAGGGGCAGTTACGGGGCCTTGAGGCCAGCATTGCCGCGCGGGAAGCAGATTTTGCGGTCCAGTACGCCTTACTCTCCGAGCGGGTGGTGTCTTTTTACAAGGCCAGCCGGGCGCCGTCGGGACTGGTGCTTTTGTTGACCGGCGGGACGTCGTCAAACTTGATTTCGGACCTATTTTACCGGCAAACGGTGACTGACCAGGACAAACAGATTATCGCCCAGATTACGGCGGATTTGTTGCAGCTGGAAAAAGACAAACAAAAAGTCGAGGCGGATAGAGTCAGGTTGGCGGATTTACAGGCAAAGCTTGATAAAGAGGCGGAGTTTTTTGAGGGGGAGATTGCCGGGGCCAAGTCTTATCAGGCAAAATTGTCGCAACAGATCGCCTCACTGACGGCGCAGCAGCAGCAGATTATTGCCGCCAAACTGGGCAGTCTCAATTTGCCCCAGTCTTTGGGGGCGGGGCCTTTGTATTGTACCGACGACCGAAAACTTGACCCTGGGTTTGGCAGCGCCTTTGCTTTTTATACTTATGGTATTCCCCACAGGGTGGGGATGAACCAGTACGGGGCTTATGGCCGGTCCAAGGTAGGGCAGGATTACAGAGCGATTTTGAACGCCTACTTTAACAGTATTAGTTTTGAGGCAGGCAAGGAAAATATTCAGATTCAGGTTCAGGGGCAGGGGTCGATGCCGTTGGACGAATATTTACTGGGGATTTACGAGATGCCGGAAAGTTGGCCCTTGGAGGCGTTGAAGGCCCAGGCGGTGGCGGCCAGAAGCTATGCTTTGGCTTATACCGACAACGGCGCCAAAGAGATTTGCACCACCCAAGCGTGCCAGGTGTGGAAGCCGGAGAAGAAAACGGGTGCTTGGAAAACGGCGGTGGAGGCGACGCGGGGAGAGATTATGGTGAGCGGCGGCCAGACGGTGACGGGTTGGTATTCTTCGACCGACGGCGGTTACACCTTTTACAACAGCGACGTTTGGGGCGGGAGCCAGCGGCCGTGGACCAAAAGAATGAGGGACACTTCGGGCGACGTCGGCGGTTTTGGCGATCTTAATGAGCGGGCTTACGACAAAGAGTCTCCCTGCTTTTATGCGGCGCAAGGTTGGAGAAATGAATACGGCAAGTCGGCCTGGCTTAAGGGTGAGGAGGTGGCCGACATTGCCAACGTGATTTTGCTGGCGAGAGCCGATTCGTCGGTACGAGCCCATCTTTATCAGGTAGACAAACCTAACCCCGAAGGCACCGATACCTGGGACGCGGCTCGCGTCAGGCAAGAGTTGTCCAGTCGAGGGGTAACGCCTTTAAGCGGAGGAGCGGGCAGTGTAGCGATCGGAGCCGATTTTGGCGAAGGCAGAACCACCCAGGTGACGGTCGACGGGGTGGCTTTTACCGGATCGGAGTTTAAAGACTGGTTTAACCTTAGGGCGCCGGCGAACATCCAGATTGTCGGGCCGCTGTATAACGTTGAAAGGAGATAATGGTAGACATCTTTGTGTCGGGAAAAAAGAAAGTCACCAGCAAGGTTGAACCCTCCTTCGCTGCAGCTCAGGTAAATAGCGCCAAAGGCGCTTCCCAGAAAGGGTTCAACCTTAAAAAGCCAGTGGAGCAAAAGCCAGGCTTGGGGGCAAAGTACGTGACGGTGGAGGAGAGGCTCAAAGGGGAGAGGAGTAAACACCAGGCTCTAAGCGCTTTTTGCATTTTGCCCAGGGGGGTTAAGTTTGAAACCCAGGAAGTTAAAGAAAAGATTATTTTGCTTTTGCGCCAGCATTGGTTTACCCAGGTCGGTTGGCTGTTGACGGCACTAGCGATGGTGTTTTTGCCGGCTGCGTTGAGGGTAGTGCCGGTCATCGATTTTTTGCCGGCAAATTTCCAGTTTATGGCCATTGTTATCTGGTATCTGATCGTGATTGCTTTTGTCTATGAGAAGTTTATTTCCTGGTATTTCCATGTGTTTATCGTTACCGACGAGCGGGTGATCGACATTGATTTTTATAACTTACTTTACAAAGAGGTGAGTGAGGCCAAGATCGACAACATCGAGGATGTGACTTACACCCAAGGCGGGGTGGCCAGAGCCGTGTTTGACTTTGGCGATGTGGCGATGCAGACGGCGGGGGAGAAGCGTGAGTTTACCATCGAGAGCGTGCCCCAGCCTAACCGGGTGGTAAAGATTTTGAATGAATTAAAGCTCGAAGAAGAGCACGAGAAAATTATGGGGAGGGCGAGATGACGCCTTTTGACAAATTCATCGAGTTTATTACCCGGCAGGGAATGATTGAGTTGGAGGCGGTCATACTGGGCAAGGCGGCGGTGATCCTGTTGCTGCTACTTTACCTGGCCTTTTCTTTGGTGGTGGTGCGGCAGGTGAATTTGATGAACAAAACCATTAACGGTTTAATGGAAAAGAGGCTTTTGGTGGCGGCCAAAGCCTTGGTGGGGCTGGCAATGGTAGTATTAATCTTAGGACTAATAGTGTTATGAAATTTAACGTGGCCAAAATTGTCGGGACGGTGAACCAAACCACTTGGTCGCAGGTGCACGTGTTTTTGCCGGAAGGGGAGAAACTTTCTAGCCATGGTCAGTTGATCGCGGCTTTGAGTTTTGCGGCCAAAAAGGAGATCGAGATTGCCTCATTCGGTAAAGAGATAATTGTCAGACTCCAGGAGATTTATTATTCCAACGAGGCGGAAAGCAGGCTTAAAAAAGTATCCCAGAGTATGGAGAGTTTGGCGGCCGAGTTTTACAACGAGGTGGAGCTTAATATGGCGCTGGCGGTAATCGTGCCATTGGGGGAGAAAAAGCTGGTTTATGCCGGAAGAAGAGGCGGCGGGCAGGTGTATCTTAAAAGGGACGAGGCGGTGGTGGGGTTGTTGGCCGCCGAGGAAAACCAGCAGGTGGTTTCGGGCGAACTTAAGGCTTTCGACAAGCTGGTGGTGGGGACTAGTCAGTTTTTCAAGATTGTGCCGGAGAGCCATTTGGAGATGGCTTTAAAAGAGGATCGGGCCGAGGCGGCGGTGGAGAGTCTCGGGGCGCTGGTTCACGGCAGAGAGGAAAACAGCCAGGCAGCGGCAGCGGTGGTGATGCCCATTCGACAAGGCTTCGGCGGTGAGCTCAGCCCAACCGCTCAGGGTAAAGGGGTTGAGCCTGCCGACGTAAAAAGTCTATCAGCGGTGTCAAGGTTGACGGCGCTGGCGAGTTCGGCGGGGCAGAGATTTAGGGGATTAATTAAGCAAGCCGTGGAGAGAGTCAGTAAAAGAGGTGGGGCGGAAGTGTTTGTGAGACCGGGGGCGAGCCGGGGCAAAAAGTCGACGGCAACGGTGATGATCGTTTTGGTGGTGATTTTTGGCTTGAGCCTGGTGTTAGCGGGCAGGAAGCGCCAAGTTAGAGTCAGAGAGGAAAAATATCAAGCAGTGGTGGAGGAGGTAAGTTACAAGGTGGATGAAGGGGAAGGACTTTTGGAGCTTAATCCGCTTCGGGCCCGGTCGCTTTTAAGCGAAGCCCAGGGTTTGATTGACAACTACAAATCCGAGAACGAGGGGGAGGTGAGCGGGGAGCTTTCCGATCTTGAAAAGAGGCTTGGCGATTTGTTGGCCCAGGCGCAAAGAGAGTACGCGGTAGAGTCGGCTGACGAGTGGTTTGATTTTGGTTTGGTCAAGGAAGGGTTTAAGGCGACGGCTTGGGCGAGCGACGAGGGCAAGGTGTTGATCTGGGGAGAAGGAGAGAGGACGGTGGTGGAGCTTGATTTGACCAGTAAGTCGAGCGAAATTGTGGCCGGGGGAGACGAGGTGGGGTCGGGGAACTTAATCGCTTTGACCGGAGAGCGGGGGATGGTGGTAGGGAAGGATAAAATGGTGGTGGTTGATGTCAGCGGCGGTGAGGTGGCGGCCGAGGTGGCGGCAGACGGCTGGGGCAGGATCGTGAGCGCGGTCGGCTTTGGGGGGAACCTGTATCTTCTTGACGCGGTTGATGGGGGGCAGATTTGGAAGTATTTTGGGGTGGAGGCTGGCCTGTCTGATAAGCGAGAGTATTTGGCCGGCGAAGCTTATGATTTAAGCGCGGCAGTGGCGATGGCGATCGACGCTTCTATCTATGTGTTGTTTGACGACGGGACGATTGTTAAATACACCAGAGGGGCTAAGGACGCTTTTGCGGTCACCGGGCTTAATGAACCGTTTGGCGAGCCGGTGGGTATTTTTACCGCCAGCGACCAGGACAATATCTACGTTTTGGACAGAGCCAAAACCAGAGTGGTGGTGGTAGACAAAAGCGGCGAGTACCAGGCCGAGTACCGCTGGCCGGGGATTGCCGGAGTGAAAGATTTGGTGGTGAACGAGGAGTTAGGCAAGATCTTTTTGTTGGCGGATGAAAAGGTGTTTACGCTTGATTTGAATAAATGAAAGTTATCAACAGAAAAGCCAGGTTTAATTACGAGCTTTCCGAACGGGTGGAGGCGGGAGTGGTGCTTTCTGGGGCGGAAGTGAAAAGCGCCAAACAGGGCAAAGTGAGCCTTAATGAGAGTTTTGCCCGGGTGGATGATAAGGGGGAGTTGTGGCTTCATAACGCCCACATTCATCCTTACCAGTTTGCCGACAACAGAAACTATGAGCCAACCAGGTCCAGAAAGCTTTTGTTAAAGAAAAAAGAGATTTTGAGTTTGGCCAAGAAGATTGAGGGGAAGAGTTTGGCTTTGGTGCCGACGGCGATGTATGTTAAAAAAGGCAGAATCAAGGTGGAGGTAGCTATTGGCCGGGGTAAGAAAAAGTGGGACAAACGCGAGGCGATTAAAAAGCGCGAGCAGCGCCGGGAGTTGGCGCGCACGATCAGAGGAAAAGTGGTATAATATTGACTCTCGGGGATGATTTGATTCGACGAGATTGGCTCTTTGACACCTGCAAGCAGACTTTGGTCAGTAGTCTTAAAACATCGACCAAAAAACAGCTGTCAACACAATTGCCAGCAAAGTAAAGACTTTCATTGCGGAAGCATTTGAAGTTTTTACTCCTTCTCGCTTAGCTTTGGCTGTAGCGTAAGGCATTCTGGCCCACTTTGTTTGCGGAGTCGGGTCAGGGTGTAAACAAACACAAACCGTAAGCTAGCAGTTGACTCGGGCTAGCCCAAATTAAGAGTCAAACTTTTCTCCCACGAAGCCTCGGCGGAGTGGGATAAGCTTGTAGACGGTTAAAAGACTTTTTCTCGGACGAGGGCTCATTACCCTCCATCTCCACCCCGTTTTATAATAAAACACCTGCCACTGGCAGGTGTATTATTTTATGTCTAGTGAGAGAATTAAAGTAGGTAAAAATGAGTTGGGGCCTGGGGGAAGATTTTACTGCGAAAGCGTATCTTTTGATAGAGGTGGAGAGACTAGACAGGTAGTTGGAGGGATAGTTGAGGACGTCAGGGGCGGAGGGTTTTATGGACGAACGTTGTTACTGCCTAATGCGGTGGTAAAAACGGCAGAGCCGGACAGTTGGCATTTATTTTGGAGAAACCTTAATTGGGGTTTAAAACCTTTTCCTTCTCAAAGTAGTGAGTTAGCGGCTCAATTAGATCATTTAGCCACCAAAATTATTCATAGAATTGTCCCAGTGGCCACTGACGGAGAGGTGGTTACACCAGACTCATTAGGTTACGCCGATTTGGGCAGGTTGGGTTACGGCCAAGTATTAGAGAGAATGAGGGGGAGAGGGGTGAGGTTTGATGTCGCAAACGGGGAAAACGTTAAATTTGCCAGAACAAGAAGGACTGTTTGGAATTTATCATCGGTTTTGGGTATAGAACACGGGTCTCAAGTTCACCCTGATAACCCTTTTGGTAAGCAAAATATGTGGATTAATGAAGGGGGACAGATGATTTGGCTTGATGTTTTGCCGGCAATAAAGCACACGGGATTTGTATTGCCGGCTTTTTACTTCCGGTTTCATAATGATGTTAAGCGGAACATAATGAGTGAAGAGAAGACGTTTAATAAGTTAAACACGAGTCGCCTCAGAGACTTTGTGGACGGTCGTTTGGATCAAATTGCCGGAGATGATAAACGGGAGTTGACTTTTTACTTAGATAGTTATGATGGGGTTTCAGAGAAGTTTAAGCAGGAAATGAAGAGAGGGGCTAGAGACTTAGTGATAGAAGACGCCTATAAAAGAGGAATAGTTTCGCAAAGCGAAGCACTAAGTTTAAATGAGTCTAATTTTGCTTACTATACATTTTTGGCCGAAAGGATTGTTAGCCCGGCCGCTAGAGCGTTTTGGGAGGCGGTGGAGATAAGCGATGAGTTTAAGAGAGATGTGAGAAGATTTTTAATCGACCCAAGCTTTAGAAAGGAAAAGATAGTGGAACATACGACTCTGGCAGGGCTGAAAAGAGCCTTTGATTTGGGTTTAGTTGATGGGCCAGATTGGCAGGAAGCAAAGGAGTTGCTTGTAGAGCCCTTAATGTCTGGAGTAGAGAAGAGGCGGTTGGCGGCTACTTATTTTGGAATGCAGCTTTGGTATACAGCTTATGGCTGGGCTAATAACCTTGTGGCCTGGTCCACCATAGGAAGTACGCCTTTTTCCGAAAATCCTGGAGCGCGATTAGCCCTAGGGTTGTTTTTTGAGCTAGCCCTACCGAGCATTGTAAGGGGGGTTTCGACAAGGTTAGTTAATGCCTTAACTGAGGATGATTTAAGCACAATGGTTAAAGTAGCAGTTTTGCCTAAGCTGGGAGGATATTTAGCAGTGCCGGCAGATTTGGCAAAACGTTACGGCGACAGGTCAGAACAAATTTGGCATTATACGAAGAGGGGTTTGGTGGCTTCTTTTTCTAAAGTACTGCAGCCATGGGGAGGGTGGAATAGCGATTTAGAGGAAAGGCTTTGGGGAGTTTTAAAAGGTGACAGGTGGTAGTTGGTTATAATTTAATTTGATGGGCTTTTGGGACCTACTTTATCCTAGGCGCTGCGTCGGTTGCGGCAGAGAGGGGCAGTATTTTTGTGATCGGTGTTTGGCTGAAACCAGTCTTGAGACCGGCTGGCGCTGTCCGGAGTGCAACCGGGCATCAGTCGGCGGGGTAACCCACTTTGGCTGCAGAAAAAAGCATGGGCTTGACGGTTTGGTGACACTAGCCAGCTATCGAGGCTTGGTGCGTTTAGGCATTCATGAATTAAAATACCGGTTTTTGACGGACATGGAGAAAGAGATGAGGGGTTTGGCGGCCTTGAGATTAAAAGAGGGGCTAAAAAGCCGGCAAGGGTTGGAGCTTAGAAACCTAGTCAAAACCAAGCCGGCGGTAGTGCCGGTACCGCTTTATTGGCGGCGAAAAAACTGGCGCGGGTTTAACCAGGCAGAGTTTATAGCCAAAATAGTGGCCGACGAGCTTAATCTGCCGCTTAAAACAGATTTTTTAGTGAGGAGCAAACCGACCAAGCCGCAGGTGGAGATGGCGAGAAAAGAGAGAATAAAGAATGTTAAAAGGGTTTTTGGGGTGGAGGCGGAAAAGTTACCTGAAAAAGCGCTTTTGGTCGACGATGTCTGGACGACCGGGGCGACGATGCGGGCGGCGGGGGCGGCGCTCAAGCGGGCAGGGGTGAAGGTAGTTTGGGGGCTGGCTTTGTCTAGATAAACTTTTGGATAAAGCGGGCGGCTTTGGCTTTGGCGCGTTCAGTGACTTTGATATAGACCAGGCCTTGGTGGGGTTGGCCATAAATGACGACGCTGGTTAGGGGAGCGAGCAACACCGCCGGTAAAACCGCCAGGTCCTCTTCGCCGTCCACCAAGATGACCCGGTGTCCCGGTTGGTAAGTTAACTGTTCAAGCGACTCAAGTAGTTTTTGGGTCAGCCTCCAGGTAATTGACCCCGGCGGATTGGCGGCCGTCAGCCTGGGCCAGGAGTTTAAGCCTAAAGAGGCGAGGCTGGTAAAAATTTGCTGCCTTTGGGTTTTAAGATCGACCACGGTCAGGTTGGGTTTGAAACCGTGGGAAATAAGCGACATGGTGGCAATGTCGCCGACGCTTATGGTCAAAAACGGCCGGGAGGCGGTAAGTTTCAGTCTGACCTGGCGGCTGGTTAAAAGCCGGCTGAAGGGTTTTTTAAGGCTAGGCCGTAAGTTTTTGGGTAAGTAAAGCGGCCGGCGGCTGAAAATCTGGCCGTAAGCGAGTCCAGCCCGGCTGACTTGACCCTGGCGGATGCGGCTGGAGGAGAGAATTTTTTTGTCGCTGCTTTTAACCAAATCGATGATGACGGGTTTTAAGGATTTGAGGTGGCGCTGGCGGCGCAGCCCGTTGATAATTTCTACCTGGTTGGCGGTGTCGGTCGAGGCGATGATGGCGTCAAAGTTGCCAGAAGCGGCCGGTTCGAGTTCGTCTTTTAAGTCAAAAATAGTGTAGCGGTTGGTAAGACGAGTAAGAAAACGGGAGAGAGTTTGGCGGCGGGAGGCGGGAGTTTGAATCAGGCCGGCGAGAAATTTTTGCTGGGAAAGCTTGCTTTCCGTCAGGCCGCAAGAAACCAAGTTGGCGTTTTCGGCCGCGGCTGAAAGCAGCCTTTGGTGGCCGAGGTGAAGGTGGTCAAAGGTGCCGGCGACGACGGCATGGCGAAAGCGCATAATGTATAATTCTACCAGATTACCCTTCGGTACTTCAGGGTAAAGGAGAGGTGGGGTGCTCCGAATCGGTTAAGGAACCGGTCTTGAAAACCGGCGCCCGCAAGGGCTTGTGAGTTCGAGTCTCACCCCCACCGCTAGAATTGTCTTTAAGAGCGGAAGCCAATCTCGGAAATTTCAATTGGGTTGGACTCAAGTTTGTAAGGCCGATCTTTGGCAAAATCTACCATGTCAGGCGATCTGTAAAGCTGATAGCCTTCTTTTATAAACAGCCCAACAACCTCAATAGGAGTAATCTGAGGGGTGTAGAAAGTTCTGTCGGACAGTGAATAAGCCCAAATGAAAGAATCTCTCATTTGGTGGAGACGGGCACCTTTGGGAGTATAGATGAGTCGTTTTGTATCGCCCAAAACTGCGACCGTACCCGACATTTGTTCTTGCGGGTCGGATATAAAAGGAAAGTACCGGTAGCTGACCCCCGAGCCGATTATCGGAGCCCTGATGTCGTTATCTATGTTTAGCGGCGCGCTCAAATTTTCGAGCTGTTGGTCGGTAATAGCGTGGATGACAAACGGAAGACCTGAGCCAATCAGATTTTCTACCAAGGCAACCAGGGGTTGTCGTGGATGGGTGACAACCTCGAACTTAATAGTCTTAGGGCTGATTTCTCTGGTAAAAAACGGCCTTTCGGACATAAGTTTGAGGATTATATCATTGTTTAGAGGCTGTTGGGTTTAATTTGATATAATGGGTTTTACTGGAGGAGTCGCTTAGTTGGTCCATAGCGGTGGTTTGCTAAACCGCTGAGGCGCAAGCCTCACGTGGGTTCGAATCCCACCTCCTCCGCCTTCGTTTCACGACTTGCTCGCTCGGCGATTTAGCCGGCTTCGCATTCGGAAGCTTCGGCGGACAGGTCCGCTTTGGTGTAGAATAAATAAATATGACTGCCCTGTTTAGAAAACCAAGCCCTTTAAAAAAAGAAGAGGTTAAGGAATCGGAAGCGCCTAAGGCTCCTGTAAAAGTGGAAACGCTACTTTCCTGGCAGGCGCCGGTGCGGCCGTTTAAGAAAAGAGATCGGGAATACTACACCACCATTGGTGCCATCGGCTTTTTGCTGGCGGTGATACTCCTTTTTTTGAAAGAGTGGCTGTTGATCGCTGTGATTGCGGCCTTGATGTTTGTGGCTTATGTTTTGGCCACGGTCGAGCCGGAAAAAACCAGCCACGAGATTACCACGGTGGGAATTCTAACGGGGGATAAGACTTACAAATGGGAAGACTTGAAGCGGTTTTGGTTTGAGACCAAGTGGAGCGATAAGATTTTACACGTCGACACCAAGCTTAGCTTTCCGGGAAGACTGATGCTCCTTTTAGGCGATACCAGCGAAGAAGAAGTGAAGAAAATTCTTGAACAGCACGTTCAGGAAGAGATACCCGAGGCGACGTTTATGGACAGGTCGGCTAAGTGGTTATCGGAAAAAGTGCCTTTGGAAAAAGAAAGCTGATAAAATACAGGTAGGCGCCCATAGTTGAATGGATACAACGGAAGATTGCGGATCTTCTGGTGAAGGTTCGATTCCTTCTGGGCGCACCCATGAGCATTGACTCGGCAGACAAAAATTTTTAGCAGTGCTCACTCGGCGCCACATGGATATGCGCCATCTTCCGCGCTGGAAAATTTGTCTGCCTGCGTCTGACTATTGGAGGGGTGTGCCGAATGGTAAGGCACCGCTCTCGAAAAGCGGCGCCCGCAAGGGCTTGCAGGTTCGACTCCTGTCCCCTCCGCAACGTAAGCGCCTGTAGCTCAGAGGATTAGAGCGTCTGCCTCCGGAGCAGAAGGTCGTGAGTTCGAGTCTCACCAGGCGTACTATGAAATCAAAGTCACGACGAGAGTTTTCGGCCGGGGGAGTGGTATACAGGAAACTCGAAGTACGAAACTCGAAGCACGAAACTGTTTGGTTGGTGTGCAAGCACTCGGGCTATCATCGCTGGGTATTGCCTAAAGGTTTGGTGGAGAAGGGGGAGAGTTTAAAAGACACGGCGGTGCGGGAAGTAGAGGAGGAGTGTGGCGTTAGAGCCAAAGTAATTGCTAAAATCCCCGAGCCGGAGCGCTACGTTTACACCATGGCTGGGCAAAAAGTGTTTAAGCTGGTGACTTATTTTTTGATGGAGTATCAGTCGGGAAACATAAAAGATCACTCGTGGGAGATGGAAGAAGTGGAGTGGTTAGAGTTTGACCAAGCGGTCAAAAGGGTCGAGTTTAAGGGGGCAAAAGAAGTGTTGGAAAAGGCTAAAAAAATCAGAGACGAGCTGAAGCTAAAACAGAAGTTGATATAATAGGAGAGTCTTGGAGAGGTGTCAGAGTGGACGAATGAGCACGATTGGAAATCGTGTGTAGCCGCAAGGTTACCGTGGGTTCGAATCCCACCCTCTCCGCCTTTTTCCGACAATGTTGGGCAATTTTTTTCTTAAGCCAAGGCTATGGACGAAGAACAAAAGATAAAAGAAAAAATAAGCAAGCTAGATCAACTTGATCCACAAAAGTTAATTCCACCAATGTTTGCAAACATTCCAGAGATAGCAGGTCAAGTGAAAGTCGTGGCACGTAAATCGGACGGAAATATTGATTACATCATTACAGACGCAGGACAAATGTCAAGACGACAGATAAGAAATAGCTTTACCTATTTTAATGATGAAGAACTTGACGAGTACCCAGAATTATCAATTGATGAGAATAATTACGCTCGCCCTTTAGCTTATGGAAATATAAGAGAAATCTCGCCAGATATACTTTTTAGTGGGATGTTTGAGACAAACCCCGCACTCCGAGGAAAAGGAATGGGTGTGGCTTTTCAGGAACATTTAGTTAATCTAGCAAAAAAGCTGGGTTACAAATTTTTAGCTGGCTATCAAAATAATGCTGAAATTGCCCGCTTCTTTATAAAGCGCGGTCGCTACCTCCTGGAAGAGATAAAGGATGAATTGCAAGGGGAATTTGAAAGTATAAGAGATCAAGAAAACGACGAAACTTTATTTTACACAGTTAAATTTTTAAACCCCGAAGACGTCACTCGGTATATCAAACCCGAAAGGATTGATACAAGTGTTGAAGATAAGATTAGATTTAAAGAAGAGATAACTTAAGTTTGTCATCGGCTATTTAGCCGCGCCCCGCTCAGGAAATTAACGGGGAAAGCCTAATAACAGGGGAAAAGTGTTACAATAAGGAATATGGATCAGGTGGAGCAGGTAAGGCAAAAGACCGATATAGTCGAGATTATTTCCGAGGCGGTGCCTTTGAAAAAAGCCGGCCGAAACTTTAAGGCTTTGTGTCCGTTTCATGAGGAAAAGACGCCGTCTTTCATGGTTAACCCGGAGCGGCAGATCTTCAAGTGTTTCGGCTGCGGCATCGGCGGTGATGTTTATAAGTTTGTGATGGAGCGGGAAAAAATTGACTTTGGCGAGGTTTTGAGGATGTTGGCCGACAGGGCCGGGGTGGAGCTAGTGAGCTACCGGCCGAGCGAGGAGCAAAAGAAAAAGGAGCGGTTGTTTGAAGTTAATCATTTAGCCAGCGAGTATTACCACTATTTACTCACCGAGCATAAGGTGGGTAAAAAAGCCTTGGAATATTTATTGAAACGGGGAGTGGCTAAGGCGTCGATTCGATTGTTTAAATTAGGTTTTGCGCCGGAGGAGTGGGCGGGGTTGAAGAATTTTTTGGTGAAAAAGAAAGGTTACAAGGTAGAGGAGCTTGAGGCAGCGGGGTTGGCGATAAAGGGGGAGAGGGGATATTACGATCGGTTTCGGGGCCGGGTGGTATTTGCCTTGTTTGACCATCGGGGCCGGGTGGTGGGGTTTGCCGGCAGAACCTTAGACCCTGATGCCCGCGAGGCTAAGTATGTCAATACTCCGGAGACGCCGCTTTACCATAAATCAAACGTGCTTTACGGGTTGGAAACGACCAAGGATGAAATAAAGAAAAAAAATCAAGCGGTGGTGGTGGAGGGAGAGCTGGATATGATTTCTTCGTACCAGGCGGGAGTGAAAAACGCGGTGGCGATTAAAGGGACGGCGTTAACGGCTGAACAGGTAGAATTACTGTCGCGCTTCACGGAAAACTTGGCCTTGGCTTTGGACGAGGACGCGGCCGGGGATCAAGCCGCCCGAAGGGGAATTGAGTTGGCCGAGCAAGCCGGGCTGAACGTGAGGGTGATTAAACTCAAATACGGCAAAGACCCGGACGAGTGTGTCCAAAAGGATGCCAGGTTGTGGCGGGAGTCGGTTAAAGAAGCAGTGCCGATATATGACTTTTACATCGCCTCGGCGGTCAAACGCTACGGCGTGGATACGCCGGAGGGCAAGCGCAAGGTGAGCGAGGAAGTAGTCGAGGTTTTGGCAGGAGTAACTAACCAGGTAATCAAAAACCACTACGTTAAGAAGCTGGCCGAAAAGCTTGGCGTCACCGAAGAAGCGGTGACGATGGAGGTGGACAAGTCCCGGTCCACGACTTCTAGTCGGGACCGAGGATCCACGGCTGATAAGCCGGGAGCAGAGAAGTTTGTCGACTCCGCTGGCGGCAAGAGCCGGGAGGAAAGGTTGGCAGAATACACCCTGGCTTTGGTGTTAAACATCGATGCCGAGGTTGAGGCACTGGTCAAGCAGGTGGACGAGAAAGCTTTGCCCGAGGGGGCGGTTAAAAAAGTGATCGAGAAGCTTAAAGCTTGGTTTAAGGCGAAGAAAAAGTGGGAGGTGAATAAGTTTGTCCGTAGCCTGCCGGAAGAGTTGACGGCGGCGGTGGACAGAGCCTATTTAACCGAGGTTGACAGGGCGGAAAGAGACATTGACAAGCTGGAGTTGGAGCTATCCCGGGCGATGGCGGAGCTAACTAAATCCAGGCTGAAAGGTAAGCTTAACCGGCTTTCGGAGAGAATCAAACAGGTCGAAGCCGAAGGCAAGAAAAACACCTTGAATAAACTTAAGCAGGAGTTTGTCGAAACAGCCAAAAGATTGAAGGTGGTTGGTTAACTGATATAATCAGAGACTATGGCAGTAAAATCCCCTAAAAAGCTCAAGCCCTTAGACACGACTAAGCTACTAAAAAAAGCGAAAAAAGAAGGTTTTGTCACCCAAGACGAGATTTTAAAGCTGTTTGCCGACGCCGAGCACAGAGTAGATGAGTTGGACGCTTTATACGATAAGCTCGACCGCTACAACATCGACGTTTTTGATACGTCTGACGAAGAGTTAAAAGCCGACGCCAAGGCGGCGACAGAGTTGGAGAAAGAACTGGATGATTTATCTAAACTTGAGGCCAAAGGCAGCGCCGATCCGGTGCGGATGTATTTAAAAGAGATCGGCCGGATTCCGCTTTTGACCCGGGAGCAGGAGATCGAACTGGCCCAAAAAGTGGAAAAGGGCGATAAAAAGGCCAAAGAGCATTTGACCACGTCGAACTTGAGGCTGGTGGTGTCGATTGCCAAAAAGTATATTGGCCGGGGGATGAGCTTTTTGGACTTGATTCAGGAAGGCAACAAGGGCTTGATCCGGGCGGTGGAAAAGTACGACTGGACCAAGGGGTTTAAGTTTTCGACTTACGCGACTTGGTGGATCCGCCAGGCGATTACCCGGGCGATCGCCGACCAGGCCAGAACCATCAGGATTCCGGTGCACATGGTGGAGACGATCAATAAGCTCATCCGCATCAGCCGCAAGCTGATGCAGGAGTTGGGCCGGGAGCCGGCGCCGGAAGAGATTGCTAAAGAAATGGATATTGAGCCGTCGAAGGTTCGGGAAATAATGAAGATTAGCCAAAAAACCACTTCGTTGGAAACGCCGATCGGGGACGATGAGGACAGCTACCTGGGTGACTTTATTCCCGATGACACCCAGCTGTCGCCCTATGACGTGACTTCGATAAAGATGCTCAAGGAGAACGTTGACGAGGTGTTAAAGTCGCTTTCGGACCGGGAGGCCAGGGTACTGAAGATGCGTTTTGGGCTGGAGGGAAATAAAAGGCCGATGACTTTGGAGGAGGTGGGCCGCGAATTCGGCGTCACCCGCGAGCGCATCCGCCAAATTGAAGCCAAGGCTTTAAGAAAGTTAAAGCACCCGTCGCAAAGAAAGAAACTTCAGGACTACTTAGACTAAGCGTGGTAAAATATTAGTCACGTTCCGGGGTAGCTCAATGGCAGAGCAAGCGCCTGTTAAGCGCAAGGTTGCGAGTTCGAATCTCGCCTCCGGAGCACATCATACAAAGTTCGAATTATTGATTCCAGTGTTATACTTTAATAATGGTGAAATTAAATTTTCTGAAACCTCAAGCAAGAAACCTTTTGATAACTTTTGTAGTTTTACTTTTACCTCTCATTAGAGAAAGGGCTCCATTAACCACTGGCGGATATGAGGTATCGCGTTATAGCCCACTGCTTTTGCTTTCTTTATATTTACAAATGGGAGACTATTATCCTTTCTTGTTAATGGTAGGATTTTCGCTAGTGGTTTATTTTGGGGTATCGGCTATCTTAGCCATTTCTTTAAGGCTCTTCACGAATAAGAAAAAATAATTTCAGGTTTGTTTTCGTAAAACCAGTTTCGAAGTTTGTATGCTAGGGGGACCCTGATTGATGATCTTCGAACTGACATTTACCATGGCCTCCTTGGCAATTTACCGAGACTTTATTCTAACATGAACGGCGACAGGTCGGCCGATACCGCGCCGCCCGGCGACCGGTGCCGACGGTTTTGACAGGACGAACGACCAACGCCGACCAACCAGAACAGGAGCCTAAGTTAAACCCCAATTAAGGAGTTATTTACCAGGCTAAACCAGCCGGTTAAGGTCGGATTCACTCCACCGAGCCGCCGGGAGGCGGCCGCTCCGGATAGCCGAAACCGGCGGTAGCCGACGGCGCTACCAACCAAAACCAGTCAATTAACCGGCGCTCCGGAAAACCACCAAGAACCTAATCGCTAATTGCCAACCGTAAATTGTAAACCGCTTCGCTCCGCTCGGCCGCCTCCGGCGGCCTCGCTTCGCTAAACCCCAATTCCTAACCTCTGGCCGCTTCGCGGCCTCGCTCTGGGGGGAGGAAAAAACCCAAATTTTTTAATCTATTCAATAGTTCGTTTAACTTTTGGTTGCTTTGATCGTATTTTTAAACTTTTTTAGTATTTCAATAAATACAATATTCTTAAATCCTGAAAAATAAACTAATGAAGCTGGTCCTGGACTTTCAATAATTTTAAGCTTCTTCACTAGCATCTTCCAAATTACACGATCTATTTTTAATAAATCAAACTCTTTAATTAAATTTAATTCATTTAATAAGCCTTTAGAGAGTTCTACATTAGGTAATATTTTAAATAAATCTGAATATACATTATCTTCTAAAAATTGGTTAATTTTTGCAAATTGATAAGCAAGGCTTGTAAGCAAAATAACGTATGCGTCAGAAAAATCAGATTTTGTAATCAATCTGTAATCTTTAATTGAAACAAATTCACTGAATTTATTATTCCTTTCTATATTTAAAATTGATTCAATTATTGTATGTGATAAGACTAAGCTTTCTTGAAAAAGCGGCTCTGCAAGAGGACTGTCTAATTCCTCGGTTTTTTGGAATAGGTCGTTTAGATTAGAGTAAAAGTTAGTGTTTAAATAAGAAATTTTACCTGAAAGAATATCAAAAAATCTCATATTAAATATTATAACATTCAGCTGGAAATTAACATCTGGGTGTTTATTACTGATAAAATTAACTTAATGTCTGAACCAAGCAAAGAAGAAACACAACAAATAGCAAAGATTTTTTCAGAAGCTTACAATTTAATTAATAAGACCAATTTCAAATGGGAAAGCACATTTAGTTATCAACCTAAAAGTTATCCTGACTGCGATTTTATATTAATCGACGACGCGACAAAGAAAGCGTTAGGAGTCCAATTAACCAAAGCAGTGGCAGACCCTGATAGAGAATTTGTTAGATGGAAAAATGCCGACAAAGTGATTAGTCCATTAAAGAAAAGGCTTGAAGCTCAAAATTTACCGCCGATATCAATTTTTATCAATTTTGAAAATCAGCCAAAAACAAATGAAGAAATTTCTAAATTGATATTTTGGTTAGATCATATCATTACCCAAAAATCTAGTTACTCTTTAGGTTCATATTTTTACACCTACGAAAAACGTTTTGATGATCAATTTACTTTTAAGATAAAAAACTTTGTATCTAAATTATCAATTAGACCAATTGAAAATGAAAAACCAGGGAAAATCAACATGATGTGGATGACGGCAAAAGAAGAACCTGAACCCTGGCTTGATGATGAACAGCGAGCGATGAAAGCAATTGATAATAAAGAGAGGAAAGGATTGTCATCAATTTTATTGGTTGATTCCGGGACAAGACCGATAGATGATTTATATATTCCAATGATTAAAAAAAGTGCTGCAGGATCAAAAATAGATGAAATCTGGATTTTGGATAATTTTTCATCAATAAAAAGGGCCTTAAGAATTAGATGAATTAGTGTTATTATTAGCCCAAGGAGGCCGGTTTTATGTGGGGAATAATCTTAGGCGGTTTGTTGGGTGGAGCCTTACGGGGAATAATGGGTATTGCTAAAAGCCTGATTTTGAAAAAAGAGGAGCAGATAAATTACGGCTGGTTTTTTGTGAGCGTGGCGGTAGCCATGGCCATCGGAGTTTTTGCCGCTTCATTCATGGGCGGCTCCTTTGAAGTCGTTTTGCTTGCCGGTTATGCCAGCTCGGATTTGTTGGAAAGCTTGGTCAAGCTGAAGTTTAAAGAGAAGTTTGAAAGCGTTGTTAAGTCAAAAATTTGATCTTACCTTCCACAAAATGGAATTATAAACCTTTATCATGCAGGCAAAACTCATATTCTTTATTGCTGGCTTTTACTTCCCAATCTTTTGCTGGCTCATAAGGTTTAAAACTAGAATATTCATTAATAACGGACTTTACTTTTTTTTGGCATAATTCTTTAGATATATTTCCAAAAGTTTTTGTGGAATATTCATTGTCAGGATACTTTTTGTCACAGTCTTCAATTAAACCGGTATTTAGCAACTCCTCTTTTGTCATTGGCTGTTTTTCAGGAATTACGTCAGAGTGTTGTTTTATCCAAGAACAATCATGTTTTATTTTTGCCGGCCTGATCTCGTACCAGTAAAAAAGTCCAAGGCTTACAATAATTAGCAATAATCCTCCAACAGAAAAAAACTTATATTTACCAGGTCGATAAGATTTATTTTGCTCCTCACCTAATTGATAATCAATTTTTCTCTTATTGACTCTTACAGAAAATAAATATGTTGCAACAGCAACCAGAATGTATAGGAAACCAGCGCCAAAGCTAACTAAACCTATGTAATATGAATCAAGACTAAAAATCCCGGCAACCATATTGGAAAAACTAAGCAACAAACTTATATAAGCTAAATTATTGAAAAATTTTCTTTGTTTATCAGGAAACAACTGTGTAAGGGCAATAGTAGAGATTGAAACGATCAAACCTAAAAATCCAATTATCCAACTTACGAGATTTAACCAACCAATTACATTTGCAACTTTCAGATTTAGCTTAATCCTTTGAGTTAGCCAATTTGTCAGTTTGTAAATACCAATACCAACAATTAACCAAATCAATGCAATTAGCAAAACTCTGCGTAAAGATAATCCAAAACCCTCACTAACCATAACTTTATAAAATGAAACTGTAAAAATAGCAATTAACACATATCCAATATCTAAAAGTAGATGCAATATTTTTTTCATTATTCTATTTACTTCCACCTACCCAATTTTTCCTGTTTGGCCTGGTCTTGTGCGGTTAGAAACTCGTCCTGGTATTTAAGCTTGGCCCGCTTTTTGTAGATAGTGGCGGTACAGTAACCTTGCCGGATTAGTTGTTCGTTTAAATGGGTATCGTTAATAAAGACAAAAGCGACGGTCCTGTTCCAGGCATCAGTGGCATATTTAGGCTGATAGTCTAGGGTGGCTGGTTGGTTTAAGGCGGTTTGGGTTAAATAATCAATGGCTTCTTTGGAAAAGTTCTCGCCTTTTTCCGGACAGGAGACGCCGTTTAATCGAACAGAGACTTTATTGTTTAATTCAACAGTATCGGCATCAATAATCCGGGTAACTGTACCGGAAGTTAATAATTGGGATTGTTTATACTCGTTGTAATAATTGCCGGAGAAAAAGCCGACGATCAAAGTCAAGAGAGCAAGCCCAGCAGTAATAAGATTAGAAGATTTAAATAACTTTAGTAACTTACGATTTGGCATCTTGAATAATCAGTTGCTTTTTGGGTTTGTTTAACTCAACTGATAAGTTCTGGTTTTGGCGCCAACCTAATAATTTTAAAAATTCGCGAGGGAGATTTAAGGCTTTGGAGTATTTGCCGGAAAATGAGAGTTTGCGGATGACTTGGATGGGCATTAAATTTAATATAGCACATTTAAAAAGTCCGTACTTTTGTTTAAGTAACTAAACGGGTGGCTGGCGGCAGTTATAGCCTCCCTTTCCAATAAGCCCATAGTTTGAATAAGTCCGCCCGGCCTTTCATCCGCGTAAAAGCAAAA
>Ga0209210_1000326_pt1 | contig 51614 bp, 68 predicted proteins | sample RifGroA1_FD_183991 | JGI IMG/M metagenome (GOLD analysis project Ga0209210, IMG submission 183991) | Contaminated groundwater microbial communities from Rifle, Colorado, USA - Rifle Groundwater A1 (SPAdes) (version 2) | ecosystem: Environmental > Aquatic > Deep subsurface > Groundwater >...
TGTCAACTCTGTTGTGCTGTCGGCTCGGCATGTAATGATGCAGCAATCAGAAGCCGCTGAAGTCCCGTAGGGAGCGTCCCCTTCAGCTTATTTTCATATGCAACTATTGATGCCTCGCGAAATGACAACACAACAGACTCATGACAAAGATACATGGTTAGATTTGTAGTTACTATTAAGTAGCTAAAATAGAAAGGTTTATATAGCGATCTTTATTAAATCCTTCTCCAATGGTGGAACTACTTAATTATTCAGATCATCAATACTATCCCCGTAAATCGTTTAAAGGCTTAGAGAAATTAGTTATTTTTCCCGAAGGTGAACTAAAAAGCGATGGCATCCCAAATGGCTCAGTTTGGATGTTTAACTCCCCAGATCATACTTACGACCCACGAATTCTCGCAAATGACGTTGGGTGCGGTATGTCCGCATTTTTGATTTCTAATGAATTTAATTATAAAACTGCCGCGGATAAGGTTGCAGATTTTATGAAAAATAAAAGAATTTTAGGCAATGGAAATCATTTTGTAGATATTTGCGGTCCTTTTGAACCTTTGACGGATCAATCATACCCAGGACACAGTGTTTTAGTTATTCACACAGATGGAAAATCTTTTGATAATGCCTCGCCAAAAACATTTGAAGAAGTAAAATTAAAAACACAAAAGGCGATAAATTTTAGACATAATTTGGGCAATGATCTTGCAAAATTAATTGGAGCTTATAAACTTGAAACACTTGGAGATTGGCCGCACAACACCGTTGAAGTGGAAAATGGAAGTTATGTTTATCGTAAAGGGGTAATTAAAGTTACTCCGGAAAAAATTCATATGCTGCCTATGCACGTCGGGTCTACAATTTTGTTTTATACTATTCACAAAGACGATATTCCAGTTGCACATTCTATGCCCCATGCAAGCGGAAGAAGGGGTCCAACTGGAGACTTTAAGGTATCTGTTGAAAAGGCAAAAGAAATTAGAAATATGGTTTATGTTCCAGAATTAGTATCCGACTCTTCGCTGAGATCAGTTCATCCGGATTGCTTTAATGAATCCACTCCAATATACAGAAAATTTGGAAAGCAAATGGTAGGGTTAGGAGAAACTCGAATTAAAGCATTTATTGGTAAACTTTAAATTATCTTAAGATTAGATGCACTTCTTTTTTTTGTCCGCCAAGAATCATTGTCATGTTAGCGTGCGGTTCTAAAATACCTGTCGTTGGGTCAGTTTCAAATTTAGGATATTTTCTCCACCAAGATCTCCAGAATATTTTCCAATTGGAATTTTTCATGGATTTCAATTGCTTGGCTTCTCTTACAATTGCCTTGAATTCTTTCTTAATCACATAAGCTTTAAACTGATTTTGTTCAGTTGCCTGGTTGAACACTCTTTTGACCAGAGGACTAACCTCCCCGATTGTAACCATTTTCGCCAGGCTTTCTTTTTCTTCCTCCAACTTAAATTCTTTCGCAAGTTCAGTAACCCCTCTTGTTATATTGGCTAAGCTCTCTATTTTTTCACGATCCCCCAGTCCCTTTATTTCACGAACAGCTTTTTCAGAAGGAACAGTCCTGCGAATCTTTTCCAAAAACATCATCACTCGTTCTAATTCCAATTTTTGTGCTTCGGAAAGAATAGCATCCCGCGGCACATGTTTTGCATTTTTTTCAGCAGTTAAAAATACTTTTTCAAAATATTTCAGTTTCGGAAGCAGGAACTCTTCTACAAATTCCCCTTTTTTTAAGCCGAGTATCCCTTTAGCGTCTTTGCCTTCATAAATCCACGGATGCGACAAAACATCTTTTTTAATCAGCATTAATTCTTCAATATCCCTGGTCAAATCAGAACTTAATACATATATGTCTTGATATATATCTATAAATTCTCTCTTTTCTTTTCCTCTGGCTAAAAGATTCAGTAATTTTGAAAAAACTCCCATAAACTTATGATTATTCCGTTGTATTTAATCCTTTTTATTTTAATCACAATAAAAAATACAATATAACTGGAAGCAGCAACGCACCCATGCCGTGATTCCTTCCGACATTTACAATCCCGGGTACAATCCCTATCGCGGTTGATGTCATCATAACCAGGATTCCGATCCAGCCTGTGAAATAAAATACCAAAGATGCAACAAATAAGATTATCAAAATACAAAGTCCGGAATAATTAACTTTTGTTATTATTTTTGAAAATATTCTTGTGAAAAACATAGTTAGAAAAACACCAATCGCTCCTGCAATCAAAGAAACTGCCATTATCAGCGAAAACATACTTAAATTAATTTGCCCCAGTAATTTCTGAACAACAACTATCGAGCCGTTTCTTGCTTTGTCTATTGTGTAAAGAGTAATCAAGCTCAGCATCATCGAAACTGTTCCTATTGCGCCAATCAAAACAATATACATATATTCTCTTGTTTTTCCAACCAAACCAGAGCCAAGAATTGCCGCTTGTGCCGGACCCATTCCAGGAAAAATAGACACAAGTGTCCCTGAAATTGTTCCTGCAAAGATAGATTTCCCAAGCTCACCTCTCGGAATCTCAAGCTCATTTGAAATTTTTTGTTCGGGAATTCTTACTTTCTGTGACAATGAAGTCAGAAGCATGGAAATTCCGAACATTCCTGACAGCATAGGAAATAATGGATCCTTTATGTCCAGGCTGAATGTCAAAATTCCTAAAATTCCGGAGATGACAAAAATAAATAATGCCCAGAACTTTCCTTTCACTCCTTTTTCCCTTGAAATCATGTAAAATGCGACAGCTAATAAAATTATTCCGATATAATTCTTTAAATTATTAAAAATCCATGGAACTCCTAAAATTAATGCAGGAAGCATAATCAAAACAACTAATAATCCCAAAAAACTTCCGATTGTCGCTAATTTCACTGCTTCAAAACCTTTTCCTTCCAGTAATAATCTGTGAGTCGGCATTATAGCCATTGCTGTGCTCTCATCAGGCGCTCCCAAAAAACATCCGGGAATAAAGTCAAGAAACGTATGCACTATTGACATAGAGATTATGACTGATGCTAAAATTATCGGAGAAAAATAATGCAGCAAGACGGGGCTAATCACCAATAATAATGCTGCAACCAGATTTATGTGGATGCCGGGAGTAATGCCGGTAACAATTCCAAATAACGAACCAACCAGAATTGCGGCAAAAATCTCAATAAACATAATATGGCAGATTATAGCTTATTCATAATCCTTTCTATAAAAAATAAAAATAATCAAAAAAATCAGAGAAACTTTATCTTGCTCTCTGTATCTTTGCAATACCTGCGACCAGCCAGCCTAAGCCGATTAGCCATGGGTTGTATACTGTCAATGCCGGCAACCAATTGCCTGCCTGAACCAGCAACAATGCACCGATTATAGTCATTATCCATGCTGTTAGTTTAGCCATTAAAAATCACCTCTTAAATAGACGTTTAATACACGTGTCTTTTTAAATTTTTGGGCTTATTTCACAATTCTGACTTCTTTTCCAATTAGCTGCATTTCTCCATTTTCATCCTTTGAAGCCTTCCCTATTATCTCAACATAATCTCCCGTATGCAGGTCAACAGGGTAATCCTTGAATAAGATTACAGTCAATTCGTCTTCTTTCTGAAGTTCGATGAATGTCACTTTCTCCGTCTGGGTTATTCTAGCGATGCTTCCTTTAACATTATAATTGCCGTCCTCTTTAAGCAAAGGGCTTTCGGGGAATTTAATCGTCTGAGAAAGATAGAACAGAATAACTATGCCGATAATCGCACATAATAATGATAATTTCAACAATGTTTTTTCCTGCATGAATTAGTTCGTCGATAACTATCTAATAAATCTATTTAGTTTGTTGGCACTATTACGAGAATTTGACTCGGGCTTAAGCTGGTTCGTGCTTAGTGCTGCTTTCCTTCAAAGCTAATGCACCCAGGCCGGATTTTAATCATAATACTTCTAAACCAAAAAACACGTACTGCGCACTAACAAACCAAAAATCAACCTTCGTAACCTTTAAATACTAATTCAGTGTTGTTTTTAATGGGGGACGAAATGCCGTTAAATTATAAAACAACAGATCAGCTCAAGATACCAAAAGATACAATCTCTCAGGTAATAGGTCAGGAACAGGCTGTAAAGATAGTCAAAAAAGCAGCTCTGCAGAGAAGGCATGTTCTTCTGATAGGCGAGCCTGGAACCGGAAAATCGATGTTGGGATTAGCGATGTCAGAACTTCTTCCAAAAGAAAAGATGCAGGATATTATTTCTGTCCCTAATCAGGATGATGAAAACCAGCCGAAGATTCAGACTCTTCCCGCAGGAAAAGGAAAAGAGCTTTTAGCGAGGGCAAAACTTGAATCGATGGGAGAATTCAGGATTCAGAATATAATTATCTTTGTACTGGCAATATTCTCGATGATGGCCCCGTGGTGGGCGCGTTCTTACTATAAATCAGATATTATTTTTGCAGCATTTTTCCTGGGAGGAATGGTGTTTATCGTTGCTGCAGTTCTGTTCATCAATATGGGGAAAAGATTCAACCAAAAAACTTTATTCCCAAGAATCATAGTTGACAATAATAAAAAAGATCATGCTCCGTTTTTTGATGCCACAGGAGCTCATGCTGGTTCTTTGTTAGGAGATGTTCTGCATGATCCATTCCAGACAGGAGGATTGGGAACTCCTCCTCATGAAAGAATAGTTGCAGGAATGATACACAAGGCGAACATGGGTGTTTTATTTATCGATGAGCTCGGAAATCTTCAGCCTGCGACACAGCAGGAATTATTGACATCATTGCAGGAAGGGAAATATTCTATAACGGGCCAGTCGGAAAGATCGGCAGGGGCGATGGTCAGGACAGAACCTGTTCCGTGCAATTTCATTCTTGTTGCAGCAGGAAACATGGAATCAATAAATCACATGCATCCTGCGCTGCGTTCAAGGATAAGGGGCTATGGCTATGAAGTTTACATGAAAGACACAATGAAAGACACTTCTGAAAACAGGGATAAAATTGCTTATTTTGTTGCGCAGGAAATAAAAAAAGATGGAAAAATTCCTCATTTCACAAAAGAGGCAGTTGATGCTATGATCGAGGAAGCAAGAAGAATGGCGAATCACAAGGGACATTTGACTTTGAGATTAAGAGAGCTCGGCGGTTTAGTCAGGGCAGCAGGGGATGTAGCTCATGAAGAGAAAGCGAAGTTTGTTGAAAAACAGCACATTCTTGATGCTAAGATGATTGCAAGAACTTTGGAGCAGCAGATTGCAGATAAATACATCGAAAGAAAAAAGGAATATGAAGTCATCAAAGTCACAGGGAAACAGGTTGGGAGAGTAAATGGGCTTGCTGTTATCGGCGGAGAATCCGCGATGTCAGGGATAATACTGCCTATCGAAGCTGAAGTAACTCCTGGCGGAAAAGAAAGAGAGATAATCGCCACAGGAAAATTAGGAGAAATCGCGAAAGAAGCGGTAAAGAATGTCTCTGCTATCATCAAGAAATTATTCGGTGAGGATATCAAAAATACAAAAGATATTTATGTTCAGTTTTTGCAGACTCACGAAGGTGTCGAGGGAGATTCTGCTTCAATTGCAGTTGCAGTCGCGATTATTTCAGCTTTGAAGAATGTTCCGATAAAGCAGGATTATGCTGTAACTGGCTCATTGTCTGTAAGAGGGGATGTCCTGCCTGTTGGAGGAGTTTCTTCCAAAATTGAGGCGGCAATTGATGCAGGAATCAAAAAAGTCATCGTTCCCAAATCCAATGAGCAGGATATTGTCCTGGATAAAAAGAAATTAAATTTGATAAAGGTAATCGCGGTTGAAAATATCATCCAGGTGTTAAGAGAGCTTATTGACTGGACTGGAAAAGAGAGCATTCTGAGAAAGATAACTTCTACCTAGACACTGCATTGATATTACTTGCTTTTTCTGTCGCATCCCGCCTGATTTTAATTTTTTAATAATAAACTAAAAAGTTAATATCGGTTCGACTCTTATGCCGCACCCATGCCGGATTTTATTCATTAATTACAAATTAAAAAAGTTAGCGTCGTTCACGGTTATTTGAAAGTCTATCACATATCGTTGGTGTCCCGTAAGGCACATCCCCTCCAACTCTTATTCTAAATATATTATAAATCGTTCACACCTGACGCTAACTTTTGATTAAGCTTCAGTACATGTGCTAATTTTATCTTAAGCCTTAGTAAAAGTGCTAACTGCGTATCTCCTATTGCTGCCCCTATGATATGTAGTAATCTTTATAAATGACCATAAAAGCCAAAATACTATGGCAACAGTACAAGACGTTCCGGCTGACAAATTAATATCAAAAACAGCAAAGGAACTTGAAGCTAAACCTGAATTTAAGGCTCCGGAATGGGCTCAATTCGTTAAAACCGGCGTTTCCAGACAGAGACCGCCAATGAAAAAAGACTGGTGGCACACAAGAGAAGCAGCAGTTCTAAGAACAGTTTATTTAGAAGGTCCAATTGGTACAAACACATTAAGAATAAAATACGGCGGAAAGAAAAATATGGGATATACTCCAGAAGAGACTAAGAAAGGATCAGGTTCAATCGCAAGAAAGATGCTACAGCAATTGGAAAAAGCAGGACTTGTCAAAACAGAATCAAAGGGAGTAAATAAAGGAAGGGTAATAACTCCTGCCGGAAAGAAATTCCTGAATAAAATATCAACAGAAATCATAGGTAAAAAATAATGGCAAGATACATGACTAAGGGAAGAAAGATAAGGCTGGCAAAAAGAGGAAGACAGACTAGATGGGCTCCTTTCTGGATAATACCCAAGATTTACGGAAAGAACAGAAGAGTCCATCCTGGAAGAAAAACTTACGTTAAAAGAAATTGGAGAAGAGCAAGTACTAATCAATAAAAATGGCAAATCTTGAAAGGACATACATAATTCCTATGAGGAAGAATTTTATAAGAAGAGCCAAGTACAAAAGGGCGAAAAGAGCCGTTAATATCGTAAGAGAATTCTTAGAGAAACACATGAAGTCTTCGGATGTTAAATTAGGTCAGATGATTAACAGAGAGTTGTGGAAGAGAGGAATAAAGAATCCGCCTGGAAAAATAAAAGTTGTTGCGATAAAAGACGATAAAGGAACTGTCAAGGCGGAATTGTTCGGACACAAATATATTGAAAAAATAAAAGTTGAAAAAGTTGAAAAATCAAAGTTAGAGCAGCTGAAAGAGAAGATGCTTGGAAAAGAGGAAGCGAAGAAAGAAGATGCAAACAAAGAACACAACAAGGAAGCGATAGAGCATATCCATGAACATGAGCATCACGATCATACTGCGCATGAGCATACTGAAAAAGAACTTGGCGCTGCAGAAGAGCAGGAAAGAAAAGTAAGCTCAGGAAAAGCTAAAAACAGAGATAAAAGCTAATTATTTTTTTTATCAGAATATTTTCCAGTTTTATAATCAACTGCAATAGTAGCAACATTTGTCAAAAGAGCGATTGCCGCAAGACCCAGAGCATAATCTCCGGGGTTTGATAAAACTTTTTCTGTCAAAGTAGACATAAGAGTTGATCCATTTGGCTGATGTTTTTCAATAAAATTGATAATGCTGACTGCTCCGTTGTAATATTTTTGACCCAACCCGAACCCATTATCATTTGCAACATAATCTAAGATTTTCATCACTAGAAAAGAAACAGCGGGTGCTGCAACTGGACCTTCTAAAATATCCATCATCAATTTCTTGCTGTGTTCGTCTTCCATCGTGAGATTCTCTAAACCAACCCGATATAAAAACGTATAGAAAGCTTTAAAAAGCAGTTATAAATGGTAATATTTATCCCATATAGAGTGTAAAAATGAGTAAATTACCATTTGAACAGCTAAATAGAACTATTCTCGTTAAAAAGGAAGCTAAGACTTCAGATAAATTTGGAATCAATCCTGAGAAAAGATATGTTGAAAAACTCATAGATTACGGAATTGTAAATATAGATAAGCCACAAGGACCTACTTCTCACCAGGTTTCTGCTTATGTGAAGCAAATTTTAAAATTAAACAAAGCAGGACATTCCGGAACATTAGATCCAAATGTGACTGGAGTTTTACCTGTTGCATTGGGAAGGTCAACAAAGATTGTTCAAGGGTTACTAACTGCTGGAAAAGAATATGTCTGCATAATGCATCTGCACAATGAAGTTTCTGAAGATAGAATAAGAAAAGCATTTGATGATTTTATTGGGAAAATTAAACAAATTCCTCCGTTAAAATCTGCAGTAAAAAGGCAGGAAAGGGAAAGAGAAATTTATTACATAGATATTTTAGAAATTGACGGACAGGATGTTTTATTCAAGACAGGATGCCAGGCTGGAACTTACATAAGAACGCTTTGCGTTGCCTTAGGAAGAAAACTTGGAACAAACGCGCACATGGCTGAATTAAGGAGGACAAAGGCAGGTCCTTTTGATGAGTCAACATTAGTAACATTGCAGGACTTGCAGGATGCTTATACATTCTGGAAAGAGGATAAAAACGAAAAACTTATCAGAAAATGCATACAGCCTGTCGAAAATGCAGTAAAACATCTGCCTAAACTATGGGTAACTGATTATACTGTGAATTCATTGTGTCACGGAGCTGCATTAAATATTCCTGGAATCTCAAAGTTAGAAAGCGATGCTAAATATGATGAGACCTGCGCAATTTTGACTTTAAAAGACGAATTGATTGCGATTGGAAAGCTAAGGATGAATTCAAACGAAATAATGGTCAAAGAGAAAGGCATTGTTGTTCTTTTAGACGCTGTGTTCATGGAACCTGGAACATATCCTAAGATGATTAAGAAGTAGATTTATGATTTTCAACTTCCTTCTTAACAATCTTCAGGTCTTTCTCCCATTCAATGATTAGGTTCTGATTGTAAATTATCGCCGCAGGGTGAAATAAAGGGATTAAAGTTATCGTCATGTCATCGATCTGAATAATTTTAACTTTCCCATGCACCTGCGTTATTCCGAGCTGCTTATCCATTCCATCAGGATTGCAACCTGCTAAAAAGAATTTTGTCGCGTAATTACCTAATGAACATATTACTTTCGGCTTTATAATTTTAATTTGTTTGATTAAATATGGAGTATGGGTCCTTATTTCCTCTGAAGTCGGATTTCTATTTTCTGGCGGGCGATATTTCAATATATTCGCTATATACACGTCATCTAAACTTAAACCAACTGCCGACAAAAGTTTATCCAAGTTCTTTCCTGCTGCACCTACAAAAGGAAGACCTTGGAGATCCTCTTGTCTTCCTGCCGCTTCTCCAACAAACAGTATTTTAGCTTGAGGATTTCCTTTTCCAAATACTAAGTTTGTTGCACCTTCTCTAAGGGGGAGAGTTGTATCTGCAATAATTTCTTCTCTAAGTTTATTGAGTTCTTCCTGTTTGTCCATAAATTAACCTGCCGAAATCAATTATTTAAAGTTATGCCTAGTTCTACCTCAGTAAAAACACATGCCAAATTTTCGTATTAATATTATTAAACCAAAAAATGTCCAATAAGTTTAAAAACTGAACAAACCTAAATTCATACATGAATACAGAGTACATATTCTATACGGTGGGCATAATCTTCGCATTGGCCGCTGTCCTGTACTTTACATGGGAGTATCTGTTTTCTCTGGCAAGATTTTTCAAGATAATCGTCCTGCTTGCATTGACTGGGTTCTTCTGGTTCATGGCAAATCATTTAAGGGAGAGAAACATATGATGGCGACATGGGCTCCGGTTGTATTCAGCGTGCTTCTCATTCCACTAATAATATTTTTATTGATTGTTTATTTCAGAGGACGAATGTTTTACAGATTATTGTATATTTTATCAGTATTCACATACGCAATGACAATATCATACTGGATTGATGTTTATCAATTAGGAAGAAATTCGATAGTGGGATTATTGCTGATGTCTGCAATTTTAATGATACTGATAGGGAGATTATTCAGGAAGAGCAAAAAATGAAAAAGAACAGCAAAAATTTAATCGCCGCAGGAGTTTGTATTTTAATAATAGCGATAATTGCAGCATTAAGCGCATCAAACATAGGGTGGAAAGTTGAAAAAAAGGCTGTCTCATCGGTAAAGTTAAGCGATGTTATGGTTACAAAATTAGAGGGAGAACCATACGGCACAGGACCGGGAGTCCAGATTTATACCATCACTATTACAAACACATTCATTCCAAGACAGTATGAGCTGCCATATTTCAGCATTTGTTTATACAACACAGAATTAAAGAAAAGTTCTATCGCGGATGCGAGATGGGATATCAAGGAACAAAGCTCACAATTCGGAGACGGACAAAATACTCTTGAAGTGATTAAAGGAACAAAATCTGCAAATCTCCTTGTGTTCCAGGGAATAAGATACAAGCCAGTCCCTGCCGCTGAAAGAGCAGAACCAGTCAAAGCATCTCAAATAGAGGAAGTATATGACAAATTGCTTCTTTTCCTGCAGGAAAAAGGCAAAGGTTACATGTACAGAGACTGCTACACTTTGCAGGAATCTGACTTCAAAGATGCTGTTATAATTCCGATTCTAAAATGAAACATCTTAAACAAACAATTGTCTTTATGATTATTGCTTTGCTCCTTGTTAATCTCGTAGTGTTCGCTCTTAAACTTATATCAGCCATCCTCTTCTGGGGCATCATAATCGCAGCTGGATTGTTTGCATACAAAGGTTTAAATAAGCTAAAATAGCGTTACAAAGCTTAGGGAGGTTGTTTAAATCCTTAACTGTAGTCACTAAATAGTGACTAAAAATACGAAAGATTTATATAAGAGTGATACTTTATGTTTAGAATGAAAGCCCCACAAGAACCTGTATTTTATTTTGACCCGAGAGCGGTAAGACAGATACAGGAACAGGCAGTGAAAGAGTACAGGAAATCATTTCTTGGAAAAGCAGTAAAATACGTTGCAATGGCAGGAATTGCTGGTGTTATTGTAACCGGCGCCGGAACAATGGCAATAAATGCTGCAAGAAAAGCTCATGCTGGTTTAGAAAAAAAACTTTCTACTTTTGAAAAACTTCCGGACGGAAGAATAAAATCCCATGGAAAAATATACTTCACCAAAGAGCATGTTTTAACAGGCAGCGAAGATATAATGAAAGTCGCAGCCGGATTGAATGGAAAAAAATGGGATGAAAACACCATGGCAATGATATTCGCTTTGAATGGCGGAGACAGAATGTACAAGCCGGGCGATAAAGTAACGCTGTTATATCAGAAATAATTAAGATAATTTTATAAACAATATTTCTTAACTGTCAATTCATGAACGTGATTACCGTGAATTTTAAGCATGTTGAGATTTTTAAGTATGCAAGAAATGAGCCGATAATTCTTAAAATTCTATTCAATGACGGAATAAGCGACAGAAGCATGGTAAAAACGACAAATATCGATAATGCTGAGCAATTCACTGCCGAAGTGATGAATAACATTAGGAAGATGGAGAAAGAATTGCACAATAAGAACTCAAACAATTTTCTTGATGTAGTGCAGGTAAGGTTCGGAGACGATGAGGAAAAAGCAGAGGAAAAGCTTTATCATGCATTCTCAAGAGTCAAAGAAGATATAAGAAAATTAAGAACTCCCAGCGCACAGGGATTATTGCAGAAAGTAGCGATGATACAAGGCTCAAGATACAGCATCTAATCAGTAAATTCATTCAAAAGATCCTGTGCTGATTTCTCAAGAACAACTGAATCTTTTCTGTTGCAGTATGGGCATATTCTTGGCGGAAGCGTCTTGTCAACCCCTTTCGGGTTGAAACTGTACCGACAACTTTCGCAGATGAATTTTGCCATGATTATTCCATAACAGGGTTAGTATATAAATATTTTGAAAAGGATAATATATTGTGCATGAAAAATAGTAAAATCTGCTTATTTTTGATGAAAATCCGAAAAAATACGTCTTTTAAGCGAAATTCATGTCAATTTTAACTCTAAAAATAACTAATTTCTTGTTTATTTATAAATAAAACAAGATATTTAATTAAAAATAGCCTAAAATGGGTTAAAAATGGCTAAAAATAACCAATTAATACTTAAATTAACAAGATTTATAAATAAAAGATATCCTAAATAAGCTAAATAGGGTTAAAAATAGGTTAAAATGACAAAATCAAAGTTTGCAAGACTGCAGGAAAAACTCGTAATCAAGCAGAAATCAGCCTGGAATAATTTCAACGAGAAGCAAAGGCAGTCTATATTTTCATTCTGCGAAAAATACAAAGAGTTCCTGAACGAAGCAAAGACAGAGAGGGAAGCAACAGAAACCATAATTAAAGCTGCAAAAGCGAAAGGATTCAAAGAATTAGAGTCATTCGATTCTTTATCTCCGGGAGATTCATTTTTTTATAACAATAAAAACAAAAGCGTAGTCTTAGGAATAATCGGAGAGGAAGCTGAATTTAATATGACTGGAGCTCATATTGATTCTCCAAGACTGGACTTAAAACCCCGGCCTTTTTACGAAGACGGGAATCTGGCATTATTAAAAACACATTATTACGGAGGAATCAAAAAATATCACTGGTTCGAAACTCCGCTGGCAATCCATGGAATAGTGATTGATAAGAACGGAAAAAAGAGAGAAATAAAGATAGGAGAGAATGAAGAAGATCCTGTTTTTGTAATTTCTGATTTATTGCCGCACATAGGGAGAAAAACTGAGGAAAAATCAGTAAGGGAAGCTTTTGAAGCGGAAAATCTCAATGTCATAATCGGGAATATTCCGATAGTCAAAGATGATAAAATAAAAGAGAAAATAAAATTAGGAATATTATCGATATTGAATGAAAAATACGGAATAATAGAAGAAGATTTTATCTCTGCAGAGATTGAATTAGTCCCTGCAACAAAAGCAAGGGATGTCGGGTTTGACAGGGCGCTTATCGCATCTTACGGCCAGGATGACAGGTCATGCGCATATACAACATTAAAGGCACTGTTTAATTCTGAGAACAGGAAAAAAACAAGGCTCGCTTTTTTCTATGACAAAGAAGAAATAGGCAGCGTCGGAAATACCGGAGCAGCTTCCCAATTAATGGAAAGGGTCGTTGAAATGATATTGAGGAAAAGAAACAGCAAAAAAACAGCGAATGAAATAATCTCAAAATCAATAGTGATTTCAGCAGATGTGACTTCTGCATTCGATCCGAGTTTTGCTGGGGTGTTTGATGCTAAAAATGTGAATAAGATGGGGGGAGGAGTTGCTGTTGAAAAATATACAGGCTCCGGAGGAAAATACGGAGCAAGCGACGCGAATGCAGAATATATCTCCTTCATAACGAGGCTGCTGAACGAGAATGATGTCTGCTGGCAGGCGGGAGAAATAGGGAGAGTTGATGAGGGCGGAGGAGGAACAATAAGCTACATGATTGCAAAATACGGATGCGATGTCATCGACATGGGAATTCCTGTGCTGGGAATGCATTCCCCTTCGGAAATAAGTTCAAAAGCTGATGTTTATTCTGCTTATCTGGCATACAAGGCATTTTTTAATACGGCAAACACAGAATGACAGTATATCACAAAAAAATAACCGGAGAAAATCTAAGAGATTTCATACTTGGAGCTCAGGATGGTATTGTCAATGTTTTGGGTTTGGTTTTAGGGGTTGCTTCTGCGACATTCGATACAAAAGTTGTCCTGATTGCAGGTTTGGCCGGATTATTTGCTGAATCTATTTCGATGGGTGCTGTCGCTTTCACATCAACGAAAGCAGCACATGATTATTATAAGAAAGTGAAGCAGAAAAAAGAGGAGAGCCTGTATAAAAATCCGCTTAAAATCGGAATGTTTGTTTTTTGGGCGACAATATTAGGCTCAATCATACCCATCATTCCTTTTTTCTTTTTATCAGTTAAGGCTGGAATAATAGCATCTGTTGTGTTTAGCGGAATAATATTATTTATTATGGGCACAGTAAAAGGAAAACTGACAATAGGCGGATATAAATCAGGAGTTGAAATGCTTATTGTAGGATTATTTGCCGCCGCTGCAGGATATCTGATAGGGATAATGCTTGGCGTAGTGATAACTTAATTATTCTTTAGTTTGTCTCATTATGCCCGGAATGCGGCATTCCTGCTCGTAAGAAACAGGCTGAGAATCTATTCTGCAGTAACCGCCGTGTGCAGGACATGAATCATAATTGTAATAGTCGCATTCCTGTCTGCAGTGTCTTATGACCTGAAAACATAATCCTGCTCGTTTATTTCTCTCTTCTTGTTTGCTCTTTAAAATATATTGTCTTCGTTCAGGAGAAATTGCAGGATTGTTCAGCAGAGAATTGTAAAGACTTGTTAATTTTCTAAAGCAGGGATAAGCAGCGCATTCTCCGCAGGTTGTTTTGTTGATTTTAATTGATATTGCTTTGTCATTCATATCAACAATATTTTCAAGAAATTGCTTTTTCTTTTCATCTGAATTAAAACCAAAACGTATGTTTACTTCACCAGTAACTGGATCTTTTCCCTCAATGAAATGTTCATCATCTGTCATAAAATATTGAAGAATAACCAATTTAAATAGTATTCTATTTGAAATAAATAGATAACTGGCGCTAAACTCGTTTATGCTGCATCCCGGCAAAATTATTTTTGTTTTAATTACTAACTAAAAGATTAGCGTCGTTCGCGAGGTAGTTCTGTTTTATTAAAATTACTCGCAGCTGACGCTGACTTTTAATTAAACTAATAAAAAAGTAAAAATAAATTACTTCTGCTGAAGTAATCTTCTTTTCTTGTTTGCTGTTCTGCTTGGCCTCAGATGTTCAGCACCCATTCCCTTGTGCCTCAATCCTCTTGATTTCTTTGCAGATGAAGTAAGCCCCCTGAACGGCCTTCCTCTCGATTCTGCAAGCCATCTGAAATGAGGATCTGATGTTATTGCCGGATGAGAAACATCAACCATGATTATTTCATACCAAACACTCTGCCCGTCTTTTCCGACTTCATAAGAATTCAGGACTTCACAGTTTACATACTGGTCTGCAGCTCTTTGCTCTGCGATTGTTCTGTAATTAAGCATTAATGATTTTCTTGTTGTCCATTTTGCAGATCTTCTTCCTCCGCTTGGGAAAGGTTTTCTGTGTCCTCCTCTCGGAACTCTCTGCCTTACGATAAATACTCCTTCTTTTGCTTTGTAGCCTAAACTTCTTGCTCTGTCTAATCTTGTAGGATAGTCAATCTTTAAAGTAACAGGCTCAGAACGCCATCTAATCATTCTCTGTCTTTCTAAATCATTAGAATCACTTTGCCAGTGTTTTCTCAGATACTTGTATAGCGCCATATTTTTGTGCCTCCGAATTTATTAAGTTGTTTCAATCAGGATTCAAGGAAGCAATTCCTCACAGCTCCTAATAGAACCTGAAAACTTGGGGTTGTTTATAAATGTTACTCTTAACAACTCTCAAGTAGTTGTAAATCTATATATAAAAACCCAAATTATTTGCTATAAGGAAACAAAAGGAGGGGTGCTATGGATAGGGAATTTCTTATTGGAGTTGAGGTCAACTCCAGGAATATTACTGCAGGGTTGGTGGATTTGGGCGGGAAAATTGTTAAGAAAATATCAATGCCTTCCGAAATATCGAAAGGAAAAAAGAAAGTTGTTGATAACATTGCTTCTGCGATAAATAAAGTGAAGAAAAACAAAATTCTTGGCGTTGGCGTTTCAATACCGGGAATTGTAAGCAGAGAAAAGGGCCTCGTCATTGATTGTCCGTTCCCCGGCTGGAATAATCTAACATTAAAAAAACTGCTAGAAGAGCAGGTTCATGTCCCTGTCTTTATCGAGAATGAAGGAAGATGCTTTGCATTGGCTGAATATAAGTGCGGAATGTTCAAGAAGATTGAAAATTCAATAAATGTTTTGTTTAATGAGAATATAAGTTCCGGATTGATTGTTGACGGAAAGCTTGCGAAAGGAAGTTATTCTGCAGCGGGCTGTGTCCATCACTCGATTGTTGATTCAAAGCAGGGAAAGCTTGAGGATTATGCTTCCCCTTCTGCAATTGAAAGACTTTACAAGGCTAAAACAAAAAAATCAAAATCAATCGGGGACATTGTCGCTTCTGAGAATGACAAGACTGCAAAAGATCTTCTGAAGACAGCAGGGACATATTTTGGCTCTTCAATGGCGCAATTAGTGAACGCATTGAATCCTGAACTGATTATTATCGGAGGAATACTCTCTAAATCTGACAACTTCATTGAGGCTGCAGAGACTGCATTATCCGAGAAATCAAACGAGATTTGCGGCAAAAGAGTGAAGATGGTGGGTTCAAAGCTGAATGATTCTGCTGTGTTAGGTGCTGCGAGTATTGTCATATAATGACGACACAACTTATTTAAGCTTCTGAATCACATTATTATTATGATTATTAAATCAGTAACTTTAAACAATATAAGAAGTCATGTCAGGCAGAAGATAGATTTCAATAAAGGAATAACAGTTCTTTCGGGGGACATCGGTTCCGGTAAATCAAGCGTATTACTTGCTGTTGAATTCGCATTATTCGGAATAAGCGACTCTGGCTCAGGACTATTAAGAAAAGGAACAGATGAAGGCTCCGTTGAACTGGCATTTGAAGTCAATAACAACGAATACACCATAAAAAGAGTCCTTAAAAGAAAGAGTGACGGAGTGAGGCAGACAAATGGCTATTTCATAACTCCGAACGCAAAAAAAGACTTGACTCCTGTTGAATTAAAACAGGCAGTAATTACTCTTTTGGGTTATCCGCAGGAATCTTTGAATAAAAAATCATTGATATACAAATACACCACTTACACTCCTCAGGACGAGATGAAGCAGATTCTTTATCAGGACAAAGAAGAAAGGATAAATCTGGTAAGGAAAATATTTGGCATCGATAAATATCAGAGAATAATAGAAAATTCTGCGATATTGACAAAACAATTAAGGGAAAACAAGAGGGAATTATTGGGGAAAATTTCAGATTTAGAAATTAAGAAGAATAATTTATTAAAAATAAAAGAAGAAAAAGAGATATTTTCAAAAAAAGAGAAAGAATTTGAAATAAGACTGAATGAAATCAAAGTGATTGTCGAAAATGCAAGGAAAAAGCTATTTCTGATGGAAACTGACATAAAAAAATCTCATGAACTGAAAAGAGAGAAGTCAAACATCGAAACGACGATAAGGCATAAGGAAGAACAGGCCGTCAATCTTAAAAAAGAGATAGAAAAAATGGAGTCAGAGATAAAATCACTGAAAGAGAAAGCAAATCCTGAAAAATTAACTGAATTAAATAAAAAAATAAAGAAAGGAATAAGAGAAGAGCTGTTTAATCTTGAAAAAGAGCAGTTAGTTCTTCAAAAACAGATCGGGGAGCTGGAAGGGATGAAAAAACACTCAGAAAGCATTAAAAACAAGATACTCGGCATGGAAGACTGCCCGATGTGCCTGCGAAAAGTTGAGCACACCCATAAAGAAACTATAAGTTTATCTGAAAATAAAAAAATAAATGAAGCTGAAAAGAAACTGGCTGAAGCTGACAGCAAGATTCTTGAGATAAAGAAAAAATTATTAGAAAGAAACAGTGAACTGCACCAGAACAATGAAGCAGAACGCGAGCTTTCTGTTCTGAGCCTGCAGATCAGAAATATCTCTGAAAAAGAGACAAACATTGCTGAAAAGAAAGAAAACATATCCAAGCTTCAGTCTGAAATAAAAGAATTGAACGAAAAGAACAGCAAAATTCAGTTAATTTCATTCGAGAATAAAGAAAAAGAGTATGAGCAGTTAAGATTGGATTTTGAAAAAATACAGAAAGATGAAAGAGTAACTGAACTGGAAAAAACAAGAATAACTGCTGAAAAATCAAATAGTGAAAAGCTGGAAATATCGCTCAAGAATGAAATCGAAGAAAAGGAGCGTTCAAAAATTAAAATAACAGAACTAAGCGCTCTTGAAGGCTGGATTCAGAACAATTTCATCAATATAATATCAATGATGGAAAAACATGTTCTAAGCTCGATTTATTTCAATTTCAACGACACATTCAAGGAGATGTTCAGCATGCTGATTGAGGATGAGCGGTTAGTGTCAAGAATTGATGAAAGCTTTTCTCCGGTAATCGAGCAGAATGGTCATGAAACAGAATTTGAAAATCTTTCCGGCGGAGAAAAAACAAGCTTATGCTTAGCATATAGGCTGGCGCTGCACAAGGCGATAAGCGAAATGATCTCGGCGATACAGACAAAAGGACTTCTGATCTTAGACGAGCCTACTGACGGATTCAGCTCAGAACAGACAGACAAGCTTAAAGATTTGTTCGAAAAAATAAATGCCGTGCAGACAATAATCGTTTCTCACGAAAACAAGATTGAAAGTTTAGCTGACCACATCGTCAGGATAGCCAAAAGCAGCCACGAAAGCGTGGTTTTGAGTTAGAAACTATTCTGAAAGCCTTAAAAAGATTTAAATACTAGTAAAGCGTAATCCCAATCATAAAAAGCGGTATAGACAAGATGAAAAAGAGACTGTTCACATTCACAGTAATTCTTCTGTTACTGCCATTTGTTTCTGCTGAAGTCACCAAGATTGTCCTGCAAAAACAGACGGCCGAAGCAACTATCTCTCCGTTAGGTGAGGCTAAATTCGCGATTGAAGTGACAAACGGCAATTCATTCTCTGATATCTTTTACTTAGAGCTGTCCGATATATCGTGGTCACTAAGGACTTTGAATACTCCTGATGCTACAACGGGAATATTCCTTGAACCAAATGAAAAAGCAAAATCTACCATTTATGTAAAACCTACTGAAGGTGTTGTCGAGGGAACACATTATGTCGAGCTAAGGATAAGATCTTCTGAAACCGGAGAATATACAAGCGAATTATTCATAGTCAGGGTAGATTCCAGAGTGATAGATTATTCTGTCAAAGTTCCTGTAGAAATTCTTGAGCCGACTTCGATAGACCCTGCAAGAACAAACTCAGTAAAGGTGCTTATTAAAAATCCCTATCCTGTTCACATGATTAATGTCAGCGTATCGGCAAACAGCAAATTTCTGAACAAGGATATCATTGTCGATATCCCGCCAAAATCAGATAAAGTGATTGAGTTTTCGCTAAACCTTGATTCCACAACTCCGAAACAGGAAGATCTGGTAACTGTTCTTGTGACGCAGAACGGCAGAGAGATGGCTTTCATAGAAAAAATACTTTCAATAAAGGAGTACAGGCTGCCTTACAAGCAGGATATCAGCGTTGAAAAAGTATTTTTAGGAAAGGTGCACAAATACACATTTACAAATACGGAGAACTCGCAGAAAACACAGGATGTCATGATACAGAAAATGCTAACTCCGGCATTTTTGATAACTAATCCGTCTGCAGGGACGGAAGTGTTTGATGACAAGATATATTTCATATGGAAATCGGTAACTTTGAATCCAAACGAGTCATATTCAGTGACAATTAAAGAAGATTACAGGCAGTATGTAATTGCTGTTTTAGCGATAATCCTGGTATTGATATTATACTTCGGATTCAGAAGTCCAATCATAATAAAGAAAAAAGCCTATGCAATCCATAGAAAAGACACAGGAAATAACGAGATGAAAGTTGTGCTTTACGTAAAGAACAGAAGTTTCAGAACGCTTGAAAAAGTAAGAGTGCTGGACAGGCTGCCTGGAATACACAGGGTAGAGGAAGATTTCGGGCCAGGAACTCCAGAGCCGAAATACAGGAAGAGCCATGAAGAGATTATATTAGATTGGGACATAATACTATCTCCAAAAGAAGAAAGAATCTTCACATATAAGGTTAAATCAGCACTTCCTTTGGTGGGAGAGTTCACTTTGAAGCCTTGTGTTGTTCAGTACGGACACAAAGGAAAAAGAACTTCATCTGCTCCTTATAGATTGATTATTGATTAGAAATTCTTGATTAAGTTAGCACCAATTACGAGGCTTAGTTTGTTGCAGATTAAAATAAGCTAAAGGGAATTCAATTCGTGTTCGAATGCACAGCTCTGTATTGCAGAGATTGTGCCTTATGGAACCTTAGCGATATGTGATTGTTGTATGATTACAAGCCGAGTCGGTGCTAACTTACTTTTTAATTTGTAATTATTACGATTAAAATTTAGCCTGGGCACATCAGCACAACCGCAACATAATCTTTATAAACCACTTTAGAAGCTTAGTTATTATCCCCCTGTAGCACAGCGGTTAGTGCACTTGGCTGTAGCTTACAGCGCTCGCTGACAGAGCATTATGCTTTGAATGAACGCGAAACAGCAGTGCCCGAGAGATCGTCGGTTCAAATCCGGCCGGGGGGATATCGGAGGATGGCAACGTCCTCCACTTTTTCTTATTTTTTAGTAATAAATTTCCATTCGGAATAATCCCTGCAGAAAGATTTATATATAAGGTATACCTCAGGTATACCGTGCAAATAACAACAATAAAACTTCAAAAGAGAACAAAACATCTTCTTGATTCTTTGAAAATAAAACAAGATAGCTATGATGCAACAATCCATAAACTTGTTTTAAAAGTCAAACATAAAGACTTAGAAAAAGAACTGATAAAAGCGTATCAAGACAGAAGCAGGTATTCTGAATTTGCAGAATGGGAAAATGCTTCTAATGAAGTTCCTAATGACTGATATTATGAGGGGGGATATTTGGTTAACTGACCTAGATCAAACTTCAGGTCATGAAATAAATAAAACAAGACCCTGCGTCATAATACAGAACGACACAGGAAATAAACAAAGTTCGCTTACGATTATTGCACCGATTACTTCACGAAATATTGAAAACTTGTATCCTATTGAAGTTTTTTTGTCTGAGAGAACAATGGGACTTGAAAAAGATTCTAAAATCTTGTTAGATCAAATACGTGCAATTGATAAAAAAAGACTCATCAAAAAGTTAGGAAAAGTTAGTAATGAAGTAATACCTAAAATCAATGAAGCACTCAAAATAAGTCTTGGACTTTAAATCATATATTTTATAAACAATAACTAATTCGCAATAATCATGGCAGCAACACCAAAGGGACCGCAAGTATCAAGATTGGATGTCAACATAGACAAACTAACTTATGACACATTCATAAGAGCTTGCGCATCAAAAGGTTATGCTCCAAAAATAGTAGTTGAAAAATTACTTAAGAAATTTAACGAAACAGGACAGATGTAATTTTCAGATTCATCCAAAATCTTCAACCGACATGGTTTGTGGCATCAAAAAGATAAAGTTTATTTCTTTTGTAATTAATACGAAAATCCTGCCTTGTTTTTTGCTAAGTTCGAACTAGATTTAACACATGCAGAATTATTTTCGTTTTAATCATTAAATAAAAAGTTAGCATCATTCACAATCTACTTCTTTTCCATATTCCCTTCCTTACTAGCCAGTCCTCAAAACCAAAAGCTTTATAAAGGAGCGGCTTGTCAAAAACTGATATGGGCATTACTTCTATAGACAAAGTTATTTAATAACTAAATTAATGTCTATAGAGTAAACTATGCCCTGGTAGTGTAGTGGCCTATCATGATGCCCTGTCGCGGCATCGACCCGAGTTCAAATCTCGGCCAGGGCGTTTCCAGTCGGGGCCGGTTAGCGCAGTCTGGTAGCGCACAGCACTTTTAATATTTACGGAGAAATGCTGGGGTCGTGGGTTCAAATCCCATACCGGTCATTTCATTCAATGGAAATCGGAACTGAAGATGTGCGAAGCATCGGAGGTGTCGGAACCGAAGGTTCTGACGTGGGAATCACCATACCGGTCATTTCAATCATAGGAAATTAAATCGGATAAAATTGCATTATTTCATTCACAAAAAGTCCAGGCAGGAAAAAATGTCAGCTCCAAAACAAACAAAACACGAATTAATCCCGCTTCACGAAAAGCTTTCAGAGCAGGAAAAAGAAAAATTATTCTCAGAATTGAATGTTAATTTCAAGGATATGCCAAAAATATTCAGAAATGACACGGCAGTTGCAGAGATGGATGTAAAAGTCGGCGATATAATCAGAATAACAAGAAAAAGTGCAACGGCAAAAGAAACTGTTTTCTTCAGGGGTGTTGTCGATGCTTGAGTCTAAAAAACTGATTAAAAAATATTTTGAGGAAAACTCATTAGTTTCATCAAGTATAGAATCATTCAATCATTTCATAGAAAAAGAGCTCGATGTAATTATAAATGAAAACAGAGTGATTGAGCCGACAATCATTCCGCACAATGTTGATGATTTTAAGATAAGGCTTGACAAGATATGGATTACCGAGCCTGAAATAACAGAAGCAGACGGCTCAAAAAGAAAAATATTCCCTGCGGAAGCAAGAGTAAGGAAATTAACATACGCAGCTCCGATTTTCATAAACATTTCAGCACATATCAACGGAATCCAGAGGGAGACATTCACAGCGCAGATTGGTTCTTTGCCAATAATGCTTAAATCAAAATTCTGCCACCTGAGCAAATTAAACAAACAAGAGCTTTCTGCAAAAGGAGAAGACCCTAATGAGCCCGGCGGTTATTTTGTAATCAACGGAACAGAGAAAGTTCTGGTAAATATCGAAGATTTGGCGCCAAATAAATTATTGGTTGAAAAAGCAAATCTGGGGGCAAGCGAATATGTCGGAAAATTATTCTCTGAAAAAGGATCGTTCAAGATACCTCATTCGGTCGAAAGATTAAAAGACGGAATTTTCTATGTCACATTTACAAGATTGAAAAGGGTACCTGCTATTGTTTTATTGAAAGCTCTTGGAATGCTCAAGGATGAAGAAATAATGAATACCATATCAAGAGATAATCCTTATGATGAGGTTCTTGTTAATTTAATTGAATTCAATACAATAAAAACAGAAGAGGACGCGATGGATTTTTTGGCCAAAAAGACAGGAATAACCCAGCCAAGGGAAGTCAGGGTTGAAAGGATGGCCGATATGCTTGATAAATATTTATTGCCTCATTTGGGAATTGAAACAGGAGATAGGCTTTACAAGGCAAAAAACCTCTGCAAATATCTTAATCAATTCATAAGGACAGCAAGAAAAGAGATAACCTCCGATGAGAAAGACCATTATGCAAATAAGAGGCTGAAAATGGCGGGGGATCTGCTTGCAGATTTATTCAGAGTCAATCTGAAAGTTTTGATAGGAGATATCCTTTACAATTTCCAGAGAATAGTAAAAAGAGGAAAATTCCCAAGCATTAAAGTAATAATCAGGGACAAATTGCTGACACAGAGAATATATTCGAGCATGGCAACAGGAACGTGGGTCGGCGGAAGAAAAGGAATCAGCCAGAGAATCCAAAGGCTCAATACGCTTGAAACTATCAGCCATCTTCAGAGAGTTGTCTCTCCTTTGAGCACAACTCAGGAAAACTTTGAAGCGAGAGAACTGCATCCAACTCATCTTGGAAGATTATGCCCGGTCGAAACTCCGGAAGGAACCAACATCGGGTTAAGGAAAAACTTAGCCATGATGGCAGACATCACATCAGAAAGTCCTGAAAAAGAAGTTATCGATTTGCTTAAACAAAATGGAGTCAAGGTGATTCAATGACTGAAGTCTATCTTAATTTCAAATTTGTAGGAGAGACGGAAAATGCAAAAGAGATAATCTCAAATATGATAGATCAAAGAAGAAAAGGCTCGATTTCCAATAATATCAATATTTACTACGATGATGAGCAGAATAAAATATTCATAGACACTACGAGAGGAAGGGTAAGAAGGCCTCTTCTTGTCGTGAAAGACGGAAAACCTCTTCTTAATGAGAAGCATATCCAGCAGCTGATGAAGAATGAATTAACTTGGAGTGATCTGTTAAGACAGGGTGTTGTCGAATATCTTGATGCGGCTGAAGAAGAAAACGCGCTTGTCGCATTTTATGAAAAAGATTTGAAGAAAGAGCATACTCATATGGAAATCAGCCCGCTTGTTATGCTTGGGATGATTGCTTCATTAGTCCCTTATGGAAGCCACAACCAGGGAGCAAGAATCAATTTCGGAGCTAAAAATCAGAAACATGCAGTCGGCTGGTATGCTGCAAACTATCCTGTACGATTTGACATGGATGTAAATCTCATGCACGAGCCTCAGGTTCCTCTTGTAGGAACAATGACTTACGATGTTATCGATTATGACAAGCACCCCACTGGCCAGAATGTCGTGATTGCAATCATGAGCTACAAAGGATATAATATCGAAGATGCAGTCATCATCAATCAGGGTTCTTTAGACAGGGGATTGTTCAGATCAACATATTTCAGGCCGGAAACAACTGAAGAAATAAGATATTCGGGCGGATTAATGGACGAAATAGGGACTCCTGACAAAGAAACAAAAGGATACAGGACTGAGAAAGATTACAGATACCTGCAGGACGACGGAATGATATATCCTGAAGCGAAAGTCGGTGAAGATGATGTTGTCATAGGAAAAACAAGCCCTCCAAGATTCCTGAGCTCAATGGACGAGTATAATCTTGGTACAAATGTAAGAAGAGAAAGCTCGACAGCAATCAAGCACGGAGAAACAGGAGTTGTTGATTTTGTTTTAGTGACTGAAAGTGAGGAAGGAAATAAATTAGTCCAGGTGAGGATGAGGGACCAGAGAATCCCGGAAATAGGGGATAAATTCACATCAAGACACGGACAAAAAGGAATTGTCGGTATGATTGTTCCTCAGTCAGAGATGCCTTTCACAGCATCAGGAATCACTCCTGATATTTTGACAAGTCCGCACGGAATCCCGTCACGTATGACGGTTTCCCATCTTATCGAGATGCTTGGAGGAAAAACAGGAGCACTGAGCGGAAGAAGGATTGACGGAACAATTTTCGAATCAGAGCCTGAAAAAGACTTAAGATTAGAACTGGCAAAACTTGGATTCAGGGAAGACGGAACAGAAACGATGTACAATGGAGAAACAGGAGAGAAATATATCGCAAGAATCTATGTCGGAAATATGTTTTACTTAAGATTAAGATACATGGTTGCAAATAAATTGCTTTCAAGAGCAAGAGGGCCTATACAGCTGCTTACAAGACAGCCGACAGAAGGAAGGTCCAAAGAAGGCGGCTTAAGATTGGGAGAGATGGAAAAAGATACTTTCGTCGCGAACGGAGCTGCGCTGCTGCTGAAGGAAAGATTTGATTCAGACAGAACAATAATACCTGTCTGCGAAAAATGCGGCTCTGTAGGCTACTACAACGAATACAAGAAACAGAAGATGTGCCCGATCTGCGGAGAGGATTCAGAGCTTGCAAATGTCGAGATGGCCTATGCATTTAAGCTGATAATCGATGAATTAAAATCTCTTGGTATAAATCTAAAGCTTTCGCTGGAGGATAAGTATTAATGGACGATCAGGTTGTTTACAAGAAAATAGGGAGTATCGCTTTCGGATTATTTGACCCGGCAACATTAAAGAAAATGTCTGCTGCAAAAATAGTAACTCCTGAGCTTTATGACAGAGAAGGCTATCCTGTCGATGGCGGTCTGATGGATATCAGGATGGGAGTTATCGATCCTGGTTTGAGATGCAAGACATGCGGCCAGAAAATAAAAGAATGTCCGGGGCACTTCGGCTACATGGAATTGGCAAGGCCTATCATGCACATAAAATTCATAACACTTGTTCTTTCACTATTGAGAAGCACATGCAAGCAATGCGGAAGAATTTTAATTCCGCAGGACAAGATAGCTTCCCTCACAGAAGAATTAAAAAAAATAGAAGAAGAAGGAGGAGTCGAGGAGAGAAGAAAAAGAATTGTCGAGATAGTCGCTTCTCTCAAGACAGCAACAAAGTGTCCGCACTGCAAATCAAAGCAGATGAAAGTCACCCTTGAGAAGCCTTATACTTTCCTTGAAGATGATAAAAGATTAAGTCCGATTGAAATAAGATCAAGATTGGAAAAAATACCAAACGAAGAACTGCACGTCATGGGAATCAACGGGGAAGTCGCAAGGCCAGAATGGTCTATCCTTACCATGATGTCAATTCCTCCTGTAACTATGAGGCCGTCCATCACGCTTGAATCAGGAGAAAGAAGCGAAGATGACTTAACTCATAAATTAGGAGATATCGTAAGAATCAACCAGAGATTATTTGAAAATATTAACGCAGGTGCTCCTGAAATCATAATTGAAGATTTATGGGACTTACTGCAGTATCACATAACAACATTCTTCGATAACGAGGTTGCACAGCTCCCTCCTGCCAGACATAGAAATGGGCAGCCTTTGAAAACAATAAGCGAAAGAATAAAATCAAAAGAAGGAAGAATAAGGCACAACTTAGCTGGAAAAAGGACAAACTTCTCGGCAAGAACAGTCATTTCTCCTGATCCTATGATTTCTATAAATGAAGTCGGTGTTCCTGAAGCAATCGCTAAAAAACTTACAGTTCCTGAAAGAGTTACTGACTGGAACATTGAATACTTAAAAGAATTTGTCAAAAAAGGACCAGGCGAATATCCCGGTTCAAATTACATCATAAGACCTGATGGAAAAAAGAAAAAGATAACAAGCGAAACTCAGGAAGCATGTCTTGAAGAACTGCAGCCGGGATATGTTGTTGAAAGGCATTTGATGGACGGGGATATTGCAATTTTTAACAGACAGCCTTCACTGCACAGAATGAGCATGATGTGCCACAGAGTAAGGATTCTCCCGGGAAAAACATTAAGGCTTAATGTAGCTGTTTGCGCTCCTTACAACGCAGACTTTGACGGAGATGAGATGAACCTTCATATTCCTCAGACAGAAGAGGCAAGAGCAGAAGCAGAGATACTTATGCTCGTCCAGACTCAGATAATTTCCCCAAGATACGGACTTGCAATCATAGGAGGAACCCAGGACGCGCTTTCCGGAAATTATATCTTAACAAAAAAACTTAATTTCCCAAGAAAAAAAGCAGTTGAACTTGCTTCAGCGATAGGGATCGAGGATTTCAAGAGACTTCCGAAAAAAGATACTGTGAGCGGAAAAGAACTTTTCAGCCTTCTTATCCCTCTTGATTTTTCATTCAAAGGAGAATCAAAGGACGGAAATCCAGTTATAATAAAAGACGGCCAGCTTATTGAAGGTCACATGGATGATGCAAATTTGGGAGAGGGAGCAGGATTGTTCCTAAGACATATTCACAAACAGTACGGGGAAGAATTTACAGCAGATTTGCTTGGGAAAATTTTCAAGCTTGGAATTGTGACTTTGATGGAGTACGGACAGAGTGCAGCATTATCAGATCTTGATTTATCGCTTAAGGCGCAGTCAGAAATCAATTCTGTTCTGGAAAGTGCATATGAAAAAGTCGATGAATTAATCAGCGCATTCCACAAAGGGACAATGGAGACTTTCCCCGGAAAAACACTGAGGGAAACATTTGAGATGAGAGCACTTGAAACGCTCAACAAGGCAAGAAACAAGATTGCAAATACTATCTCAGACAATGCAACAAAAGACTCTCATCTTGAAGTAATGATCAAGTCGGGAGCGGCAGGAAAGTTTTTACATTTAACTCAAATGTCAGCATGTGTAGGACAGCAGGCCCTTCACGGCGGAAGGATTGGGCAAGGTTACAAAAACAGGACGCTTTCTGCTTTCAAGAAAGATGATATCGGACCGGAAGCGAGAGGATTCATCTCAGCAGGATTCAAGACAGGATTAAAACCGTATGAATTTTTCTTCATGTCGATGACAGGAAGGGACGCACTGATGGATACTGCACTGAGAACTCCTAAATCAGGTTATCTTTACAGAAGGCTTGCAAATGCGATGCAGGACCTAAGAGTTGAATATGATGAGACAGTCAGGGATTCATCAGGAAAAATAATCCAGTTCAAGTACGGAGAAGACGGAATTGATGTTTCAAAATCAGAGAACGGAAAACTTAATGTCAAAAGAATAGTTGACAAGGTGCTCGGATGAACACAGAAGAGATAAAATCAAAATTGACAAAAAAAATAATTGAAGATGTAGAGGACTGCATACCGAAAGGGACATCTGCAGATAAAATAAAAAAGATATATGAAGATGTCATGAAAGAATACGAACTGGCAAAAGTCGCCCAGGGAGAAAGTGTTGGAATAATTTCAGCAGAATCAATCGGGGAACCGGGCACTCAGATGATATTAAGAACATTCCATCTCGCAGGAGTTGCGGAAATGAACGTCACGACAGGTCTTCCAAGGCTTATCGAGATCCTTGACGGAAGAAAATCGATTGAAACTCCTATGATGGAGATATATCTCAAAGAGCCTTACAAATCAGGAAAGAACATCAAGGAACTGGCTGTTCAGATAAAAGAGACAAGACTCGGCGAATTGGTAAAAGAATTCATAATTGATCTTGCAGAAAACACCGTTTCATTCACACTGGATGAAGATAAATTAAAATTAATAGGAGCTACACCTTCTTTGATAATAAAAGCTATAGAAAAAGCAGCTAAACTTCCTGTAAAGCAGAACGGAAGAGAAATTTCAGTTCCGGTGACGAGCAAGGAAGCGGGAGTAAATGAAGTCTACAAACTGAAAGAGCTGTTAAGACATGTATTTGTCGCGGGAGTAAAAAACATAACACAGGTCCTTCCTGTGAAAAGAGGAGAGGAATATGTAATAATAACAGCAGGATCAAATCTCAAGGCAATTTTGGGAATGGAAGCTGTTGATGTTCATAGAACGACATCAAATGATATCTTTGAGCTTAACGCTGTTTTCGGAATAGAAGCTGCAAGAGCCTCAATCATAAATGAGATTTATAAAATAATTGAATCTCAAGGTTTAAATGTCGATGAAAGACACATCATGCTCGTAGCAGATATGATGACAGTTGACGGGATGATAAAAGGCATCACAAGATACGGAATCATCGGAGAAAAAAGTTCAGTTTTAGCCCGTGCATCATTTGAGACGCCGATAAAACACCTCATCAACGCAGCTTTAGTGGGAGAAAGAGATCCTTTGAATTCAGTAGTTGAAAATGTGATGATAAACCAGATTGTTCCGATTGGAACAGGACAGTCAAGAATTGTTATGAAAGATAAGGAGAATAAAAAATGAGTTTAGCAGAACTGAAAAAACATGTAGGAAGCAAGAAATTGCTGCTTGGAGCAGACAGAACTCTGAAGAATCTGAAAAAGGGAGAATTAAAAGAGATATTCCTTTCTTCGAATACTGCTGAAAATGTCAAAGAAGATATTGAAACAATCTCAAAGAAGTTCAATGTTAAAATATACAAACTGGATATAACGAGCGAGGAAATGGGAGTTGTCGTCAAGAAGCCATTCTCTGTTTCTGTTGCTTCTTTGCAAAAATAAAATGAATACAAAAGTTGTTTTCGACATAAATGTTCTTAACATAATGAAAACATTTGACAATGTAACTCACGCTAAATTAAAAGATTGCATTGTCGAGGAAGAAAAGATAATATTCATTGTTTCGGAGAATGAACTCAGCAAAGCAATCGGAAAGAATGCTTCTAATGTGAAAAGGCTTGCTGAGATTCTTAAGAAAAAAATAAAGATTGTTGAATTCAGTTCTGATACACTGAAGCTTATTAAGAATTTTATCCATCCTCTGAAAGCTGACAATATCTATGAAGAAAACGGAATTGTTGTTCTCGAAAGCGCCGATTCAAAGGTAAAAGGATTATTGATTGGAAGGGCCGCGCAAAACCTGAGAAAACTTGAGGAATATATCAGAAGATATGTCGATGTCAAGGAGATAAAGGTTGTTTAAAAATCATTACTTATATAAAAAAGAACATATTTATATCCCTTAGTAAGTCTCAGAAATATGTCCAACGTAAGCAGCATCTCAAGCAAGAGAATCATCCAAGGTGGAATGGGTGCAGGAGTTTCAGGATACAGACTTGCACGAAAAGTTTCTGGTTATGGTCAATTGGGAGTCATTTCTGCAACGGCGGCAGACAATCTTCTCATAAGAGGACTGCAGAATGGGGATTCCGGAGGAGAATTAAGAGATGCACTTGGTCATTTTCCGAATCAAGATATCGCAAAGAGAACTATTGACAGATTCTATATCAAGGATGGAAAAGCTAATGACGAGAAATACATCCTCAATCAGTTTCCTTCTTTTGAAAAAATAAACAATGCAGAATTTAGATTAAAAAATAAAGATTTAGAAGACACACTCGTTGCTGGCGCATTTACACAGGTACACTTAGCAAAAAGAGGGCATAGCAATCCAGTCGGTGCGAATTTTCTGAATAAAATAGAATGGGCGCAGCTCCCTACGCTTTACGGAGCGATGCTTGCAGGAGTTGATGTTATTCTCATAGGCGCAGGATTTCCAAGAGAAATTCCTGAAATTCTTTCATTGTTTACTTCAGGAAATGACGGCAAAATGAGCGTTTCCGTGAGCGATAAAAAATACAGCATAGTTTTCAGCCCTCAGAGATACGGCAAATCTGAAGTAAAAAGACCGGTATTTTTAGGAGTTGTTGGAAATCACCTTGGTGTAAAAGGACTGCCGAATGCTGACGGTTATGTTTTTGAAGGACCGATTGCCGGCGGACACAATCCTCCTGCAAGGAGCAAAACATTAAATGATATAGGCGAACCTCTTTACGGACCAAAAGACGAAATGAATTTTGATTTACTCGCGATGTTATTGAAACAAAACGGAGGACATCAACCTTATTGGCTTGCAGGAAACTACTCTACGCGACTTGCTGAAGCGATATCTCACGGCGCATCCGGGGTGCAGGTTGGAACTCCTTTTGCATTTTCACAGGACTCAGGAATAACCACTGAATTAAAACAGCAGGCTCTCGAAGAAATAATTAACGGCACTGCAAAAGTACTCACGAGCGCAAGAGCATCACCGACTGGATTCCCCTTCAAAATATTTCAGCTGCCTGGAACAGTTGGAACTCAGGAAACGTATGATAAAAGAGAGAGGGTTTGCAGTCTTGGACATCTAATAGAAATATGCGAGGATGCAGGCGGAAGAATAATAACAAGATGTCCTGCCGAACCTGTTGAAGGATTTGTAAGAAAAGGCGGAAGTCCTGAAGAAGCGGAAGGAAGAATTTGCCTGTGCAATGGACTTATGGCCACAATCGGTCTCGGAATGCCGGGAGAACCGCCTTTAGTGACATCGGGTGCCGATTTTACTGCAGTAAAAGAACTCGTTGGAAAACACGGAATGAAATACACTGCAGAGAATGTTGTTGATTATATTTTAGGAAAAGTTTAAGAGAAGCACGTGTGGAAAGATTTTAGATATTTGTTTTATGATTCTTCAAGATGTTCTCCAAGTTCTCAGTGTTTATCTTTATATATCTTCCATATTGTAAATAATTAACCTAAATCACATAACAATCTTTATAAACCACCATAAAGCAGGAATATTCATGGGCAAGAAATCAAACGGACTGAATTCTGCAAAGAAGCTAAGGCATAGAAGGCATACCAGCCTTTGGCTTAAGAAAAAATACGTTCAAAGAATTTTGCAAAGTAAATTAAAATTCGACCCGTTAGAAGGTTCCTCTCAGGCAAGAGGAATCGTTCTTGAAAAAGTACAGGTTGAAGCAAAGCAGCCGAACTCAGCAATGAGAAAATGCGTTAAAGTTCAGTTAATCAAAAACGGAAAGCAGGTTACAGCATTCTGCACCGGAGATGGTGCAACAAAATTGATAGATGAGCATGATGAAGTCATTGTAGAACAGATCGGTGGAATTAAAGGAAGGGCAAAAGGAGATTTGCCTGGAATAAGATGGTGCGTAATAAAAGTCAATGATCAAAGTTTAGATGCGTTAAGAAAAGGAATAATCGAGAAGGCAAGAAAATAAAATGACAGAAGTAAAAGCATTCAACAGATGGGACGCAATAGGAGTAAAATCTTCAGATCCCGGCTTGATGAGCTACATTACAGTCACTCCAAGATTTCTGCCTAAAACTGGAGCTAAGTACGCAAAACAAAAATTCCACAAATCGAAAATATTCATTCTTGAAAGATTGATGAACAAGATGATGGTTGCGGGACACAGAGCAAAAAAACATAAAATAAGCTCCGGCCATAATTCTGGAAAATCACAGTTGGTGTCAAAAATAATGATAAAAGTTTTAGAGCAGTTGGAAATAAGAACAAAGCAGAATCCAATCCAGGTTGTGATAACTGCGATTGAAAATGCTGCTCCGAGAGAGGAAATCATCGCGATTGAATACGGCGGTGCAAGATATCCGAAAGCAGTTGAAAGCTCTCCTCAGAGAAGGATTGATATGGCGCTACGATTTATCACTCAAGGCGCTTCACAAAAAGCGTTCAACACTAAAAAATCAATTGAAGACTGCTTAGTTGATGAGCTTTTGGCAGCATTTAACTTAAGCCCTAATTCAAATGCAATTTCTAAGAAGAACGAATTGGAAAGACAGGCTGACAGTTCCAGATAAAGTTATTTATTTTTTAGTTTGTTATTAAACCAGTATTATTTGACTTGGGATTTCTGCTTAGTTCGAACTTAGCAAAGCAGCCCCGGATAAGTATTTTTATTAATAATTACAAACAAAAAATGTTTAAAATTATAACTAAATAATTTAATTAAAAACAACTTATTCAGTAGAATTGCCAACTTTCTGAGCTTTTGCAGCAGCCATCTTGTAAGTCAGTTGAAGATTCCATAAGTCAGCAACACATTGCTGGTAGTCTGCCTGAATTGAATTGGCATTATCCAGGAAAAACTGGAAATCCTGCTGAGATATGCAGTTCTTGGCTGCCATTCCGGTGATTCCGGGAATGCCTTTTTGCCCCGCTGTAAAACCTAATGCAAGACTGGTCAAAATTATGACAATCAGGACAATTACATGCAGTTTGAGCCTGAACTTGCTGTGTTCTGTGTTCAATTTAAGCTTTTGAGCCATAGCTTTCCTGATTAGTTGGTAATATTTAAAGTTTTTGGATTATTGGTTAATTCAACTTAAAGCCATAAGAGTTGACTTAATTGTGCAGGAACATTTATATACTGTTTTTAGGCGTGAATTAGCAATGAAAACAAAATACGTTGTTGCTAAGGCATTTGTCGATGTAAAGCCTGTACTGAAGAAAGCCCTGCCTTTGCTGAAGGGAAAAATAGGAATAGTCACAACAGTCCAGTTTCTGCATTTAATGAAAGAAGCGAAGCAGTTCTTAGACGAACATAATATAAACAGCACAATTCTCGGACAGGTTCTCGGATGCAATATTGAAGTAACAAAAAATTCAGATGCTGACTCGTTCCTATATATTGGAGATGGTTTGTTCCATCCTAAAGGACTGATTGTCCAGAAAGAAAGGCATGTTATTATGGCTGATCCTCTTTCAAATAAAGTGAGAGAATTAACTAAAGAAGAAATAAAAAGATTTGAAAATATAAGATACAAAGGACAGGTAACGTTTCATTCCTCAAAAAATATAGGAGTATTGGTATCACTAAAGCCGGGACAGGAGCACCTGGTGGCAGGATTGACTTTGAAAAAGAAATATCCTGACAAAAATTTCTACATTTTAGTTTTTGACGACCTGAATTTTGCTTCTCTTGAGGATTTTCCTTTCATAGAATGTTATGTAAACACGATGTGTCAGAGAATAAGCTATGACGACGTGAACAAGCTTCCAAGAGCGGTTGTGGACTATAGCGATTTACAATGAAAAAACTAATCTTATTATTTTTATCTTTATTATTTTTATTAATTGCATGCTCGCAGATAAATGTTTCTGAGATAAGATATGCAGAAATAAATAATCAGAAAATTCCTTTGGAATTAGCGCTGACTTCCGAACAGCAGACAAAAGGCTTGATGTTTGTAAAAAACCTGACGGGCGGGATGTTGTTCATCTATGATGATGAAGCTCAAAGAAATTTCTGGATGAAAAATACAGTAGTTCCTTTAGATATGATTTTTATCGATAAAAATTATAGAATAGCAACAATCCACAATGCATTGCCATGCAAAGCAGAGCCGTGCAAAATTTACGCAAGTCCGAAAGCAATGTATGTCCTCGAAGTGAACGGAAACTTCACAGTAAAAAATAACATTAACGTCGGAGATAAAGTTTTGTTTGCAAAATAAATTCTTATGCTGCGCCCCGGCATGATTTTATTCGTTAATTACAAATTAAAAAGTTAGCGTCGTTCGCGATGTAATTCTAACTTATCTGACACAATCTCGGCATAGCCGAGCTGTGCCCATCTGAACAAAGTTCAGATCGGGTATCGTTGAAACCCCGTAGGGGGCGACCCCCTCAACTCTGTTTATTTTGACTTATCTATCGCTCACACCTGACGCTAACTTTTAATTAATCCTTAATACTAACTTTTATTCCATCAATAAGCTTATAAATAGCCTTAAAATCAAAAGTACTGATGGAAAGAAAGCCTTACAAACTGATGACTGAAGAGGAGAGAGCTATTCAGGCACAGCAGGAAATTACAAGAATAAAGATTCCGAGGGACAGGGAAGTTTTCGGAATTGTGGAGCAAAGAGTCGGCGCTTCTAGAATGATTGTAAAATGCCTTGACGGAAAAACAAGAAACTGCAGGATTCCGGGAAGATTAAAAAGAAGTTTGTGGGTCAGGGAAGGAGATGTTGTGATTGTTGAACCTTGGGAATACGGCGGAGATGAAAAAGGAGATATCGTCTACAAATATACAAAAACTCAGGTCAATTATTTAAGAAATAAAGGACAGCTGGAAAAATTAAGCGAACTGGAAGAATTCTAAACTTTAATTTTATTCACGTTATCAATTGAAATCCAGGCAGACATTGCTCCAAATCCTTTTTTATTTATTTTAAACGGTTTAATTTTCTCGGGATTCTTTAAATAAATAAGCATGCAGTATTTTTTGTCCCTAAATAACTGAAAGAAATTAGGAATTTTGTCTGCACTCAGTCCATCATCTTTTCCGTATTGTTTCAAAATCCTTGATACCTTAGAAGGACTTAAATCAGAAAATTGCAAAACTTTATCGACCTCTGTGCTTATGGTTACCGGATTTCCGGAATCCTTGAAGTAAACTATTTCTCCTTCTTTTATTTTATTCCATGGCGCCCTCTTTGATTTGTACCATCTCGATTCTATAACTTTATCGCCAGAAAGAATCTTCTGAATTAATCCCCAAGACTTCTTCATTATTGCAACGTGCTGCATAGTTCAGTTTACTGCATTTAAGTTTATAAAAACAACTACAATAACATTTATATACAACTAATTGTAGCATTCACTTAAGGTAAATACAATGCGTTGCTCATTCTGCGGAAATGAAGAAACAAGAGTATCAGACAAGAGAGAGTTAGAAGAAGGCGCAAAAACAAGAAGAAGAAGAGAATGCCTCAAGTGCAAGAAAAGATTCACAACATACGAAGAAGCAGAAAAAGTTGACCTTAGTATAATAAAAAGAGATGAAAGGAGAGAGCCTTTCAACAAGCAGAAACTTCTATCCGGGTTTTTGAAAGCGTGCGAAAAAAGGCCTATCTCAAGAGAAGCGATTGAGCAGGCAGTGAATGAGATTGAGCAGGAAATTCTAAATCTTGAGACGAAAGAAGTCTCTACGAAAACAATCGGCGAGATGGTGATAAATAAATTAAAAAATATGGATAAAGTCGCTTACATAAGGTTCGCTTCGGTGTACAAGCAGTTTGCAGATGTTGAAGATTTTAAGAAAGAACTGGATGAATTAATAAATAAAAAAACTGAGAAATAATTATTTAGTAGTCTGTATCGGACGCATTAATTCCCATTAGTTCTATGAATTCTTTCGGTGTCGTATATTCTTTAAATTCCTTGAAATCTCTGTCGTAAGCCACCAAATGAGTTATGCTTAATTTCCTCACTACTGCTATTTGTTCAAGGTCTTTTTCTTTTATTTGGCCTTTTAATTTCTCCATAATATCTTCTGCGAATTTAGCCGGTATCAAAAAACACGATTGAGAAAGATATCTCCTGAAATGTTTTGACAGCTTTTCCCCATGATATTTATTAAAATAATTCAGAACCTCCGTAAAAACTCTGCTCGAGATAACCGCCTCTATCTGACCCTTGTTCAGAAGATCAATGACTTTTCTGCTGTTAGAATATGGAAATTCGAAAGAATAGATAAAAACATAGGTATCAATAAATATCTTAGGAGGCATTTTCTAATCTTGCAAGATCCTTGGCAAGCTGCTTAGGGCTCACTTTCCTCCTCGGAAATCTCTCTATTTGTTTCCAGAGCTTTTCTCTCAATAAACCAAGCTCTACTCCATAATGTACAAGAGAAGCTCTTATCGCTTCGGATTTCGAATTAAATAATCCGGTCCTTACCATTCCGTCCAGCATATCTGCTTCAATGCCTTTAAATTTCAAGGTTAGCGTTGACATATAGTATATCGATAGTGATTAACTATATAAGCTTTTCGCTATTTATGTGCTGCAACGAAGTATCCGGGGGAAAGAAGAAAAATAATTCATTCTTTCCAATTATAGAATATCAACCCAACGATTCCTATCGTCAAAGCAGAATCCGCGGCATTAAATGCGGGCCAGAATGTGAATGCAATGAAATCAACAACGTAACCGTAACTTATTCTGTCAATCAAATTTCCTATTATCCCTCCGACAATCAGTGCAAAAAATATCTTTTCTTTTGATGCTATTTTATCCCAGTAGAACATTATCAGTCCTAAGACAATCAGTGAAAAGAATATCAGATAAGAATTTGCGCCTTTCAGGATTCCAAATGCAGAGCCGGTATTTGTGATGTAAGTCAGATTTAATGTTTTAATCAGGTTAACAGAATCATTGATATTAAAATTTATTCTTACAATCCATTTAGAAAATTGGTCTAAAAGGACGACTGCAATAATTATCCAGAAATAACTACCAGTATTTTTGTTTCGGATTCTCTGAATTTTTTTCAAGCGAGTTCAGCCTCTGGTTTATCATGTCTAGCATTGCTTTTATTGTGTCTAATTTTGCGGAAATCAGCTGCAGATCCGTATTTTGAGACGCCTGCTGAAGCGGCTGCGAGATTGACCTAGGACTTTCAAATTTAGAATAATCCGGAGCATCGGAACCCAATCTGTCATAATTTTCTTCTTTTGGCGGTTCAGCAATTCCTGTTCTGTCGGGAGAAAGTCCTAATTCTCTTTCAAATTTTTCCAGATCATCCTCTTTTTTCCTGAACGGCCACATTTTACATCAAACCCACTGTCGATGACATCGCTAAAACACCTAATGAAATAAATGCGACATAAAAAGCAATCTTGATTGCGGTGCTTATTACCCAGGAAGCGACCCTGAAAATACCATATCCTACGGCAAGAAGCAGAGCTGCATAGTTGTAATTTATGTCTAACACCATAAATAATATAATGAATAGGGAGTTTATAAAGGTTTATGTGACATTTAATAAATAAGTTGCGTTTGGATAATGCATGAAGAGGTGTGTAGAAGATATTATAATGGATATTCCTGTTTTCTACGACCAGACTCCAAAAGAAAAAATTGCCGAAGAGATTTTAAGGAGAGATGGTGAAACTGTCTTATTATCGGATAAAACTAATTTTTCAAAATCATATTTTCTGTGCAGGCTTAGGATAGATCCCAAGGACAAAGAACATTATTTCGTCCAGCTGCCACTTGGAAATTCAGAAAAGGCAAAAGCATTTGAATTAAAACTAAAATATGAAAATTTAATCGGATTAAAAGTTAAGACTGAGCATGGGCCTATGCTTGCCTCAAAAAAATACAAAATAATGCTTAAATCATAACGCCGTTCAGATAACCGGACTGTCCCGGCCTTGAAGTTATTCTCGCTTTTCCCTTGTTCGTCTGTACTACAGCTCCTTTGTTAAGGATATTACGCCTGACTAATTGTGCATTTGCAGGATTTTCAAGAACTGTTTCAATATCAGCAATCTCATATTTCTTTGTTTTGGAATTGTAAAGGTTAATTTTGTTTGCGTCCAATAATCTGACCTTAACTCCGCCCCCCTGCGTTCTTTGAGTCTTGATTTTGTTTGGCTTAAGATTAGTCATTACTGCAGTTCCTGCAATCTCATATAATTTTGATTTTCTGTAGTCTATCAATCTCGCTCCTGAGCCTGATCTTTTCGTTTTTCCTCTTGTTCTTATCTGTGCCATTATTTAGTTGCCCACCTGTAGCTTCTCAATCGTTTGGATTTTCCGAATCCGCAGCTTGAGCATGCTTTTTTATTTATATGATATGAAGCTTTTCCGCACCTTCTGCATCTTATAGCATGCGTTTTAGATGATCGTTTTCCCTGAGAACCTGTTCCGCCATATCCTAGTGACATTCTTTACTCCGTTAATCGTGAGGCATTATTACAGTTATTGTATCTCCTCTTAAGAAGACGGTGCCTAATTTCCTTTTTATTTCGCCGTCCACTCTTTCTTCCGCCTCTTCCAGAACAACATTTATGTGAATATCAAACGAATTCAGCTTTCCGACATACTGCCTGCCGTTCTTCAGCTCTACAATGACTTTCTTGTTCCTTGACTTATTCAGGGCATCCAAAGGTCTTGATTCCATTTCCATGATGATTTTTACAGCTTCGCGACCATATATAAATGTTGCTATGGATGGGTGATGTCAGCTTAATTGTGCTGTGCTGTCATTCCGCGAAGCATCATTGGTTGCATGGTAATAAAAGCGAAGAGGGGCGGCTCCTACGGAGCTTTCGCGACTTCTGATTGCTGCATCATAAAATGCTGAGCCGACAGCACAGCACAGTTGACTTAATCCTATGAGTGTGAAATTAGTAGTTAATTGGTTATTTTTTAGTTTGTTATTATTAAAACTAAAATCCGGCAGGGGCGCGGCTTAACAAGCGGTGGCTAACTCAAATTTGAAACAATTATCATCCAATAAATAACTTTAATAACCACTATATTGAACTTTAATCTTTATGCGGCGATAGCGAAGTGGTCAAACGTGACAGGCTTAGGACCTGTTGGCTTAGTGCCTTCGCAGGTTCGACTCCTGCTCGCCGCAGTTTCTTATTAAGTTAGCACCGGTACCGAGGCTTAGATTGATGCAGTTGACTCCGAGCTAAAGGGAATTCAATTCGTGTTCGAATGCACAGCTCTGCCTTGCAGAGATTGTGCCTTATGGGACTTTAGCGATTTGTGATTGTTGCATTAATTACAAGCCGAGTGGTGCTAACTTATTTTTGGTTTGTAATTAAATTATCAAAATCTTGCCGGGGTTTTCTTTTTCAAAGATTTTTAGCTTGTTTTTTACCTTTTTCGGTAATTCCTTTCTATACTGTAAATATTTCTATTTAATGCTATGTTGTATAGTTATTAATTTCAAATACAACTTGTAGTACTGAAAATAATAAAACTGGTCTATACTGGTTTTTTCTATTATTAAGTGATGACTGCTAAATTCTAAGTCGGTAAGCCCTAAAACCTCGTTTTAGCCATTTACAGCTTCTCTGGAACCAGTTTTCAAGCGAAAACCTTATAAAACAAAGGCCAGTTTTATAGACTTAAAGTCTAGACTTAATGCTCTAGACTGGTCATGAAAAATTCATGATACCAAAATAACACACACGGAGGTGTTTAGGTAATGGAAATAAGAAAAGTTTTGAGAAAAGCAACTGCAGTCGCAGCTAGTGCTTCATTTATTGGAGCAACACTGCTTGGCGCAGTAGCACAAGACCTTTCGACATATCCAGCTCCATTCGTAAAGGATGGAATGTTTGATGCATTGATCGTAGTAGGAGCAGATGCACAAGCACAGGATGTTGTTGGAGCGGTCGATGTTGGAGCAAGCTTACAGTTCAGCTTGAAAAAAGCAGCAACTACTGGCGGAACAGCTGAAGCAACCATAGATACTGGATGGAAAGTCCAGAAATCTGGAAACAAATTAAACTACGGAGACAACGTTTCTTCTGTAATGGACAGCACGTCATTAGGAGAAGAAGACTTGCCAACAATATTTGCTGATGGTAAAATTGTTGAAAGTGAAGGAGACAACAAAAATTCTGAGAAATACACTCAGGAATTGTGGTTCAACAATAAACAAACATCAATATTAAAGTATGCGCAAGACGACGATGATGCGCCAAAAGCAAACGATTATTTGTTTATTGACAAGAACAAGGAATTGTATAACTATACCCTTGAATTTGATTCAAATGTTGATTATACAAATACATCGGATACAACAGCAAATGATGATTTGAAAACAGCAACAATAGCTATACAGGGAAAAGTGTATACTATAACTAATGTTCAGCTTGTTAGTGCAGGCGGAAAATTAGATAAGATGACGCTTCTCTCGGGAGAAGCTGTTTTGTGGTTAACACAAAACAACCCTATAAAGAAGTCAATTAGCGGTGTCGAACACACTGTTGAAGTTTTAGACGTTACAGAAGATGCAGATGCATGTCAGGTTAAAGTTGATGACGTAACTGCAATCGTAGACGTTGACGAAACAAAAACAATCAACGGAGTCCAAGTTGGAATAACTGACGTAAGAGCAATTCATGCACAATTGCAGGATGTTGATGTATGTCAGGTTTCAGTTGGAGCCAGCGAAATTACCATCGAGAACGCTAAAAAAGTCAAGATTGACGATATAGAAGTTGATGGTTCAAAAGGATGGCTTACATCCAACGCAGTAGGAACATGGGAAGGAATAGAAGTCACTTTATCCCCTAAGGATTTGGATGACAATCTTTACCTTGCTGCTGGAAAAGCATTCACAGACCCAATATTCAACAGCTGGAAAATTATATTCGGCGGAATATCTGCTGACTATGAAGAATACAGCGTAAAATTAAGCGGAGACAACGATGCGACTTTCAAATTCATCAATAACGATGGAAAGACTGTTGAGATACCGATATACTACAACGAATCGAATCTAGCAGGCGGTAAGCCATACACTGTATTCCTCGGTGATGGTAACGATATTGACGAGCGTATCTATGCAGCAGGAAACAAAACTTTGCAGGTAGCAGCACATCCTGGTCTTGTAAGAATAAGCAACTGTACTGGAACTTCTTCTGTTGAAGACTGTGAAGGTATGAGAATTCTTGCAACAACAACTGGCGGTGAAGCTCACTTGTTCGAGATCACAGATATCGATACAACTGACAACACAACTGACATCAGAGATATTACGTATGGGAAGGACTATGATGATGTTCCATACACCGACCGTAAAGTGGTGGCTGTAGCAAACAGCACTTTGGACCTTGGTTCATTTGGAAATACGATTGTATTGGATATCAACGAAACAGCAAAACATGTTGGCGTTGTAAAATCCCTTGCAGCGACAATTGAAACGAAGGCAGGCGGTTCGATAATTATTGACAACAGCCAAGGAGTTAACAACTTGTCTATTACCTTCAGAGAAGTTAATAGAGCACTTGGAACAGATATAACGGATGAAGTTACAGCAACAAATACTGTTAACGTAACACTTGATCCGAATTCTGACTCGGAACTCCAGTTGTTTGTAGGCGGAACGTATTTATACAGTTCTGTCGCGGCCGAAGATAGTGCAGATGACCACATATATGTGACGTCAGCTGGTACAAAAGTAACTAGTGACACTGAAAACAAAGACTCTTTCATAGTACAGATGCCAACAGCAGAAGTATATGGAAATGTTTTCGTTGCACCAATAGTTGCTCAAGTTTCAACTGCAGCTAGCGGAGTATCTTCATACACTTTAACAAAATTAAGTGTCGGAGCTGCTAAACTAGACAATGAAATCAGCGATGCGGGAGCTAGCAACTTAATTTCTGTCGGCGGACCATGTGCGAACAAAGTAACAGCAACTGTTACTGGAACAACATGTGCTAACCACGGAATTGCTCAAGGAACAGCTATGATAAAAGCTATCAAGCAATCAAGTGGAAAAATTGCACTTGTAGTAGCAGGTTACGACGCTGTGGATACCAGAAGAGCAACAAGAGTTCTTGCAAACTATGACCAGTATGCTTTAACAGGCAGCGAAGTTGTAGTTACCGGAACAAGCTTGACTGATATCACAGTTAAGAAGCCAGCAGTATAAAGCTAAAAAGTCAGCTTTAAGCTGACTTTTCTTTCTTTTTTTATTTTTATTATGACTTGCGAAAGCTATCTTAAGTTTTAGTTTTAAACCAAAGGCCGAACTTAGCAAAAATCTCAGGCAAGATTATTTTAGTAATAATAACGAACTAAAAAAACGTGGTCGCTGTCGGACTCGCAACTTTACTCTTTTTTATAAGAATTGACATCCCCGTAAGGGACAACCCCCTATCAACTTATCTTTGTTTTTATAAGGTTGCTCGTGAAATTGACAGCGACCGTCAAATATTAACCTTAAAAACAAAAACATATAAATAACAACATTACTCAAAAATAACGGGGGATTAGATGACTATAACTTACGAGACACTTTTTGAGATTCTAAGGAGAGAGAAGAACCAGGATGACCTGCAGAAACTTGATCCTAAATTTTTCGATGAGTTAGATGAGTACGTTGAAGAAAAAAACAACTCTCTGAATGAAAAGCCAAGGCTTGACCAGTTCATGGAAGGGTATGAGAATGAGCAGAACGCTATTAAAATTCAGCTGACCAATATCAGAAAAATAATAAGGGACATATTCGACAGAAGAGAAAGAAAGATAATGGAGATGGCCATAAATAAGGCCAAAACAGGCTCTAACATAATAGATACAAGCGCTCTTTTACCGCAGGAAAAAGACTTCTTTAACGCCCAAATAAAGCTTATTTCTGAGTTTAGGTATGATGTTTTAGAACCAGTCCTAACCTCTCAAAAACCAGGTTCTAGAGCTCTGGAAGATAAACTTGAACAGAAAGACTTAAATATGGCTGTCAAGGAGGAAAATACTGAGCTTAAAAAGGTAAAGGTGACGGAAGCCATACCTAAGTTTGTCGGTGTTGACCTCGAGATTTACGGGCCTTTCAGCCAGCATGAAGAGATTGAACTGCATCCTGAGATTGCAGAGATGCTCATCAAAACCAACAGAGCAAAGGTAATTTAGTTAAACCGTGTAAAACAAAAGCAAATAAAACACGAACCAGACAATCCACTGCCAATAATAATCAAAATAACTGCAAACTGAAAAATAAAAAACTGCTTAAAAAATGAAACTGCCAAAACAAAAAAACAGATACTGCCCTCATTGCAGGAAGCACACTTCTCATAAAGTACTTATAGCTAAAAAAAGAACGAGAGGAACATCTCATCCATTGTCGAGAGGAGCGAAAGTAAGAATTATGAAAAGAGGGCTTTGGAGAGGGGTCGGAAACCATGGGAGGTATTCTAAGCCGCCAAAACCCAAGATGACAGGAAAGAAACAGACAAAGAAATCAGATTTACGATATGAATGTTCAGTATGTAAAAAACAGCATGTTCAAAAAAAAGGCAAACGAGCCAAAAAAGTGGAGTTCAAACAGTGAAATCAGAGCCAGACAGCAAATTCGTGAAGATAAGATGCCCTAAATGCAAGAACGAGCAGGTTTTGTTTGAAAAAGCGACGACAAAAGTCGCATGCATCGTCTGCGGAAATATTCTTGCGGAGCCGAACGGCGGAAAAGCAAGATTGAAAGCGAGAGTTCTTGAGGCGCTTCAGTAGTCACTATGCTCTATCGAAGAGAAGGTTTTCCAGACGAGGGAGAAATCGTTCTTTGTACTGTAACTAAAATAAATCCAAACTCCGTTTTTGTTCATGTTGATGATTATGACAAAGGCGGAATGGTGCATATTTCTGAGATCAGCCCAGGAAGGATAAGGAACATAAGGGATTTTGTCGTTGAAAACAAGGTTGTCGTATGCAAAGTCCTCAGCGTTAACAGAGAAAGAGGATATATTGATTTATCATTAAGGAGAGTAAATGAAACATTAAGAAGAAATAAACTGGAAGAAGTCAAACAGGAACTCAAAGCTGAAAAAATAATTGAATTGATTGCAAACAAATTTAAAAAAGATGTGAGAGCATTCTACCATGAAATTTCCAGGCCAATAATTGAAGAATATGGAATGGTCTACAATGGATTTTCACAGGTAGCATCCGGGAGCATAAAGACTGACGATCTGAAGATCCCGAAAGAATATAAGAAAGATTTTGAGGAACTTATTGCTAAAAGATTCAGGGTAGAGCAGATCCCTGTCGGAGGAATTCTTAAATTAAGCACTTACGCTGATGATGGAGTTGAAATAATTAAAAAGTTGCTGAAAGATATAGAAAAAATAAAGAATGCAAAGATCGCTTATCTGGGTGCGGGCGCTTACAGGATAAATATTGAATCGGATGATGTCAAGAAAGATGAGAAATTATTAGATGAGAGGATTGAATATGTCCTTGAAGAGATAAAGAAACACGACGGAACAGGAAGCTTCACAAAGGAAGCAGCGGAAGAATAATTAGTTAGCATCAAGATTGCGAAGGAAAAATGAAGAAAATATTAAAATGCCAGGTTTGCGGGACTTTTACAATGAAAGCAGAGCACTGCGGTAAAAAGGCTTTATCACCTAAGCCTGCAAAATATTCTCCGGAAGATAAGTACGGTAAGTACAGAAGGATTGCAAAGAAAGAACAGGGATTGGTATAGGTAATCTTTATTTTTTTGCTGCTGGCTCGCGATGTAATCCAGGCATATCTGAAATTGTTCAAGCCCTGTAAGGGACACAATCTCTGCAAAACGTCAAGGCAAAGCCTTGCCTATCTCACGCAAGCGTGAGATGCAAATCTGTGCATAGCTACGCTGTTGCGTCCCCCTGAACTCTCATTATTCTTGAATAATTATCGCTCGCAATTGGTAGCAAAAATTTAAAAACTCTTATTCTTAAATCTGTTATTTATGCTCATAAAGAAGATAATAGGCAGGGAAGTGCTGGATTCAAGAGGAAACCCAACTGTTGAAGTCGAGATTCACACAAAAAATAGAGTTTCAAGAGCTATAGTCCCATCAGGAGCAAGCACAGGCTCTTACGAAGCAGTTGAACTGAGAGATAAGACTGCGAGATATCTTGGAAAAGGAGTCCTGAAAGCAGTAAATAATGTTAATCTTTTAGGTAAAAAATTAATCGGAAGGAAAATTGATTCAGAAGCAGTAGATAAATTTCTGATAAAAGAGGACGGAACAAGAAATAAATCAAGATATGGAGCAAATGCAGTTTTAGGGATAAGTTTGGCGGTTGCAAAAGCGCAAAGTCTTGAAAACAATGAACCTCTGTACAAAACTTTCGGAAAAATAGCAAAAAACAAGAAGTTCAGCGTCCCAATCCCATTCTTCAACATAATCAACGGCGGGATGCACGCGGGAAACAAACTTGATTTCCAGGAATACATGATTGTACCAAATGAAAAGACATTTAAGGAAAATTTAAGGGCAGGTTCAGAAATTTACCATCAATTAAGAAAGAGGCTCATTAAAAAATACGGAAAATCCTCTGTTAATGTGGGGGATGAAGGAGGGTTCGCTCCCCAGATGGAAGAAGTCGAAGAACCAATAAACGAAATACTCAACGCCGCAGAAGAACTTGGCTACGATGTAAAATTAGCATTAGATGCTGCTGCAACAAATATAAAGACAGATGACGGCTACATTCTGGAGGGAAAAAACTATGATGCATTCGATTTGGTCGATATCTACAAAGGACTGACTGAAACATATCCAATAATTTCAATAGAAGATCCTTTTGCAGAGGATGACTGGCAGAGTTTTTATGTTTTGAATAAAGAGATTGGAAACAAAATTCAGATTGTTGGAGATGATTTGCTTGTTACAAATAAAGACAGGATTCAGAACGCAGTAAAATTAAATTCTTGCAATGCATTACTGCTGAAAATGAATCAGATCGGGACGGTTACAGAAGCGATTGAAGCTGCAAATTTAGCAATAAAAAATAAAATGAAAGTCATGGTCAGCCACAGAAGCGGAGAAACTGAAGATACTTCAATCGCAGACTTAGCAGTCGGATTAAACTGCAAACAGATTAAATCAGGAGCTCCATGCAGAGGGGAAAGGACTGCTAAATACAATCAATTGTTGAGGATTGAAGAAGAGTTGAGATGAACAAAAAAACAATAATTATCATATTTGTGTCAGTAAATGAAGTACCATGCATCTGCAGGGTTACTGAAATAGGGTTGCGTCTTTCGAATAACAGAAAAATATCGCTTACAGAAAACAGAACCCTTACAAAAAACGAATTGCTTCAAATAAAAAACATTTGTGACGAATTAAGTTCGAATTCATATGGAACAGACTGTGCAATTAAAATGAATCCTGCGTGTGATGAATTCTATAAACAATACGAGACAGCGAAATGAAGTTACATATATATCTATTCAGGCACGGGCAGACGTATTATAACAAAGACCATATATTTACAGGATGGAAAGATTCTAAATTGACTCCAAAAGGAATAAAACAAGCAAAAATCGTTGCAAAGAAGCTAAAAAATAAAAAGTTTCAGGTTGCTTACACAAGTGATTTGTCAAGATGTAAAAATACATTAAAGCAAGTTATAAAATACCATCCAGAATGCAAACAAAAAATAATTGACTGGAGATTAAGAGAAAGAAATTATGGAAAACTAAATGGACATCATCATTCTGAATTCATTCATATTCACGGTGAGCAAGATTATAAAGCGTTCCTTCATCTGCACAAAATAGAGCATAATCTTCGCGGAAAAGAAAAAGAAGAGTTTATCAAGAAGTATGGTGAAGCTGATTTGCAAGTTATAAGGAGAAGCTACCTTACTAAGCCACCGAAAGGGGAGAATATGCCAATGGTTGAGAAAAGAGTTAATGCTTTTGTCAAAGATTTGCTTAAAAAAATGAAAAAAAAGAAAGTGAATGTCGCTATTTCAGCATCTGGAAACTCAATGAGACCAATGAGAAGGTATTTTGAGCATTTAACAGTTCAACAAATGATGAAACTAGAGAACCCGTGGGATGATTATTTTGAATATACTATTAACGTAAAGTAATTAAATGACCGATTGTTCTCAAAGTCATGCAAGTAGAATCAATAAAGAAAGAAATCCATCCTTTTCTGTATGAATCAATAATCTCAAGAGGAATCACAGAATTAAGACCCTCACAAAAGAAAGCGATAGACGCAGAGTTATTGAAAAGAAAGAATCTTTTGGTTGTGACGCCAACTTCATCAGGAAAAACATTGATTGCGGAGTTAGCCGCGATGAACTCAATCTTAAATCATGTAGGAAAAGCGATTTACATCGCTCCGCTAAAATCCTTGGCGACAGAAAAATACAGGGATTTTAAAAAAGAATACGGTTCTAAAATTAAAGTCGCGTTAAGCATCGGGGACATGGATAATGTTGATTCAAGACTTCATCAGCAGGATTTAATAATCACGACATCAGAAAAACTTGACTCCTTAATCCGCCACAGAGTTGATTGGTTAAAGGATGTTGCAGTTATTATCGTCGATGAGATACATCTATTGAACGACACGGAAAGAGGTCCTACCTTGGAAGTTTTAATCACAATTCTAAAAGAAATTCTGAAAAATGTCCAGATTATCGCATTAAGCGCAACAATAGGAAACCCAAAAGAATTGGCAAAATGGCTCAATGCGGAATTAGTGGAAGATGACTGGCGTCCTGTTAAATTACATCAGGGAACATATCTCAAAGGAAAGATAGAGTTTAAAGAATAAGTTAGCACCACTTGGCTTTTAATTCTGTAATCTCACAAAATGCTGGAGCTCCGTAGGAGCCTCCCCTCCCAGCTCAGTTTCTATAAAAAATAATTAAGCCTCGGTGCAGGTGCTAACTTAGAAATATAAATTAAATAATTATTTTCCCCAAGCTAAATATCCAAGAACAACAAGATTTACGAAAGGAACAATCATCAATATTGCATACCATTCCGGCTTATGCATATGCCTGCAAATCTGCCACCACACATAAACAACTCCCGCCATAATTAACGCTCCGCCGATTATCGGGATTATTCCAATAAGCAAAGCAAATATCCACTGCCACTGAAGTTTCGCCATCTTAAGCATTAAGATAACATTGGCAACAGGAATCCATGCAAGCCATAACGGTCCTGTTCTGTTCTTCTTCGCGACAGTCATCAGCGCAAGAGATGTATAGATGTAAATGGCAGCCAATAATACAAATATGAAAATCCCGAAAATAGCCAGCAACCCTCCCATCATCGCTCCGAAAAATATATCCTGAACCATAAATTACTACAACCCCAATGTCTTTATAATCTTTTCTTTGTTGAACTGCTCTATGTCGTCATAAGTTTGCCCTGTTCCTAAGTACATTATCGGTTTTTTAGTCACGTAAGAAACTGAAATAGCTGCTCCTCCTTTTTCATCAACATCTGCTTTGGAGAGAATAATCCCATCAATTCCAACTGCATTATCAAACTGCTGAGCCTGTTCTACGCAGTCATTTCCTGTTATTGATTCTCCTACAAATATTTTGTAGTGAGGTTTTGCAACTCTGATTATTTTTTTCATCTCATCCATAAGATTAACATTTGAATGAAGCCTTCCTGCCGTATCAATCATCACAACATCAATTCCATTTGATTGGGCATATTTAACTGCATCGAAAGCGACTGCTGCTGGATCAGAGCCGTAATCATGCTTTATTAATTTTATATTTAATTTATTTGCATGCTCTTCCAGCTGCTGGATTGCCGCAGCTCTGAACGTGTCTGAAGCGGCCATAACAACTTTTAATTTGTTTTTCTGGAAGTAATTTGCCAATTTTGCAATGCTTGTCGTTTTTCCGGAGCCATTTACCCCTACGAATGAAAGAACCAAAGGTTTCTTTGATTTTGCTTCCCTGATTAAATCAATTTTGTCAAACGTTAATATCTGGTCTATGCTTTTCTTCAGTGTCTCAAGTATAGTTTTTTCAACATCAAACCTGCTTATTTTTCCCTTGACTAGTATCTCTTTCATATCTTCTTTTATCTTTTCAATCACTTCCACTGCAACATTGTTTTCCAGTAAAATAACTTCCAAATCCCAGAATAAAGCTTCAAACTTATCTTCGCTTAATGATGTTTTAGTGACAGATTCTGTTATTTTTGTAAAGAATCCTTTCTTCTCTTCTTTTTCGTCTTCTTTTGTTTCTTCTTCAAATTCTGCCGGTTCTTTTGTTTCCTTTTCTTTTATTTCTAGTTTTTCTTCTTTCTTTCCGAATAATTTTGAGAAGAAACCTTTTTTCTCCTGCGTTTCAACTAATTTTTCTTTTGTTTCCTCTATTCTCTTTTCTATCTCTTTAATTTCCGGCTTTACTTCTGTGATTTTCTCTTTTTTTGACTTTGCTTCTTTTTTCTTTTTAATTTCTTTTTTAGGCTTTTCTTTTGGAATTGGCTTTGATAGTTCTTTCTCTTCAACAATATCCCTAACTTTTTTAGTAAACGAAGAAACAGCATTTTTTAATTTGTCTTTCAAAAATCCGAACATATTATTTTTCACCGATCTTGATTAGATGATTTTCAATTTTCTGCATCTGCTCCATGAGTTTCTCCCTTGCTTCGCTCATCTCTGCGATTCTTTCATCAAGAAGCTCCTTTGTTTCCACAATTGTTTTTTCGACAACAACACCATTCCCAACATTAACTAGTAATTTATTGTTTTTTTTCAATCTTGCCTTTGCAAATATTCCGTTGCTGATTGGAGCAAGGATTTCTGTATTCTCTTTTGTCGAACCAAGTTCATCAAGGCTGTGTTTCAGATAATCAATCTCCATCAAACCTGAATCTACCCTGTTCAGCTGCTCAGATATCATCTGTGCCTGCATATTCAATGCTCTTAATTCGTTTTCATTATTCATATTTTTTTGAGTATGTCTTTTAGTGTTTTTTTGTATTTTGCTTCTGCGCCCAACATCATAACTAATTCTTCCGGCGCCGAATCCTTATTGACTTCATTCAGATGGTACTTCACTAAACTCTTTAGCACTTGTTTTTCCTTTTTTGACAGCATTTTTCTTCCTCCTTTTTTCTGTTTCATCCAAAGCATCATTCAGGAAATCCATTTCCCTTCTTTTTGAATTTCCCGGTTTTGTGATTTCAATTTCTCCAAAATGTTCCTGCTGATACAGATCAATCTTCTGTTGATTTGAAAGATGGAGAATGGGAATAAATGCGTTCAGGATGTCTTCTTTTTTATTTGTAGGAATCAACTGGCTGAAAGTCATCGTCCCTTCAATGTCTAATATCTTTTCAATGTTTTTGTATAATTGTTCAATGATGATAGAAATATCAACTTTTTTTTCAGGCAATGGAATCTGGATTGAATCCAATATCTGTCTTCTTCTATTCTTGACTTCTAACGCTAATTTTAATGCTTCAACCAGTTCGTAAATGGAAACTTTTCTTTTTCTCGGCTGAGGTGTCCTCGGGATTAACCTTACCTTGCTCAAATCAATATCCAGCCTTTTCGGCTCTTCGTATAAAGCATCTTCTGAATATTCTTCTGGATGCATCAATTTATCAAAGTTCATGATGTCTCTTTCCATAAGGTAATTGGACTTCATCTTCAGAAGAATCGCGGCTGCTAAAACAACCTTGCCTGAAATTCTTAAATCAAGCTCCTGCATTTTTTTTAACATGCCGATAAATTCCTGGCTTAGTTTTGAGACATCGATATCCCATGGGTCCATGTTCTGTACTCTGACCAAATCCAGGATCAAGGACTGCCAGGTGACCTCGTCTCCCTTAAAAATAATGTCAAAAATCTTCTGCTCCATAGCTTAGAAAGCGCTAATTCTCATTTATAAACTTATAGGGCTTAGGGGGGTTCAAATGCGCAACATTTAAATACAGAAACCAGTCTTTTTGAAGTCATAACACTCGAGAGGTTGAAATAAATATGGCAAAGAAAAAACAAGCTAAAAGAGAGGCACCGGCTAGATCGGAGTCAAATTCGATGGGTTGGATAGTCGCAGCAATAGTTGTTGTTGTGATCATAGCTTTCCTAGTTATGAAGGGCGGAATAGTTACTAAAACAATTGAGAAAGAAACAGCACCACCAGTTGTTGAAAAAACAACATTAACAACAAGTGTAGCTCCTGAATTTGCACTTAAATGCTTAAATGCAATGGGCGTTGTACCCGGAACAATATCTGTTAAAGATGGTGTTCTATCTGCAACATTCAAAAACAATGGAAGATCTGGAATCGAAGGAACTTACTTCGAATTTGTTGATAATGCAGGAAAAGCAGTATACAAAAAAAATGCTGATGCTGTTGCAGCAGGTGCAACAATCGCATATATTGTCGATATAAATCAGATTGCATCTGAACTTGGTTCAAGTGTGAAAACATTTGTGCTTTATCCAATTGAAGGCGGAAAAGCATGTAAAAACCAAAGAAGAGTTGTAATTGCTGATATGGCAAAAGTAAACGCTTAATTGCGCTTTTCTTTAATTTTTTTATTTTAATTGTATAGTTGGACTTTTTTAGTATCTTCTGAGCCAGAAACCTACGCACTTTAGTGCGTGAATGAATGGCGAACAATTTTTCTATTCTAGAAATAAAAAAATGCGTGGCGAGCGAAAAACGCG
>Ga0209210_1000331_pt1 | contig 51438 bp, 49 predicted proteins | sample RifGroA1_FD_183991 | JGI IMG/M metagenome (GOLD analysis project Ga0209210, IMG submission 183991) | Contaminated groundwater microbial communities from Rifle, Colorado, USA - Rifle Groundwater A1 (SPAdes) (version 2) | ecosystem: Environmental > Aquatic > Deep subsurface > Groundwater >...
GAGATTGACGATGTTGTTGAGGAGATTAATAATCGTCCCAGAAAATGTCTTGGATATTTCACCCCTTTTGAGGTATTCTTTGCTAAGCTAAATAACCAAAGGGTTGCGATTCGATCTGGAATGTAGGGAATTAAAAAATTTGAATTTAGAAGTTGCATTTCTGGAAAAGCTACAAGAAAACGAAAAATGACCACTTCCTAAAAAGATTGAGGACGTTTCAGAAAATGCCTAATTTGCTGGCTAAATGAGTCTAATTTTAATGAGTTTTTGAGCATTCCCCTGGTATCCGATTTTTAGTTGCAGAAATTTCTCCTTTTGCGTGTCGCTTAATGCGGTCTTTCAGATTATTGGTGCATCCAATGTAGGTTTTTCTGTCTGAGCAAATGTGAATATAAATATACCACATAATTTATTACAGAAGTTTTTTAGAAGCATGTCTACCTTCGCTCCAGTTTTTGCGGGCTTCGCCCCGCTGAAAGCGAGCTTAGTAGATGATGTTCGAAACTGGTGTTTGCCACCGGAAGATGATGAAGAAAAAGAACTTCTGAAGCATATTTTTATAACTTTTGAAGAGGAAAACGCCTTTCACGTATATTCACAGCTTCAATAATTAAGTAAAACAATTCGTTGATTCTTGTTGTTACCAATAAATATCTGTACTGTTATAATTTTCTTGTTATCTACATTATTTTAATGGAATTTATTAAATTAAATTTTCCTAAGGCTGAAGTAAAAAATGTAAGACTATTTTATATCATTAACGCAGGGCTTTCTTTTTGGCTTGTGGAAGCTATTTGGTATTTTTACTGGTCTCGTTTTGCTAATTTTTCAGTAATCGGAATAATATTTGCTTCACTTACTCTTATATGGATTCTTCTTGAAATTCCAACCGGAGCCATAGCTGACATGTTTGGAAGAAAAAAAGCAACAGTTATCGGCTGTGCAAGTTTATTCATAGGTTCAATAGTCTTAGCTGGTGCTCAAAGTTATTGGTATTTAATTATCGGGGGTTTAATACAAAACGTAGGAAGAGCTTTTATTTCAGGTTCTTTAGAAGCTCTTGTGTACGATACGCTTAAAAAGAATAAGGAGGAGCGGTGGTTTGATGATGTAATGGCAGCCAAAACCAGAATTAGTATTATTTCTTATTCTATATCTACACTTTTAGGGGGTTTCTTGTATATCTTATACTTCCGGCTTGCACATATAGTTACCTCATTCGCACATCTTTTAATAACATATTATTCTCTAAAACTTAAAGAAATTGAGGTAGAAAAGAAGCCTAAACAAAGCTTAAGAAACTACCTCATTCAAAATTTGGAAGGATTTAGGCAACTATCAGTTGTTTCACTGAGGCCTTATTTGTTCTCAATTCTTACCATAATGGTTTTATTTTATTTATATGACTGGGGCTTCTCTAAACCTGCTATGGCTGTAAGTTTTGGATACGGACCGAGTGGACAGGCTGTAATTTATACGCTAATGGCGTTAGTTAATACATGGCTCTTGGGAAAATTACCTCTATTCAGAAAAAGACTTGGAGATTTCAAGGGAATAATTTCTTTGAACTTACTCATTGGTGTGGGTTATATGCTGTCAGTTCTTAACTGGGGGTATATAGGTATTTTAATTCTTCTCTTAATTGAAATTTCGGGAGCACTTTCCGAACCGTGGATTTCAACAATAGTAAATAGGTCAATAAATTCTCAAGACAGAGCTACAACACTTTCATCGCTCGAATTTGTCTCAAAAATTCCGTTTATTTTTCTAATAATTATTTCCGGAAATGGTATTGAGAACCAAACATTAAAACAGCTTCATTTGATGCTCGGGATAATAATATTATTTATCACATTAATAAGTATATTTATTAATAAAAAGAAGGCTTTACGGTACGAATAATGTGATTACTATACCAAGTATAGAATATAAACTATCAATCAATTTTTTTTATATATTTTATTTTTGGAACAAATTTTCTATTTTTGGTATCTGGAGATACAAGTTGGGGTCGGGTGGCATCGGATTATATATGAATCCTACATCCATATTCAAATTTGCGGTTAGTTTTTTTGCCTGGACGTATGATAAACCTGATTGTGATAAAGCGATATGCCATCCTAATGAGTTGCAAAATATCTCGTGTGCAGTGAAACTTCTTGGGATCGTATCTTGAGGACTAGATACCCAAACGCTTGATTGACATGCCTCTGTTGCGATTAAGTGAATATTTGATATCTCATCTGAATATGTAGGAACTGCATCCGTTAATCCTGGGTAATAGTTGGCCGTGTTCGGTATGCGCAAGAATGTAATTTCATAGGGTTCGTGTGTTGTGGCGCCAATTCTGTCAGGCATATTCAATCCAGGTATTTCAAAGTCAGAAGGTAATAAGACCAAACTCTGCTTTTCTGGATTTGTCCTTCGTGCAAATATATCGAGTTGCTTTATTTCTCCGTTAAAAACATATTTAACTCCCGGATAATACCAACCATTATCTTCAAATTGACGAGCAACATCGTATACATAATTATATATCTCCCCAATTGGTTTTGGATTTACGTAAGTTCTAGAAAGATTAATTATTTCAATATCTGTGGGACCAATGATTATAATTTCCTTTTGTATTTGCTCAAGTTGTTTAAGCTCGGGGTAAATTGAAAATATATCATCTTGTACATTTTTTGTATCAGGCGACGGAGAATTAAAATCAATTTTATTAAGTTTTTTTTGTTGAGGCGTCAGTGTTGGTGTTTCAGTATTAATTCCGCAAGCTTCTAGCAATAAAGCAAGACTTGTTAAATAAGTCAGATTCAAGAACTGACTTCTTGAAAGACTGGTTCCTTTTTCAACATCAGGCATAATAAGGTTATAATTATACTATAAGTTATTATATTTATAATTTGGTTGGAATTTAGTAATATATTTTATTGTCCCATAAAACCAGTCATATGTATTATTTCCTACTAACTTACCTGTGAAGCTACCAAGGACAAGGTGTCGTGCACTGGTGGGTACTACAAATGTACCAAAAGGATGGATTTCTATCATGAAGAACAGTATAACAAAACTTCGAATACGGTAATAATGATATATTTAATAGGCAAATAAGAAATACAGAATTATGGTTGACTTCTCCGAAAATATTATTTCAAAGTATTTTTAAGCATTGTTCTTAATGTAGTTCTACCTTTAGTTGTCTTTAAATAACTCTCCCTCCTTTTAGCGTCGGATTTATTAATGTAAATTTCTAGAAAAACTAACTTCAAAGGTTTAAACGCTTTTGTAGATTGAACTTTACCATTATTATGGCGTTTTATTCTTTCCTTATAGTCTGTAGAATACCCAACGTAAATGAAATCCCTTATTTTACTTTTTAGAACGTAAACGAAGAAATACGGCATTAGTTGAAGTATAGAATAATTGTATGAGACGTACCATGCGGTACATCTCTACTTACATTCGGTTTTGGCTAAAGCCATGCACCGAATGGTGCGTGGCGGGGCTGAAGGGACTCGAACCCTCGACCTCTCGCGTGACAGGCGAGCGCTCTAACCAACTGAGCTACAACCCCATGTGTGAAGCTATTATATCCCAAACTAAATTTATCAACAAGTTTAAAATCATAAAGACATTTGAGCAATCTATATTACCTATCTAGAGAAAAGCTCAAAGAAGAATTGAAGCAATTAAACTTAAATATCGTTTAAAAATTTAATTCCCAGCATTTCGGCACGTTTATCCTTTCTCCAATCCGTACCCCAATCTACGCATTCTTTTTTTGTACACAAAAGTACTCCCTTGCTTTGCTTAATATCAGGTGCATTTTCATAAATCAGGTAATCCGAAATTTTACGGCAGTGTCCGCATCGTAATATTTTTGTAGTGTACGCTACCCTACCCTGAAAAATTACAACCCAAAATGTTCCTGATCCGTCTACATTATTTATTTTCCTGAGAGTCGGTTCTTCCATTTTATTGTATTCTTTTACAATTATACAGCCTAATCTCCGAACAAACAATGAATTCACTTAATATTAATTTGTTATTACAGTCGTTTATAGGCTTTGATATAATTTGCAATATGATAGAAACTCATCCTTTCGGTATATTTGTTCCTCCAAGAGCTAAATATCTCATTCTGGGAAGTTTTACTGGTAAAGGGGTTGGTATAAACTCTTATGACTGGTTTTACGGAACAAAAAGGAGCCAGTTCTGGCCAATTATAGAATCGGTTTATAATATGAAATTACCGGTGAAAAAGAATAAAATTAAAAGATACCAAAGTATTTTACCGAAATATTGAGTCATGTATCAAACAAGGCTAAAGAAATTACAAAACTTATTAAAAGCAAAAAATTTATCCGGACTGCTTGTAACTAATCCATATAACATTTTCTACCTAACCGGATTCAAAGGCGTTTCGGATTCAGAGCGTGAAGTAACAGCCCTGATTGATAAAACGGGTTTGACTTTATTTTCTCCAAGGCTTTACCAGGAAGAAGTTAAAAGTTTAAGCAAACGCTTTAAGTATAATATTCAAATCATTAAAGCAAGACATGAGCTTGTTGAAAGTTCAAAATCATTTTTTGCAAAAGTATCACGAATTGGAATAGAAGCAAAAAATCTAACACTTTTTGAATACATAAAACTTAAGAAAGAAATTGATACAAAATTAATTGTTACTGAAGATATTATCGAAAATCTCCGGGTAATTAAAGATAACAATGAAATAGAATATGTGAAACAAGCCGTGAAAATAACAGATTTAGCTTTTCAGGCTATTAAAAAAGCTATAAAACCCGGTCTGACTGAAACACAAATAGCTAAAAAGCTCATTGAAGAAATGGAAAAATACGGTGCAGATGGACTTGCGTTTGAGCCTATTGTAGCCTCCGGAAAAAATAGTGCGTTGCCTCATTATTCTACAACGAACAATATAATTACTCAAGGAATTATTCTTATCGACGCCGGTGCATCGTATAAAGGTTATAAAGGAGATTTGACCAGAACGTTTTATTTGGGAATACCCGACAGTAAATTCGTGAAAACATATGAACTTTTGCTTTCTGTTCAAGAAATTATCCTAAAAAATATAAAGCCCGGGATGACCGGGGAAGAAACCTGGAAATTAACTAATGCCCTAATGGACAAAGAGTCGAAATACTTTCTGCATGGCTTAGGACACGGCGTTGGATTAGAAATTCACGAAGCTCCCTATTTACGCAAAGGCATGCAGAAAAAACTATCTCCCGGAATGACTATCACCATAGAACCCGGACTATATTACCCGGGATGGGGAGGAATTAGAATCGAAGATTACATTATAGTAAATGAAAGTGGTTGTCATGTTTTATCAAAAACCCCTAAAAGATTAGAAGATATTATCATCTGATACACTATTCCTATTGACAAATTAAGGCTTATAGTTTAAATTCAGGAAATACAACTCTGCTCCTGTTGTGCCTCGGAAGGTGGTGAAATAATTTGAATCTTAAAGAAACACTTAAATCTATGAAGCTTCACGAAGCTACACTCAGCATGGTTCTTGGTGCAATTGTGATAATCATAGTTGGTGTCATGTTAGTCAATTATTTTGCCGGAAGACAAGGTGAAACCATTCCCCCGCTTGAAGTTGGCGACGAGCAAAGTGCCGTCAGAGAACACACGGTTACCGAGGGCGAAGATCTTTGGTCCATATCCGAAAAATATTACGGTACAGGATATAACTGGGAAGATGTTGCCAAGGCAAACGATATCAGTGATCCAAATCAGATCGAAGCAGGTCAAAAACTGACTATTCCTGATGTTGATCCAAAACTGGCTTTGGGTAAAGTTACTCCTACAATTGCCGAGGAAGAGGAATTGATAACCGAAGCACCCGAGCCAAGTGTTATAACCAGTGAAGTGAAAGTCGAAGAAGTCAGCGGAGTCGAAGAAAAAACATATACAGTTCAACCAGGAGATAATCTTTGGAAAATTGCAGATGTTTACTATAACTCGGGTTACAATTGGGTTGATATTGCCAAAGAAAATAATTTGAACAGTCCGTATTTAATCGAAGAGGGACAGAAATTATCCATTCCCGACGTCGAGATAAAAACTTTTGAAGTTGCAAGCGGTGAAATTGAGGAACCTATAACCGGCGAAACTTATACTGTTGTTAAAGACGATAACTTGTGGAAAATTGCAGTTCGTGCATACTCAGACGGTTATAAATGGAGTGAAATAGCAACTGAAAACAACTTACTAAACCCTAACCTTATTCATCCTGGTAATGTTTTGGCTTTGCCAAGATAACTTAATTTGATGCTATAATGTACCCGTACTGCATGCGGGATTAGTTGAGCGGTCCAACATCACCTTCCCAAGGTGGGAAGAGGGGTTCGACTCCCCTATCCCGCTCACAATCGGAGTGCGCTTCGGGAGCGCGGGAGGCGCGAAAACGGTTAAGTTCGGAAAACGCCGTATCAAAGCCCTTTTTGTACACAGCCGTCAGATGCCGGTCAGTTAAAGAGTAGTTCGAGCCGATGTTTTTTCCGATAGTTGCTAATTCATCGGAATTATTTTTTGCGAGAGCGATTTTTCCGCAATTTTTCGACACTTCTATCAGTTCTCTCATGGGTTCGAGCCAAACCCCACCATTGGTTCTAATTTGGACGGTTTTCTCCTGAATCTTTAGTTTTTTCTCAAATAATTCATTTTTCTTTGCCTTATATGTTTCAGTGTCTAATGTGTTATCCAGAAACCCGTCCAGAAGTAAGTTTAGTTTTTGATCGACAGATTCTGATTCTTTCTCAAGCAGGCTTGAGTTTATTTCCTGATTCAATCTATCTTTAACTTCCTGATTCTCAATTAGTTTTAACCAAGTTGGTATCCAGGCCTCTGGGATTGCCACATCTAAAACTAATTTCCTAAGTTCTTTGTCCACTTCTTCCTGCCTGATGAATTTCTGGGTGCAGGGCTTTAGTTTTTTAGTACATCTGTAGTAAATAAAGCTTTGAGAATTCCCATTCTTGTAATGATTAACATGCTCTTCCGAAGTAATCGAAGCTCCACACTCTCCACATTTCATTAAACCCCTAAAGGGAAAATTTTTCTTTTGGAAAGTTTTTCTCACATTAAGACTCAATTGCTTTTGGACTTTGTCAAAAAGGTCTTTTGAAATAAAAGTTTTGTGAGTTCCTTGATACACTTCACCGTTATACTTGAATAAACCAATGTAAAATATATCTGTAAGGACTCGCTCCACGGTTGTTAAACTCAAAACTCCACCTTTTCTCTTGGTAATCCCCTGAACGAACAAAAACTTTGCAACTTCGGTTTGACTAGCTCCATCCGCATATTTTTCAAAAGCCTTTTTGAGAATTTTACTTTTAATAGGATCAATGTCATGTTTTGCTTCTAAATCATTGTAAAGATAACCTTTTGGAGATCGAGCAGGCAGAACACCTTTCCTAAGTTGTTGACGTTGACCACGCTTAACATTCTCTGAAAGATTGTCCACGTAATATTTGCTCTGCCCAAAAGCAATATTGAGTACAAATTTTCCCTGTGGAGAATTCTCAAACCAAAATGAGGGAAATTTTAGATCAATTAGCTTCCCAGTGTCTAATAAATAGATAATTTTGCCACCATCTATGCTATTTCTGGCAAGTCTATCGGGATGCCAACTAATTATTCCTTGGGCTTCTCCACTCTCAATTCGCTTTAGTACATTAGCGAACAATGGTCGTCCAGGCATCTTGGCAGTTCGTGATTCTGTCACGAAATCTAAAATTTCCACATTTTGCCTATCTGCAAACTCTTTTAGTTCAGCAATCTGGGACTCAATAGAAAGAATCTGGCGGTCACTTTCATCTGTTGATTTTCTGCAGTATCCAATGTATTTCATAGGTAGTTATTGCTAAAAATTTTTGCGTTTTCGTGTTTGTTCTTTTTAATTCGGCATCTGACGGCTGTGTACAAAAAGGGCTTTGATACGGCGTTTTCCGGACTTAACCGTTTTCGCGCCTCCCGCGCTCCCGAAGCGCACTCCGATTGTGAGCTGATCTTTGAAAAAGTTAGAACTCGTTTTTGCGAACTCTGACTCCTCGCTCCGGCTCGGCCTTTGGCCGAAGACTCCGCAAAGATCGGCTAGAACATTCCCAATGCGCCCAAATTCGAAAACGCAAAAATTTTTTCGCTATATTTTCTTTAACTTCAGCTTTGCACTTTTGGTTGCTTTGGTCAACCATATTTTTGTATATAAAAGTGATAGAATAGGCTGCTTTAGATTTATTAAAAATATGAAACTTAAAAGCCTATCAATTGATAACTTTCGATGTATCGAGCACATTACTTTCGATATTGAAGAAGTAGACGGAAGTCACACATACTCTTTAATTGGCATAAATGAATCGGGTAAAAGTAGCTTTCTTGAAGCTATCTCTTTGGTTGACGAAGGTGAAGTTTTGTTCCCACTTGATTTTTTCGAAGATAAAAAACCAATTAATGTCTATTTAAACTATGAGATTGATGAAAATGACCTAGATAGCTTGAAAGAAGATCTTTTAGAAAAGGGCTTTGATCAAAAGATTATAGATCAGATTGAAATTGAGAGTTTGTCAGTAGGAGTAAGCTTTGAACCCATACCAAATATAAAAAGAAAAGTTATAGATTTAATAAAGTTTAAGAAAACAGTATTTTCAGACTTCACAGCTATCGATTTGAAGCCGGCACCAAAAGATCCAAACCAAGAACAGGAGGACTTTGATCTTCAAAAATACTTTGAAAGCAACATGCCCGACTACTTTTGGAAAATAGCACATCATATCTCTTTCTGGAAATCGGAAAGCAAATATTTAATAAATGAGCCAATTGACTTGGAAGCTTTTGGTCAAAAACCCCAAGACATATCTGTTCCACTTTTTAATTGCTTTCAGCTTGCTGGAATTGAGGATATAAAATCCGAAATGGATAAAATTAGAACAAACCCAGCAGATGTTAATAATCTTCAAGAGAAATTGAGCGATAAAGTTACATCACATATAAAGGCTGTCTGGCCAAACCATCCTGTAAAAATAAAGTTTCAAATTAATAATATGCAGTTATCATTTCTAATCGAAGACGAAGGTGTTAAGTATAAAGCTAAAACAACTTCTCAACGAAGCGATGGATTCAAACAATTTATTTCCTTCTTGTTAACTGTTTCTGCCGAAAACAGTACTAAACTCCTTAATTACACCTTTTTACTTTTAGATGAGCCAGAAACACACTTACATCCTCAGGCACAGGAATATCTAAGGGAAGAGTTAATAAAATTATCGAAAAATAAAAACGACAATATCGTAGTATTCGCTACACATTCAAATTATATGATTGATAAAGATCATTTAGAGAGATGTTATAGAGTTACGAAACTCCGCGGTGGTAAAACAAGTCTTGAAAAAATTAAAGGGGACAAAAGTTCTTATTCGGAAGTTAACTATGAAGTATTTGAAGTACCGACCAGTGATTACCATAACGAATTATATGGATATTTAGAAGACTTGGAACCAACAAAATTAGAGGGTTTATCGAAAACAAAAAAATGGCATAACGAAAAGACAAGTAAAGAAGAGGCTGTTTCCTTACCAAAGTATATCCGTCACTCAATACATCATCCAGAGAACACCTCTAATCTCAAGTTCACAACTGAAGAGTTGGTAGAATCTATAAAAACTCTTCGAAAACTCAAATATAACTACGAGTAAATGTCGTTTTGTACAAAAGCGAAGTATTAAAGGATAGACGGGTTTCTGAAGACTTCTAATAATGAATTTTCAATCAGTTTTCCATTCCCCATGTCCTTACCTCTAATCTTTTGTAATTATTGACAGAATTATTCCCGATAAAAGAGATTGATCCTTCCGTAACAGAACAGAAACCACAAATTGCCTTTTACTTTCCCCAGTCGACCAATTTGTAGTAATTACCATTTTTTTGCCATCTTCAATTACCTCTTTTGCTACTTCAAGCGGTGTTTGGTCTTGGAGGCCTTCAAGAATGTCTAGAACCCTTGAACCAGAAAGAACTCCTGCCAGTTTCTTTGTGGGTTCAATAGAAACGGCTTCGGCCTTTTTGATAATAATTTGTTTAACCATTTCTTTTAAGCTCATTGTAGGCAGAAGTCTATTCTAGACAGGATTAAATGTCAATATTACCAAAATTTGCCTAAAACGTGACAGAATGAGATAATTCCGCAAATGGTAGACAGATTACAAGAAATCGACTCATCCAGGTATCTTGAAGACTCACTTAGCCTTACAACTAAGGAGGCCTTAGCCAAGGAATTTTCTGAGTGGCTCCCAAAGGAAGTAGTAGATTGCCATACTCACTGTGGGCTACTTGAGCACGTTCAGGAAGTCGATGAGGCAATGTTTCATCAGATGATAAGTACTTTTGAGGGATTTAGCCTCGAAGATTCCAAGACGGCTGAATCAGCCTTTTTTACAGGCAAAACCCTGAAGAGATTAAGATTTCCTTTTCCTTTCAGGGGGATTGATATGAAAGCGGCTAATGAATATTTGTCATCAAATGTGAGAGACCCTGATAAGGTTGCTCTTTGTGGAATTCCGAACGACACTGATTACACCAATTCCATGCTCAGAACAGGTAAATTCTCAGCACTTAAAATGTATCATCAACAGTTTAACCCACCCTCAAAACAGATTTATGAGTATTTTCCACCCAGAATTCTTGAAGTTGCTGAAGAGGTTGGTGTTCCAATAATCTTACACTTGCCAAAGATGATAACACTTTGTAAAGATCAACTTTTAGATGTTGTTAGCACTTTTCCAAACCTTAAGATTTCTCTTGCCCATTTAGGCCTCCCGCATCTGGTTATACCCAATCTGGAACAAACTTATGAAGAATTTGCGAAATTCCCGAATATTTATATGGATACTGCGATGGTACCCTCAAGAGACGTCGTAAAAATGGCTCTAAAAACATTCGGGCCAAAAAGAATCATGTTTGGTTCAGACGAACCAATTAATTTAGTGAGGTCGGTTGTTTATCAAAATCCAAATCTAGGGCAAAGAATTATAACCGAATATATGTATCATTGGGTAGACAAAGCAGAACATGATGAATACAAAAATCTTGCGCTAGGATCTACGCATATGCATTGGCCCGCAGTTCAGGCAATTAGGGAAGCTATTGAAGATTTGTACCCTCAAGAGAGACAATCAGAAGTCAAAGATGATATATTTAACGGTAATGCGACCAGGTTTTTTAAATTTACTTGATAAATAATTTATGAATAAAAATAAAACAGCTATAGTTACAGGAGCGACTTCCGGATTCGGCGAAGCTACAACAAAAATGCTTTTGTCAGAAGGCTACAAAGTTTATGGACTAGCAAGAAGAGAGGAGAGATTAACAAAATTAGCAGAAAACCCCAATTTTATCGGTTATAAAATTGATCTAAAAGATAGGGATTCTATCGCTAAGTTTTTTGATTCTATAAAAGACGTTGAGGTTAAGTTGTTAATAAACAATGCCGGATTAGCGTTAAATTCGGCTCCTTATGACCAAATGGATTTAGAAGATGTTGACACCATGATCGAAACAAACATTGTTTCTCTTGTACACATGACTAGATATTTTTTGAATCTTAATGGAGAAAACAAATATATAATCAATCTTGGTTCCATTGCAGGAAGCTACGCCTATCCAAATAATAATATTTACGGAGGAACTAAGGCTTTTGTAAATCATTTCTCAAAAAACCTAAGGAGCGACCTTGTTAATAAAAACGTCAGAGTAACTAGTATAGAACCAGGTTTAGCGAAAACCGAATTTTCAATAATTCGATTAAAAAATGATAAAGATAAAGCTGAAGCAATTTATAAAAATACTGAATATATAAGGCCGGAAGATATTGCCTTAATAATAAAAAACTTGATTCAGTTGCCAAATCACTTAAACATTAACTCTATAGAAGTAATGCCCACAACCCAAGCCTGGGGATCACTTTTAATTCATAGGTCAGAATAAAACTTACTTTATTTTCTTAAGATGGAGAACTTTTAATGCTTTATTGGCCATTTCGGAAGGGGCACCCATAAGTAAATCCAAAGCCTCTCCAGTTTTCGGAAATGCAATCACCTCACGAATGCTTGATTCACCACAAAGCACAGCAACTAGCCGATCAAAACCAAACGCTATTCCGCCGTGAGGTGGAGGAGAAAATTTAAATGCTTCAAGCATATGTCCAAATCTAGTCTTTACCTCTTTTTCTTTAAGTCCAAGAATCTCAAAAACTTTGTGTTGTAATGCGATATCTGAAATTCTAAGGCTTCCTCCTGCAATCTCATAACCATTAAGAACTAAGTCGTAGGCAGAGGCTTTAATCTTTAACAAATCTTTTTCTGGTTTATCTAAATCTCCAACATTTTTTACATTAGGCCGCGTGAATGGGTGGTGGACAGCTGAAATTTTATTTTCAGTTGGATCAATTTCAAACATTGGAAAATCAACAACCCAACAGAAAGCCAATTCCGAAGGATCCTTTGGATTTTTTCTCAAGTCCGGTTTATCAGAGTTGTACTTTTTTATAACGTAATCGTATGTATAAATCGGAAACTTGCCGTCCGGAAGTTTTAAAAATGGAAATACGTCACGTATCATTGATGTTACTGCAGATTCCGCTAGATTCATTACCTCGTCTTGACTGAAGAAAGATGTCTCAATATCGAACTGTGTAAATTCAGGTTGTCTGTCTTTTCTTGAGTCTTCATCTCTGAAACATCGGGCCAATTGATAATATCTCTCAATTCCTGCCACCATTAAAAGTTGCTTAAACTGTTGAGGAGACTGAGGGAGCACATATCCTTCACCTGGATATAACCTAGATGGCACTAAATATTCTCTTGCTCCCTCAGGAGTTCCTTTTGTCAACGCAGGTGTTTCAATTTCTAGAAATCCATTCTCGTCGAAAAAATTCCTAAACGCCTTAATCATTTTTGCTCTGGATATAATATTTTTACGCATACGTTCTGTCCTAAGATCCAGATACCGATATTTTAAACGTAGAGATTCGTCAACCAGCGAGGTACTTTCGTTTATACTGAAAGGAAGATCGGTGCATTTTGATATAATTTCTATATCACTTGCCAAAAGTTCAATTTTGCCTAGTTCTTGTTCGGTGTTAATGGTCTGGGTTGACCTTTTTTTAATAATACCTTTTATAGAAACAAGATCCTCTAATCCACAACTTATATCTAATAGATTACCTGTTAAAACAACCTGAATTCGTGAAGTTTTATCATATAAATCTATGAATCCGACTTTGGAGTGTTTTCTATAACGAGAAATCCAACCAATTGCTTCAACCTCTTTACCAACAAAATCATTGAAAGATAAAATATTAGTTTTCATGTTAAGGTATTATGTCATATTCAGATCTTGGGAACAAAAATAGATCACTTAAACTACTAAGATTTAATATTTTAACTAAAAATCTATCTATTCCCAAGCAAAATCCTCCGTGTGGTCTCGGGTTCTGGAATGCATTAAGGTAAAACTGATATTTTTCGTAATGAAGTCCCGTCTCTTTGATACCTTTTAGCAACTTTTCGTAATCAGTTTCTCGGATAGCTCCAGATACTATTTCCCAGCCTTTATAAATTACATCAAAGCTCAATGTTTTGTCTTCCTCTGCTCGTTTTGTATAAAACTTCTTTATAGAACTTGGGTATTTTATGATAGCAAACAAGTCAGTTTTATATTTATCGGCAACTATCTTGCCAAGTTTTTCTTCCAAATCATAGCCAAAATCTACTCCGTAACTAACTTTATTTTTAGGATCTTCTTTATTTAATAACTCAAGCGCATCAGTGTAGGTTATGGTTTTAATTTTGTCCGAAACTATTTGATTCTCGGAAATCTTTCCCTCTTGAAAAAGCGTTAAGGTTATCTCATGTAATAACTTTTGTAGTAATGAAATTAGTTCACTCAATTCTTTAACTCCAGCCATCTCTACATCCAATCCATACGCCTCAGAAAGGTGACGTGGGGTTGGATTTTGCTCAGCTCTCCAAAACGGACCGAGTTCAAAAAGCCTGTCCATTCCAGACAATGCTAATATTTGTTTATATAATTGGTTGGATTGACGTAAGAGCATCTTTCTTCCATACCAGTTTACGGAAAAGATTTCTTCGCCGGGATCGTTTCTCACGGGGTCAGTGGGTACAGCCGTAACGGTAGGAGTGTGTACTTCAATAAAGCCCAGATCAATCAGTGTCTTTCGAGCTACAAAATAAGTATCACTTTTAACCTTAATATTGGGTATTTTGGATTTGTATAGCTCGTTATTTGTGTGATAGTGCTTTCGTCTTGCTTCTTCCTTCAAACGAAAAATCATAGCATCGATGGTTTTTGAAACATGAGTAGCTATCATTTCCTTTGCAATGACAATGCTGTCCCTTCTTAGGGTTTCATTATATAAAGAGAATTCTCCGATTGATCTAAGATTGTAAATTTCATAAAGATTTTTAACCAAGAGAGTGTTTTGGGGACTACCCAAATCAAAAATTTTAATATTTTTAATTCCCTCTAAAAATTGAAGCTCACTTTTCTTAAACACTTTTGGTGTAGCAAAAAATACAACATTTGGTTTTACTTTCAAATCTTTGATCTTGTTTAATTGAATAGCTTTTTTAACAATTTTGTCTTTCAATAATTTTTCTGTTTTGTCCAAAGTCCTATTTGCAATAACTAATTCGTCGTATCCATTCTCATTTAAAACTTTACACACTAAATTTCCAGTTGAACCAGCTCCAACTATCAATATATTTGCCTCACGAGGAACAGATTTTTTAATCATCATATCAACGGCTGTTCTTTCTGCAGACACGTTTCCTTTCCCAATATCTGTGGAATTTCTAACAGTGTTTGAGACTTTTCGAGCATTATTAAAAATTGTTTTGAGAACAATTCCTGCAGTTTTATCATCAGATGCAGCACTTATTGCCTGACGAACCTGCCCAGTCACCTGATTGTCACCCAGAGTAACACTTTTGAGCCCACATGCTGTTTCAAATAAATGCTCGATTACTTTTTTCCCTAAATAATGAAAAATTTCTGCTGACTTGAAAGAATCAGCCTTTTCAGACTTCTTTTTCCATAGTTTGATTATTTCGTCTTTAACGTTTATTGAAGAAACATAATAAATCTCTACACAATTGCATTTACTTAATATTATACATTCGTCCAATTTAAGCTTGTCTTGAAGCTCCTTTGCAAAAAGTCTGTGAGCCTTTATTACATATGGATGTATGGTCTGCAGATTACCCGCACCCATTAAGGCTGATAAACAGTGTAGTTTTACTAGTTCGTCTCTCATATACAATTCCTCCTTGAGGTTGTTCGTATTCTATCACAAAGTCAAGGCTGACCCAATTTTGAACTTACTTCGCTCTTGTACTAAAGCGAAGTGTTTGTGACTGGGTTCTGTTCCTGTTCCCAAAGGCAAAGAAAAATGAATTCTGAAGCTGGAATCGGCCAATTTCCACCATTTTGGCCGATTCTGTTTTGTTTGTTTTTGCATTGGCGCTTTGCGCGAAGCGCATTTCCGCCGACCTCCGCGCGAAAAGGGAAAAAAAGAAAAGCGCGGGGGCGGAAAAAAAGGAACGCCCCCCGGAACGAGCAACCCCACTTAACAGAAAGTGAGAAAAGCCGAGTGCAACGCCGTAGGCGCTTGTTTTTGTTTTAATTGCACGAGGCGAGGAAGAGACTGAATACTGAAATAAACAAAAGTAAAACACTGGCAAGGCCGCCCATAGGGGGCCCAAGCGAGTGCAGAGGGGGCAGCGCCACTTCTGCCGAAGGCAGGAAGTACTTTGTGCAGGGTGGGTGGGGTGTGTTAAAATTGAGTCGCGCAAAAAATAAGCGGAGGCGAGGCCAAAGGCCGAGCCGGAGCGAGGAGTCAGAGTTCGCAAAAACGAGTTCTAACTTTTTCAAAGATCAGCTCAAGCTTTGCGCAGAGAAGGTCAAGTTCTGCTTACGCCGCCCATTCACTCTTGATTATTAACAAATAAAGATTCTATAATCTATATGATGAGTATTTACCAAACGGAGCATAAGAGCAAGTTTTATTTATTTGTATTTTTTATTGCGGCCAGCTTCCTTGCCTGGGGTCTGATTACCCAATATAAACCAATGATAATAAGGACTAATTGCAGCGAAGTAGCTGCAAAGTCCAGCGGTTTGCTTTCAGCGAAAAGGTATAATCTTGAAACCGATTTCTCCTATAAAGAGGTCAAAAGTGATTGCGTAAAAACCGTGCTTTCCAGAAAATAATTACCTCCGAATTAATGAAACTTAGACTAGTTAAAAAAACCGATGAGGCTAAGGGTACCAAATCCTTCTTTTGGGAACCTGAAAAAAAAATCAATTATCTTCCGGGGCAATATTTCTACTTCACGCTTCCAAAAATGACTCGCGAGGATCCTAAAGGCAATACGAGACACTTTACGCTTTCATCTTCTCCTACTGAAGGAAATTTAATTCGACATACCACTCGTATCCGCGAATCGGGTTATAAAAAATCCTTGGATGATCTTAAAATCGGCTCAGAAATATTAGGTGAAGGGCCAAATGGAACATTTATCCTGGACGAAAATGAAAAAGGTCCACACGTTTTATTGGCAGGAGGCATTGGCATAACTCCATTCAGAAGCTTCATCAAATACAACATCGACAAAGGATTAAAAGACATTAGAATACATTTAATATATTCAAATTCGATTCCTGAAGAAATTGCTTTTAGAAAAGAGCTGGAAGATTGGGACAAAGAAAATGAAAATATCAACATGTCTATGACTATTAGCAAACCCGAAGAATCTAAAGAGAAATGGTCTGGCTTGACTGGGCGCATCGACGAAAAAATGATCACACGACTCACATCTCATTTCTCTTCTCCAACATACTGGCTCTGTGGTCCTCCTGCAATGGTAGATACGCTAGAAAAGGTTTTAGGTTTGTTAAAAATTACCTCAGATAAGGTTCGGTCAGAAAAATTCGACGGTTATTAGATTGTGTGTCGCTTCAGATGCTATAATTCATTCGGCGCTCCGGTATAGCTCAATGGTAAGCAAAGCTTGGCCAATGAGAGTACATTGGTAAGCAAAGCTTGGCCATTGCGCTAATCTGCCGATGTAGCTCAATGGTAGAGCAATCCCTTCGTAAGGGAGAGGTTAGGGGTTCAAGTCCTCTCATCGGCTCTTAGAAAAACTATGATATATTCACGCCGCCTTAAAACAGAAGAGCGAAGAAATAAAAAAAAGGCGTTATTACTTTCTTTACTGACGATTTTTACAATTCTATTGATAATATTTTTTGGAATACCGGTAGTGGTTAAGTTCACTGCATTTATCTATGAACTTAAAGGATCGTCTGAACCGATTGAAATAACCGATAATACTCCCCCGCCTCCGCCTAGATTTGAATCCAGTGATATAGCCACAAACCAAGACAGTCTCGAAATAAAAGGACGGACTGAAGCAGGAGCAAGTATCGTTCTTACAATAAATAGAAAAAAAGCTGAAGTCCTAGCAGACAGCGAGGGCCAATTTTCATATACTCTTTCTCTGGAGGATGGAGAAAACGTAATATCAGCAACTGCGCGCGATAATTCGGGTAACGAAAGCCAAAAAACTGAAATCACAATTGTCTATGACGATAAACCTCCAACCATAGAAATAATAAATCCCAAAGAAGGAAGCGAATTCTACGGATCAAGACAACGACAAATTATTATCGATGGCAAAACCGAAGATGGCGCAAAACTTCAAATAAACAACCGTTTGGTGATCGTGGATAGCGATGGAACATTTAGTTTCACTACAACATTGACCGATGGTGAAAATATTTTTAACATAAAGGCGGATGACATGGCGGGAAACAGCAAAGAAGAAAAACTAACCGTCAAGTATCTCCCTTAGTTGAAATAGCCAATAATATCGCCATGTATCCCATAACCCAGGGGTAAAAAAGACTGTTCATGAAAAAGCTATGGACAAAGAGCGCACTTGAGGCTGCTAATAATGCTTTTGAGTATGAATTATTACTTCTTCCTAAAATCAGTTTCATTAGCATATACAAATAAAGCATCAAGCCGACAATTCCGCTTGTAGCCAAAACAAAAAGGATACTCGAGTCTGCCCCATAACAAGAATGCGATAACGGATTGCCTCCAAATATCTTTAGGCGTGCCGGACAAAGGTTATTAAATCCTACTCCTATCAAAGGAGAAGTTTTAATTATTTTTATACTTTCTTGATAATTTTCCATCCTCGCTTTAATACTGACTATCCTTTCAAGCCTGGCTCCCTCGCTTGCTGGTCTTGGTAAAAAAGGTAGAAATAATAAAAATCCGATCAATATCAGAAGTATTTTGTACTTTTTATAAATATAAGTTAATACTATCATCGCAGCAGCCAAAGAGAGATAACCTGCTCTGGAATAAGTTAAAGCTAAACTTATTCCGCTAATTAACATTAAAACTAAATATTTCGCATTTTTAACTTCCAAATAAGCAATGTGTGAAAGTATGATTCCGAATGTTATGATGATCGCCGTATACCCGGGATCAAAGAATGTGCCAATTATCCTTAATAAGTGGTTATCCCAGCCAAAGTTCTGCAGAAATCTGACGTCCGGAATTAATAAATATTGTCCAATTCCTAAAATTGAAACTACAAAAGATATTATTATCAATTTATTGAAAAACCACTCCTTTTTAATGCCGCTTTTAATTAAATTCCAGACATATACAAAGAATAATAAATAGCTCGTGAAGCGTATCAGATATAAAGAACTAATCAAAACTTGATTAAAAGTGAAAAACGATAGAGATACTAATAAAGAAAAGGCTGCAAATAGTATGTAATTTAAAGAATATTTGAAAATCTTAGGTATCAAGACTTTTTTATAAATTAAGCTAAGGGCCATAATCATAACTAATAAATCCGTAGGATATAGGGCAATACTTTTTCCCAAAATATCTGTTTGAAATCGAAGCAGTTGCCCGAAAGGAAATAGGACTAAATATATAATTAATAGCAATTTATCTAGTTTATTTTGAAATTTTTTTGCTGTATCCATAATTTTGACCAAGCCAAAAATGAATGAAGGGACATCATAACAGCATAAACAAAACCGGCTAAGCCGTCCAGAAAACCTAACCTGAAGAGATAATTTTTTACAAAATGTCCAAGCGGAAAAAATAATATTTTAACTAAGCTTGATTGCTTACATTCTTCCTGATTAGCAATAGCATGCCAGGTTGACCACCTGTTTATACTCTCAAGAAATAATCTTACGTTTTGGTGAGGATAGTGAAAGATTGGATTTGACAACAATGCTACATCTTTTGTTGTCCTAAAATAAGGGTGTACTCTCCTAATCCATTTGCCGGAATTGCGTTTGACCAGTCTTACTGCCTGCGTTGTACCTGATTCACCATGTTTTAACCATCTTCCCCAGATATAATCTATCCTCCTAAACTTATAGACTGTTCTATCATTATTTAAAGAATTTTGTATTTCCTGTTTCAACTCATTACTTACCCTTTCGTCGGCATCTATCAATAGTATCCAATCTCCCGAAGCTTTTTGCATACCAAAATTACTCTGTGCTGAAAAATCCTTATTCATCATACGTAAAAATACTTTTGCTCCCATATTTTTAGCAATTTCGGTAGTTTTATCAATAGAACAGTCATCAATGACTATTATTTCATCGCAAAAAGAAATATTATCTATACAGCTTTTAATATTTTTTTCTTCGTTTTTAGTCAGAATTACAGCACTAATCATTTCTTTTTCCTATCTTTACGCTACCCAAATCTATAATTTGCTTATATCCCTCAGGGACTTTGTATGGGTACTCTATTATTGCAAAAATATTTTTTGCTATAACCTTAGGTTCGTTTCCATTCCACCATAAAAGATAATTCCAGTTGTCGTCCCCTGTTTGGAATTCGCGTCCCGGTCCGAAATATTCCAACTTATATTCCCTTCCCGCGGATAATTCCACAAGTTTTTCCGCCGCGGATATCCTCGTGGAATATAAAGTTACTCCCGATTTTTCAAATTCATTAAAATACGAAAATACGGCTGAAATGTTCATTAATATAATTCCGGTAAAAATAACCCAACCTATATATTTAAATTTTTTAATGACCATATCAAAAAAAACTGCCAGGCTGATGATCAACGGAAAAAATATCAAGGGTAAATAGGCGGCACTAATAAAACCGCGAAGCAAAAATGCCGCAATCGACAAATATATCCATAAGAAAATAAACCTAAATTCAAAATTTGAACTTTTCCCAAATGCTTTTACAAGCAGGAAAATTAATGAGATCATGAATATAGACAATGAAATAAAATAAGATTTATAAAAAATAAATTGACTTATATATAACTTCGCATCCTTAAACAAGACCGGGTTAAAGCCAGATCTCCCAGTTGATATTAAACTCTCATAAACTCTCAGAAATAACCAGGCAATAAATCCTAAGGTCTGCAGATACAACCCCTGTCGATAATCATAAATAATAAAGGGTAAAAGCCCTATAAAAACTCCTGCTATTAAAAATAATATTTTTTGAATAGAAATATTTTTCCTATAAATAACTAGCATCATTCCAACAATTAAAAACAATATGAAAGCAGCCAATTCAAGCTGGTATAGAACCGATAACATTGCACCGGTAAGTAAATAATATATAGACTTTCCTTTTACGGCTTTTCGAAAAAAATGTGCCAATACAATTGTAGCCAAGAATATCGGAGTTGTCTGGAAAGGCATTCTGTCGTGTATTATCAAATAAAGAGAGGTCGATGCTAATAATACGGCAATTAAAGCAATGCGTTTACTGAACCAACTGGATAAAACAAAAAATAATGCAATAATCGATAACAGTCCAAAAACACCAGCCAGTAAAGCTCCTGCTATCGGATCAAAATTAAATAGTTTTAAAAAAGGTGACAAAATCCAAAGCCATATTGCTCCTTGGCGCAAGATTGGAACACTCGTTGGTATACTAACCAATGGAACTTTACCGCTTAAAATAAAATCCCTTGCCTGGAGAAAATAATATCCGATATCCCCTCCGAAATTGAGGAATTTCTCCATATTCCAAAATCGCAGGTAAGCTGCTAATAACAAAGATATAAGTAAACCTAATTCATATTTTGAAATTCTTAAAGAGGTTTCAACAGAAACTGCTTTTATTATTCCAAAATGCTTTTTAAAATAATAAAATCTACTTTTTCTAAATATTCTTTTCAAATTCTCGTTATTTTTATCGGATTCCCAGAAGTGTATTATTTTACTTTTCGGATTTATAAATACCTTGTAGTCTAACTCCATAACTTTTTTGCATAAGTCGTTTTCTTCGAAGTACAAAAAAAAGTTTTCATCAAATCCACCAATTTTCCAAAATATTCGTTTTCTAATCATAAATGCCGAACCCGGTACGAAACCTACCTCTCTTAAAGTGTTTTTATCAATGTCTGCCATAAAGTAATCTCTGGAAATCCGATTTTTCGGAAACAATCGATTTAAAAAGGATAATGCAACAACGCCCCTTAGCGGAGTTAATTCCTTCCCACCCATATGTTCAAAAACACTTGCGTCAGGATGTATTAAATTGGGCGCTACAATTGCGCTTTTCGGATTTTTATCTAAAAATGAAACTAAGCTATCAATACTACCATTTGTAACTTTTGTATCGGGATTTAGTATCAACAAGTACTCGCCATTTGCATATTTCGCTCCAAAGTTGTTCCCCCCACTATACCCTATGTTGCGGGAGCTTTTTATATATTTCACCCACTTATATTTCTTTTTAAGAATTTTTTTGACTCTACCTGAAGATCCGTTATCGACAACTATCACCTCATAACTTACCCTTGGTTTATTTTCTCTAACAGATTCCAGGTTTCTGAGCAAAGATCCGATACCATTATGGAAAACTATAATTATGCTAACTTTAAATTTATTGATTTTAGGCAATACTTTAGTAGACATAAAAGTAAAGGGTTAGAACGTAATCAACCCGTAGGGTTGATTGGCTTCGAACCTTACAATTTGTTTAATTTGACTGGCACAACAAACAACATTAAAACTCCTATTAAACTTAAGAATACACCAAAATAGAAACTATCAGGATCATAAATAAATTCAACAACTCTTGTTCCCTTAGGAATATAGACTCCTTGAAAAGCTTTATTTACCATTACTATTTTAGCTCTTTTTGAATCAACATAAACATTCCATCCCGGATAGTAAGCATTTGTTGAAGCCAAGATTCCTTCATGATTTGGACTTACCGATATTATTTTTCGTGTAGCTACGGAAGCTTCAATTTTCAATGAAGTTATGGAATTCTCATCAGGATTGACTAAATAATATTCCGGTAATACGGATGTATTTTCGTATATATTAAATTTACCTTTCCTTATTAATTTTAAATTCTTATTCTCCTTCTCATTAAATATGGTCTGAAAAACTATTTGACCTTCGTAATTTTGCCAAAAGGCAATTGAGTTACCCGAACTTGCGTCAAGAACAGATATGGCGAATGAAAATGTTTTACCTTTTGATTTATTTATCTCAGGAAAGTCAATTTGAAAAAAGATCTTATCGGAAATTTCATTGCATGGGTAAGTTCTTTCGAAAATCTCTTTATGATCATCCTGCAAAATAAATTGAAAGTTACAACTGTTTAGCCTGTTGAAGTTCGCAGGCAAGACTCTGATTGCATATAAATTATCGGATTCTGCAATAAACTCCTGGTAAATGTTACTACCTGATGTTAATTCTTCTGATAACTTATCTATTCTCAATTGATTAGATATTATTCTTTTATCGATATCCGTATAACTTAGGACATACTTCACTCCGAATTTATCTAAAGATTTCGGTTCTGCATTAAGTATCGTATCCCACTGTGTTTTTTGAGGAAAAGATTTATTAAACAGTTCCTTATATTCCCGTATATCCAATGCATCATAATTATGAACACTTTCTAAACCGTACCAAAGGTTAATGTCGGCAGGAATAACATAATCGCCACCCAATTCGATATATTTCCCTTTAGGAAGTTGTTGTAAGGCTTTTATGTCGTCATTAATAGGGTAAAAATATTTTTGATCAATTGCCGGATTATAATTTATATTCAAAAGACCTGTTTGCATAAATACGAGTACAGAAACACCAATAGCTGCTATTTGCGGTTTTTTCCAATATTTTTTCATAAATATTAAAGTTATTCCCGCAATGAAAGTTAAAGCAAGAAAAATAACCTGTTTTTTTTCATAACTAATAAAACCTAAAACTTTTTTGGGGTCGAAACTTGATAGAATCTTGGGTCCAAAATTATCAAAAATAAAAATTATAGTAACTGATATTAAAATTGTTAAAATAATTACTACCCAAGCTATACTTTTTCGCAATTTCAATCTGGGTAATTCTTCAAAGAATTTTGCTGCTAAAATGCTTTGTGAAAATCCGACGACAAAAAGAAGCCGGGTGTTTCCGACTATTTTTGAAATAATCCGCGTAAATGATGAAAATAAAGGCACTTCGTATATAAAAGGTATTAGAGCCAAAGACAGAAGGGTAAAAAACATGGATTTTCTTTTTTTAAATGATAAAAACAGGACAGAAACTAAAGAAGAGAATACGATCAATGGTCCTAAATACGCTCCTGTCAACTCGTTATAATTAGAGTTCGAAATTAATGGTCTATAATATTGAGTCGAGGGATTACCCGATATATTTGGGAATATATTATAGATAAAGGAATATATCGGAAGTAATAATCCTTGCTGATTTGACACTCTATCGTACAAGATATGACTATTTAATAAATATTCTGTAAAGGGAATTAATACAATTCCCGAAATAATAAATCCTGTAATTAAAGACAATAAAAACACTTTTATTTTCATTAGCTCACCCTGGGGGTGGATTAGATACGCCACCCTGGATATTTTTATTCTAAATATAAAATACAAGAAAAAAATTAAAAAAACTTGGAATATCGTTTCCGGATGGCCTGCAAAAATTGTAAAAGAAATCGCCAGTGAGAGAGATATAAATAACTTGTCATAAGACCAGGAATTATTAAATAGTTTTTCTAAAAGTAAAAGTAAAAGAGGAAGAAAAATAACTACATTTGTCTGTGGCCATAATAAAAAAACAATATTAAATCCGGCGAAGTTAAATGCTGTTGAAGCTATCAAGCTTGCATATTTATTAATTCCCAGTTCTCTTAAAAATAAGTAGGTGAATAATCCAATCGAGAATAATTTCAAGAAATAAAACCATGTTAAAGCAACTCTAATATCAAGAATTTTAAAAACAATCGATATAGGAAAAAATATTGCTGATTGGCTGTTCGCCAGAAAAGGAACTCCGCCGGAATTATTTGAGTTCCATAACAAATTTCCCTTATCGATGAATGCATATTTATACCAAGGTTGGAACTGTGTTACTGGGTCAAAAAGAAGTGAATTCTTGGGAGCATAAAATTCACTCAAATTGAAAGAGGGAAATCTTTGTAATGCATCTGCGGGGGAAAGGTATAATCCAAAGAATATTGGTTTATAAAAAAAGATTATATTAAATACAAAGAGAATGAAAATCGGATGCGTAAGAAGCTTAATTATTTTTCCCACTTTTTGCAATTTTTATTAGTTGTTTCTCAATACAATCTACGTGTTTTTTCCAAGTAAAATTCTTTTTAACATGTTCCCTACCCGCCTTACCCATTCTTCTGACTACTTCCGGATGATTATATAAATATATTATCTTTTCTGCAAAAGCTTTCGGGTCCCTAGGCAGTAGATAGCCTGTAACCCCATCGATTACAGTTTCTCGATAACCACCTTCATTCACCGCCAGAACCGGCGTCTCGCACGCCATTGATTCAAGTGCTTTTAGACCAAACGCTTCTATTTTACTGGGACATATCGTCAACAATGCAAAAGAGTAGTATTTTGCCAGTGTTTTATCATCACCAATGTCATTACCCGAGACAATTTCAATTTTAATTTTTATCTGATTACCAATTACTTTTAACATATCTTTGGCCAAATCAAAACCACTATATTTATCTGTATTTCCAAGGTATAAAATATTATTTTTGTTATTATTAACTACTTTTCGAAATACTTCAGTATTTACACCGGGATAACAAACTGAAGCATTTTTAGTATAGACTTTTTTAATATGCTGTTTCATAAAATAAGAATTTGTAGATATATTCTTGGCTGCCGACGAATTATTAAAGTCAATTTTTCGCATGATTTCCCTTGTATAAAGTTCGTATTTTGTTTTTAGCCAACTGACATCTTCAGCAAAACTAAATGCCTTTGAGTAAACCCGAGCCAAAATCTCCTGGTCGTAATAAAGGTTGGGAATCTTTAAATATCGTAGGATAAAAGGGGCTTCGATTAATTTGTCGGTAAAAACTAAAGCGATGTCAAAATTTCCGTCATTAATTTTATTTGCTATTGTTTTGTTGAGATAATTTAGACCGATAAAACTTTTATAATCCCTACTTAGTCTTTTGAAGAAATAAGGCAGACTTGATTTATATTTGAATTTAAATTCGATAATTTTCTCGCAATATTTATCTAAATTATAATTTTTCTTTGTATCTTCTTTTATCCTGAATAAATGAATTTTGTGACGGCGCGACAGTCCTTTGATCTGTTCCGACATCACCCTCCGCGCCCCTCCCTGAGGTAAGCTATGATAAACTGCTATTTTCATTTACACCTTCCTTGCTACCAAAAATAACCACGCTCCATCTCCATTAAAAGCTTTTTTTACACTGAATAATATAATTTTTTTAAGAAACGGTTTAACGATAAATGATGGAAATAATTTCCCATAAGGTGAATCTTTAAGGTAAGACCATAATTCTCTTCTATAAGGCTTAAAAGTAGCAATTTTATGAAATATATACCAAATTTTTTCTACTCGTAAAGGAATATAAGATTTCGAATATATTACCTTGAGATTATTCTTTTTTAAAAGATCTATCCATTCGTTAAAACTACGATAATGATAATGAACAACTCTCTCGTTGTACTTATGTAATTCTTCTTTCCCAACTCCTAATCGTTTTAAGAATTTCTGGTGCGAGGGTAAGGGTAAAGTAACATAAAAATATCCATCTTTTTTAAGTACTCTCGAAACTTCTTTAATCGCTTCCAAATCTTTTTGTATATGTTCAAAAGTACTATTACTTAATATGGTATTAAAGGAAGAATTCGGAAACGACATCTTTGAAGCATCCTCTACAAATATTTTGTCATATATCCCAAAATTCTTATTTTTAATCGCATTACTTACGGCTTTCGAATCAATATCAATACCAACATCAACTTTTTGATTCATAGATAACATAAATCTACTCATTTTTCCGTCACCTGTACCAATATCAAGTATGGGTTTTATAAAAGTTCTCTTAGCCCAAATTAAGGTTTCAATACTTCGTAATAAACAATCCTGCGGAGCAAACCAATAATTCTCAATAAACAACGAAATAACGCTTCTGGTAATTTCTTCATCTTTAATTAAAGTAATTTCTTTGTTTATGGAATCTTGACGATTTAATACTGTTCTGTTGGACATTTTTTACTAATTTGTTTTATTATCTCTAAGAACTTTGTAAATTAATATTGTTGTTAAAGGTAATGACATACACCAACCCAATAATACTGATATTCCGGCACCAACTATGCCATAAATTTTAACTAATGGAAAAATGCTTACTAACATACCGAATAATGATACTAATAATATGTATGAATTGTACTTCTGTTTTTTAAGTGATAAAAATAATGGAGAATAAAGTCCGGTTATAGCTCTACCAATTCCATATATTATTAATATTTTTATTACAGGAATAATACTTAACCATTTACTGCCTAAAAATAAGTAAATCACAGGTTTTGTAAAGAAAAATAATATAATCCCAAAAGGAAGAAGAATTATTGTTAAAACAATAAAAGTCTTAATGAACGCTGTTCTTAACCTTTTAAGATCGCCCCTTATTTTCACAAATACAGGAAAAGTAACTTTATAAATTACTTCTCCCGCTTCTGTTAAGGGTAGAGTAGATATTTTATATGCTACTTGATACAAACCTAGTGAGTATATGCTAATTAGTTTACCAACAACTACATCATCGCCCTCCTGAATGAAATAATTTAAAATTCCAGAAAGTGTAATCCATTTGCTTCTTTTAAGAATAAATTTAACTTTGTTTAAATTAAATATGAATGAGGGTTTCGGTTTAATTAGTAGCAATGAAATTATAAGTTCAAATACAGAACTTGCTGCCATACCCATTACAAAGGCAAAAGCATTCCTTAAGACTATTGCTAAATAAATTGCGACCGTTGCGTCTACAAATAACAGAAATAGCCTAAAGTAAAACTCTTTATTGAAAAATAAGTCTTTTTGAAATTTTACAATTGATGGATTAATAAAACCTTTTATTAGGGGAATAATACTTATTAAACAAATAAGCAAATATGAATCCGGTGATTTAAAAAATAACGATATTGGCTTCGCTAGTAGAAATAGTAGTATTGATATAAATAATCCTCTTAAAATTGATAATGTCCAAGATGTATCAAGATATCTTTTAATATCATCCTCTTGTTGTATCATAAAGGCGCTTATACCTGTTTCGGTCATAATTTCAAGAAACGCAAGAAGTATAGAAGCTATACCAAATATTCCAAATTGCTCTGGTCCTAATAACCGTGCTAGTATGGCTATTTTAATATATCCCACCGCACGAGAAGAACTTCTCAATGTTCCTATCCACAAAATTCCTTTTAAAGTATCTTTAAAATATCCCATTAAAATGTATTATTTTTACCGATTTATATATAGTTTTTTCCCGTTGACAATAAATATTTATTGTTCAAAACTAAATGAAACGATCATATGGTTAATAAATTAAAGACATTATTCGACTCGATTTTAATACTTACTTTACTTTTTATCGCTTTCATCGTACTGACTAAACCAGCTCGTGCAGATAATATTATATTCCAAGACGACTTTAATAATAACATTATTGGAAATGAATGGGTGATAAAAAATTATAACCTAGCGAATGAAGGTTCTTACGGTGAACAACATCCTCTTACGATAATCGAATCAGGTGAATACCTTACTATTGAAGGAAATGGTTCTGATGATTCAGACTGGTATGGTCGATCCCTAATAACTCAACAAACGATATCTACTGATGGTGCTATAACAATTTTGTCTAAAGTAAAAATTACTGGGAATAATGGATATGCCGTACACTTAACTATAGAGTTCGATGCAAAAAACCGAATAGTGGCATCAGTTGGTCAAATCTTAGGTGAAAATAAAGCTGCCCATCTAGCATTAGATGAAAATTCGTTTATAAGATTAGCTGCTCCAGAGTTATTATATAATTTTAATGATGATACGGAAATTAATTTAAAATTAATTTTTAATCCACTATCTAAGCAAACAAGTTTCTATATAGGAAATTTACTGATTGCAGAAGATGATTATTATGACGGATTAATTAATAATCCTCATGTAGGTTTGGCGTCATCAGTAAGATTTGGTGAAAACAGCTCAATTGTTTCTACATTTGATAATTTTAAAGTTTATACCACTGGCGACTCTACTAATAATTTAAACGTTCCTGATGTCAAACAATATGATTCTTCTTGGGGAACATTAGAATATGACCATGCAAATAATTGGTTTCCCAGTAATCCATCTATCACACGTTGGGGTTGTGCATTAACATCAGCAACTATGGTTCTTAATTATCACGGTCATGATACGGACACTAAACGACTAAATGAATGGTTAAAGTCACAAAAAGACGGTTATACAAGAAACGGCGGAGTTATGTGGCCAGCAATTTCAAGATGGACAAAAACCAACGGTCAAGAAAAACCAATTTTGGAATTTTCATATCACAATCCTAGTAACGCTTTTATAGCCAATGAAATTGAAAACAGTTTGCCTCCAATCCTCAAAATGCAAAAAGCAAACGGGAATACGCACTTTCTGGTTGCAAAAGGAAAAAACGGAACTGACTTTAATATAAATGATCCCGCTTCAAACTCCGACGTGTTCAACCTTTTATCTCAAGCCAAAGTAAAATGGGGTGACAACGTAAAAGTAGGTAGATTTAAACCATCCACTACAGATCTATCGTATATCGTTCTGATGATTGATAAGGGTTTCGAAATAAAAGTATCAAGTCCTTCGGGAAATTTAATTGAAGAAGGATATCAAACAGAAGGCCCTATTGTTGCCGCGGATGACGAAAATGTCAACTCAGGAGAGTCCCTAAACACATTTTATTTACCTAAACCTGAAAATGGAGTTTATGAAATACAAGTTGATGGTGAAGGTATTTACCAGCTAGATTATTATCTTTATGACCAAGAAGGTAATGTCAAATTGGGTAATTCTTTTGGTACGATCGGAACCGGAGATACAGATGTACTCGCGGTAGATTTTAACAAGGATAATTTTGATAACTCAGTAATTCCGGAAGTAACTTTTAACTCATTACTCGGGTTCTGGGATGATGTTCATCAAGAAGACAAAATCACAAACCATGGTTTTTATAATTCAATTAAGCAAATAATTGAAAATGCGCTTAAAAATAAAGATAAAGGAAACGGATTTGCTTCACAAGTATTACTCAAAGTAGTCCTACAAAAAGTAAAATTATTTACGCCTCAATTTATTTCTGAAGATGCTTCAATCTACTTCCAAAAACAAATTGAAATTCTTCTATCATCCCTCTGACGTTAGCCTCGCAAGTCTTCGACCCTGAGTGCTCAGACCGATGGGGCGAGGCCTTTTGAAGCTAATTCTAATATTTCTTGCTAAGATGTATCTGGTCTACACTTGACGCGGAAATTATAAAAATTTATAATCGTTTTTAAACCGCTCCGCTAGTTATTCATAGCTACTTCTCTTATACTTATATAAATTTAGAAGCACTATGGATATTAAGAACACAATTGACGGCGTGATAAATCAGGAAGTTGATCCGAACAGGTTAGCTAATCTTTTTAAACAAAAGGCAACAATTGTTTCCAAAGCGGTCTCTCTAAAAATCCTTATAATTTTTCCGGTAGTAATAATTATTCTGATCATGCTCACATACAAAGGTTTACCGTTATATATCGGAGGCGGCTTCATCCTATTTATACTTGTACTCGCAGCGCTGCAATTTATTTCTTACAAGAAGATTCGGGCGGTAAATCTTGATGAGAAGGTAAGTTCAAGAAATACCATCTCGATTGGAGTTGATGAAAAGGTAATAGACTACATTGTCGGAATTATGCGGACCGGTTTAGAATTAAGAGAAGCAGCTTATTTGGGTACCGGAAAAATCAGACATCCTGAAAATGCTCTGCTTGTCACAGACCATCAAATAATATTTATCGTAGTTCCGGTGAAAGGGGCGGATAAATTAATTGCAGAAACGGATATTGCTATGTGGCAGTGGCTATTATCCAAAAAAATATTGAGGAGAAATTAAAAAATCTGTTAACGACCAATTCTTTATCGCAAATTGCAAATATGTATCAAGAAAATTTCAGTATACCTTTAGATCAGCTTAAGGTTAAAATCGGGGAGAAACTTACACTAAAGATTTGCTTCTTTACAGGGAACAAAAGGGTATGTTATTCGATAAGGGATAAAAATGATCATAATAGAGCAAAAGAAATATTTAGTAAGTATTTAGCGACCTAATAAGATCGGTTTATTCACTTCATCCCACAAAAGAAGATATAAAAAGCTATAATTATGTCCATGAACTGGATTCTAGCAAGTATTTTAATGTTTTTCAGTTCAGTTGTTCTATATCTATTTGTTAGAAAGAGTAATCAACTCAAAACACCACAACAATTAAATAATTTAGCGATGTTTTTAATACCTGTGGTTGTGTATTTGTTTATATCAATTAATACAAAAACACGTTTTGAATTAAAACCATTTGAATATCTGCTAATTATCATTCAAGGAATATTTTTTAGTTATTTAGGTAATGTTTTCTCGTTGAAGGGAATTGAATATGCTCCGAATCCCGGATATAGCCTAATTATTTCTAAAAGTTATGTTGTTTTTACTGCCATAGCATCAATCTTTTTATTCGCTTCACCACTAACAACAAAATCAGTTATTGCGATTATTTCAATTGTTACTTTTTCAGCTTTAATTATGATTGATAAAAATAAAGATAAATCAGGTTCGAACAAATTATGGTTACCTTACACAATAGGAGCATTTCTCTGTTGGGGTATGTTGGCATTAAGCTCTAAATATTTACTCAATTTAGGTGTTCCTATTTTAACAAGATTAATTTACTCGATGATTATAGTTACCTTTCTTATTATCGGAGAAATAAAAACTAGAAAAGTTAAAATTAATAACGTTTCTAAGAAACAAGTATTTACATTACTTATGATAGGTGTGTTTGCTTCGAGCTTTAATTACTATATGCAAGTTGGATTTAATCTGGCTCCCAATGTGGGTTATGTTAATGCAGCGAACGCTTCAAGTATTTCGCTTTTAACCTTATTGTCTGCATACTTTTTTAAAGACGATCTTAATTTAAGAAAATTAATAGGAATATTCGGAGTAACAATCGGATTAATAATTCTTTTTTTATAAAAATATATAAATCAAGTTCTCTCCGAGATCGTAGGCCACTCTCGATGTGAGATATTAAACTGATTGTGATAATATACTCGAATGGCAAACGAGAGAATTGAAAATGATAGATGTGTTGTGGAGGTCGATCGTAGTATCCCTCATAATGGCATAGAACGGGTTTTTAATATAAATAGTTCTTCCTTCGCTATCCGCTTAGGTTCATTGTCATATGACGGTTTTCCTGAAGAAGATGCTCCCTGCGAAGCTCTAATCTTAGCACTCGATCCTGACAATAAACCCGGTACAAGCAGCACTGCTAAGTGTAAAATGTGTAACAGGTTTATAACTGTAACGATGCTTTCTGAAGTACTCAAGAATGACATCTCATAATATCCTATATTAATTTGACTATTGCAGAAAAAGTATTAAAATATCAATAACTATCCATAATATTATGGAATTTGAACCCAAAACACAACCAAAAGGTACGGGGAAAACTGCAAGAGATCTGCTATCTATGGTTGAACAACCTGACTTAGTGGATGATCCTTTGACTCCTCCAGTTTTAGAAGCATCAGATTTACCTTCAACAAAAGATATTAAATTAGACCTTCATCTTGACGATGCAGTTGATTATTAACTTGCGGTTTGGGTTGAATATAGTTCGTGGAAGTGGGAGTCTATGTTTTTAGACAATTCTTCATAACTTCCGGATTCAACTATTTTTCCCTCTTTAAAAACATAAATCTTGTCAAAATCCTTTAGTGTTGTCACCCTGTGGGCTATCGAAATAAGAGTCTTATCCTTTAGTTCATTTATCAGCCCTTCGATTATTAAACCTTCGGTTTTACTGTCCAATGAAGAAGTTGCTTCATCAAATATAAAAAATTTCGGGTTTCTATAGATTGCCCAAGCGATACCAATTCTTTGTCGTTCACCTCCTGATAACCTATATCCCCTTTCACCAATAAGTGTTTCTATACCATTTGGTAATTTATTAATAAGTTCAGTCAATTGTGATAATTCAATTGCTTTAGTAAATCTTTCTTTGTTAATCCTGCGCATTAATGTGATATTATCTTTCAAAGACAAATTAAACATTTCGGACTCCTGCAGGACGAGGAATATATTATTAGTGATCTGATTATATTTAATATCATAGAAATCCAGATCGTCTATAAAATAGGTACCTGTATCAAATTTATATAAACCAGCCAATAGCTTTGATAAAGTTGATTTTCCGCTTCCTGTTTTCCCAACAATGCCGATTTTTTGATATTTTCCAATATTTAGATTTACTTTCGAAATTCCAAATTCATTCACGTCAACACCTCTTTTATAACTAAATCCTGCATTATTAAGTTGGATTTTATTCCAACTAGACGGGAATAACTTATTACCGAAATACTCCCGTTCTTTCTCCCAAAATATATTTATCATCCTTGCGATTGCCGATTTGTCGCTTAACAAATCATTATAGATATCCAAAAAATCTCCTGAACTATTTCTCAAGTTCTGGAAATAACCAAAAAATATAACAATCGTCCCGGGTGTTATTATTCCTGTAAACACGTCACGCCCCACCAGAAGCATAAATAATGAAGTATATAAACCATTTAAAATTTGGAACGTTTTCCAAAGATTATTACCAATTTTTCTTTTGGAAATGTCATATTTTTTAGTAAGGCTTTCGGTATCAGCAACATAACTAGTAAAACTTTTACTTACTCCTAATGTTTTAATTGTCAGAATATTTGATAATCCTTCCACATAAGACCCGCCTGTTTTCTCCAAAGCGATATAATATTTTCTGTTTTCTTCATCCAGCCTATTGCTGAAATACTTAAGAGCTGCGAAAAAAGATACAATATAAATGATAAAAAATATTATATATACAGGATTAATAAATATAAAAACCCCTAAAGTTCCCACAATAGACGTAAACAATGTTAATATCTGGTTATTAAACATATAGGCCAGAGAGCCTATGGCATTTACTCCGCTTAACATCCGTTGAACCTTTTCACCTGTATTTTGGGAATCATGCCATTTTGTTGAAAAGCTCAACAATTTCTCAAAACCTTTTACTTTAATTGAATAAACTATTTCTGACCTCAGATCACCCATCACCTTTTTAGTCGTAAGTCTTATATATGATATTATTGAGTACGACAACCCCAAAAAAAGCGCGAGATAATAAAAATACTCCACTCTTTGCCCTAACTTGTACGTCGTAAAGAAATCAACTATTTTACCTAAAATCAAAGGAGGAATTATGCTGTAAAAAAGTATTATCAGTACTATGAAGTTCAGAAATGCATATCTATTTCTTTTCTCACCCATCAGATACCATATAGCTTTAGAAAAATCTATCCAACTGAAACCTTTTATATTTGGTTCATTAATCTTTATTGCTCCCATGTTTTATTATACCTTGTAAAAAACCTGACATTACTGCGAGGTCGGTGGCGAATTGAAGCGGGATTCCCCATAGACCGGCCTTTAAGTCATTCGTTTTAATAAATACTTTTCGAAAGGACCAAACATTATATAAAAGCAAGAGTATAAAAGGAATAATGACTAATGATTGATGGTTAATGGTCAAAAGAATTAAGATTAAACCAATTAAATATCGCATATAAACAGCCAATACTTTAATGTTATGCGAGGCTAATTTTTTTGCTGGGTGCCACCATATCCCATACTTTGCATCCCACATAGCATAATCACGTATTTTTTTTATAAATGATTTAAAAGTCGGGGGCATACTCCACTCTACGCGGGCATTCTTCACGCGAGCATATCTGGCTCCAAGTTTTACTGCTTTATAATTAAAGTCCGTATCTTCTGCCGAATTGTCTTTTGATTCCGGAAATCCACCTATCTCCTCCCAAATTGCTTTTCTAAAAGCGATCGAACGGGTAGACGGCAAAAAGCTTATATCAAAGTCGTTCGGGTTTACCCCCAAAAATACACTTTCGGCTCTTTGAAGTGTATTTTTAGACTTCATTTCATAAAAGCCGGCTGATATATCTGCATTGCTATTATTAAAAGGTTCGGTTATCCTCTCAAGCCATTTTCTTTTAGCGATACAGTCCGCATCGGTTATGGCAACAATTTCATTTTTCGCAAGTTCCACGGACAAATTTCTTCCTTCCGCCCGAGTACATTTTTGTACCAAAAGAATAATTCTTTTGTCCTTCTTTTGAAGATGTCTTATAATCTCAACGGTTTTATCGCTAGAACCCCCGTCAACAATGACTATCTCATCGGGTTTTTTGCTTTGAGACAGCAAACTCTCCAAAAGAGCTCTTATGCTTTTCGCTTCGTTATATACGGTTATACAAACAGACACTTTCATTTAGCTAATCCCCCACAATTTATAATAATTATTAACCATCTTCTCCCATGTTTGGTCTTTCACCCATTTATATCCCCCTTCAATCTTCTTCTGAGCAGCATTATGGTGCTTTGAGAAATATTTAAACTTAGCCAATAAGTCTTGGGAACTTGAGGAACTAATAATGAAATTTTTAAATGGGGTAGTAGTATAATAATCTTTCTGCAGCGGATTTGCGTAGGCAACAAATACCAGACATCTATGAGCTAAAGCTTCTAGTATGGTCAAGTATCCCGAGGCAAAACAGTATTTTGCTTTTTTATAAAATGGTTCCGGATCCACAAAACCATTTACGTTACCATATAGGTAAGCTTCTTTTTTTAATTCACCATCTCCGCAAAACTCTTTTTCATAGCCTTTAATTTGCTTGAACACCTCAAAAATTAAACTTAAGGCAATATCCCTATCCAGTCTTCCGACATAAAGAACTAACTTAGGATCCTTTCCGGCCTTTGGCCGGAACCGATTTGCTGCCCCGTAGGTCACAATGTCAGATCTTATTCCGTAATATTTATTTATATATTCCCCAATGGTCATCACCCCGTCTGAAAATCGCGCCCCAATTCGTTTTTGAATAATATCCTTTAAAGGAATAGGATATTTACCCCACCTACCATGGAAGGTGGTATATACCTTCTTTTTAGGAAATAAAATCCTGAACGGCCAATACCAAATAAAAACATCATGGATGTGTATTATCTCGCTTTCTTTAATTAAACTGATATTTTTGTAAAACCATAACCAAGTTTTCAATATCCCATATATTTTTACTTCAGGTTGGATAAATCTTCTTATTACTATTTTTTTATGACGTCCTCCCCGCCTTAAAAGGCGGGGTTTCCCTAAGGAGGACGACATATCAGCGTTCAATTCATCCCCGCCCTGAAGGGCAGGGTTTTCTTGAATGCTGTTATAAATTTCGCTATCCGGCAAACTTTCATCATGCTTTGTGGTTACAATAGTCACTTTATGACCACTTTTAATCAAACGTTTACTTATTTCCTCTAAATGGGTTTCTATTCCTCCTACATGAGGATAAAATAGCCTGGAAAAAAATAATATTTTCATAGCTTTATTTTACACCAAAAACACGACTTCATTGTATAATTGCTCTAAATGCTAAAAATCTTTCAACAATTTTTACTTCATCCTCCGTACCACATGGTTTTCATCAGCTTAATTTCGCTTGTTCTCTATCTTTCTATAATATCCTTTTTTCGTTTTGTTTATCCTAAAAGAAAAATACCCTATCCTATTTTGCTTCTGGGATTTTCACTACTGCCGATTATCAGTATTTTCAGAGAAGGAACCTACGAAAGCTCCGATATTAATATTCATATTGTCCGCACAATGGCTTTTTACAAATCTTTGGCAGAGGGAGTGCTGATTCCCAGATGGGCGGGGGAACTTAATGCAACCTACGGTTACCCGCTTTTTAATTATTACTATCCTCTTCCTTATTATATTTCTTCTTTTTACCATTTTTTAGGTTTCAACTTTTTGGACAGTGTCAAAATCTTACTTATTACAACATATCTTTCATCGGGACTTGCAATGTTTTATTGGCTAAAAAATAAAGTTACCGAAAAGTACGCGTTTCTAGGTTCGGTATTTTATCTATTTGCACCTTACCATCTGGTAGATATGCACTTTAGAGCGGCAGTTGGTGAAATGACGGCTTTTGTTTTCCTGCCTTTATCTTTTTTCTTTATAGATAAAATAATTGAAAAAGGCTCCTTTTTATGGATATATTTAACAGGAATAAGTATTGCTTTACTTATACTTTCTCACCCGGCTATTGCCTTAGTCGGCTTTTTTGGTATTATTAGCTACTGTATTCTACTTTTAAGTACATCGAGGAAAAATATAATCTTAAAAGTACTTGCGGGTATATTGACTGGGCTTTTATTTTCTGCCTTCTATTGGCTTCCTGCAAACCTTGAAGCAAAATATGTATATCAACAGATTGGTGAATTGGTCCTAAAATACCAATCTTTATCCGAGCTTTTATATTCAAAGTGGCGGCAGGGATTACTTTTTCAAGGGCCAATGGGTGAACAATCATACTTATTAGGCTACTCTCACTGGATAGTTATTTTTCTGTCATTTTACCTAATCTTCATCAAGAGGAATAAAGATAAATTTCTCATATTCTTTAGCATAATTACCACAATTTTAATCTTCCTGACTCTGGATATTGGAAAATTTGTTTGGAATTATCTCCCCATCTTAAAGAAGATGTTAATTACTTCGCGCTTACTTGTTATTATTGCATTTACTTCTTCTGCGGTTGCGGCATTTACTGCTAAATCTATCAAAAAAGAAAAACTATTCTATTTTCTGATAATTATCGCAATAGGTTCAACAATTTTGAATTGGGGTAACAGAAAAAATATTCAGGATAAAAAAGACCAACAAATTGTTTATAGCATGACCGCTAAAGATGAAGGTGCGTACAACGCCATTCCAGTCACTCGTCCTCTGGATATGCTTTGGCTCGATCCTGTGCCAAAAACCCATATTGAAGCCATTAACGGTAAGTTAGATATTCTTTCGGAAACAAGAACAACAATTAAACACCGGTATACGGTAAATACGGAAAGCGACGGATTGGTCAAAGAAAATACGTATTACTTTCCCGGTTGGAAATTAAAAATAAATGGCAAGGAAACCGATATAATTTTTGATAATAAAAATTTCCCCGGAATTATTGTTTTCAACACAAGAGCAGGAATAAACCAAATCGACTTAACTTTTGAAGACACCAGCATAAGGAAATATTCCGTTTTTATAAGTCTTTTATCATTGCTTATATCCGGTCTGTTCCTTTTTCTCAATTCTTTCAAGCGAATTTTCACTTTTTGGCAACAACGGCAAGCAGGTTCCCATATTTAAATTTTTCAACTTCCAGTTTATTGATCTTTTTGCGCAATAATTGTATTGGTGACAAAAAAGAAAAGGTGTTAAAGGTTGATATCCTATCAACTGTATAACCTTCATCTTTTAAAATTTTGTCTAAATTACCTGCATCGAAATAAGACAGATGTTGTTTATTACCCATTTCCGGAGCTAAATTTAACTTATCTAATATCCACTCCAATATAATCCAAGTACTTTTTGTATTCGGAGTTATGATACAAATACTTCCTTCGTCTTTTAGATGTCTCTTAATCCGCCTAACAACTTTCTTTGCCTCATTAAGTTCAAAGTGTTCAATTACATCGATCAATAAAATAAAATCGAATTTGCCAAGATTTTTTCTATCGCCAAACTTTTTAATGTCATCATTATATAAACGTACATTATTAATTCCCTTCTTTCTCAATAATTCTCTTACGAATCTTATAGCCTCATTATTATAATCTATCCCAATAATCTCTTTTACATACTTAGAAAAATAGATTTCAAAATTACCCGAACCTATACCCAAATCCAAAATCCTTTCGCTTTTTTTAAATTTAAGCAGAAATTCGAGAGTATCGAGTTTATTTTTATGCCAATTGGAATGTAAAAAATTACGACTTAGAAGAGCCTTATATTGATAATCAGGGGGTATTCCCAGTTGTTGTTCTATGATACTTTTTTTATACATTGTTAATTATACTTTAATAATATACTCTAGTTTTCATAAATATGAATTTTCCAAAATTATCTTATTGCATACCTTTATACAACGAAGAAAACTATTTGCTCTCCGCTTTAAAAAGAGTAACAACTGGATTAGAAAAGACGGTTGGACATAATAAATTCGAGATCATTCTAGTTGATAACGGTAGTCGCGATAAAACTCCTTATATAATAAATAAGCTCAAGGGAAAACACATTAAAGCTTTCTCAATAAAAAAAAGAGGAATTGGGGCTGCGTACCGCTTGGCTATCAAGAACGCCAAATATGATCATATAGTTTTAAGTGCAATAGACCTGCCGTTTGGTTTTACGGATTTGAATAATGCACATAAGTTTTGGAATAAACATGACATAATTTTTGGCTCGAAAGCTCATCCAGACTCAAAAATTTATGTATCTTTAAATAGAAGAATTTCATCCATCATTTACCGCTTTTTACTAAATATTTTTTTTAATTTAAAAATAAAAGATCCCCAAGGATCGATTTTTCTTAAAAGATCCAAAATAATGAAAATCTTAAATAAATGTGACTCCGATAATGCTTTTTTTACATCCCAGTTAGCAATTTACGGAACAATTTATAATTTAAAAATGATTGGGGTAGGAGTAATAATGAGTAAAAAATATAATAGGAAATCTAAATTCAGTTTACTAAAAGACGGTTCGGCAATGTTTATATCAATAATCAGAGAATACGCGAAAATCAAAAAACTAAAATCTTAACTCATCTATTAAATATTTCAAACGTTCCTTTGTTCTTTGCTCTGTACCCATACTGAACCCTTCGGTTTGCTTTTCAAAAAGTAAAAATTGAGCAATATTAAGTAAATTTATTAATATGAAAACGGATACTAATATTAAACTAAGACGCTTCCCGTACTTTAAAGTTAATTCCCTTAAAAACTCGGCTAAAAGGAATGCAAAGAAAGGTAATGTCGAAATATACATTCTTCCGCCATAAGCTGCTGCCTGCCATCCTCCCTGAAGTGTTATCACAATATATTGAAGCGTAAAAAATATTGACAATAGAATAATTTGAATGTTGGCTTTTTTACTGAAAATAAGATAAATAAAGTAAATTAGCGGTATTATTAAGATCGGTGTGGTGGAAAGAAGTCCTGTGGAGGTATTAAAAAAACTATCCAAAAGTCTCAAATTACTATTAACCATATATTGGTAAGTTGCTTGTAAGTAAGGATGATTCAGTGGATTTCCATAAGTATAGGTCCAGTTGTAGACTAAAGCCAAACTTCCTAAAAAAGCAAATAGCAAAAAAACTAATAATTCTTTTCCAAACTTTTTATAATATTTATTATTCTTCTTGTAATTATTCAATGCATATATTATCCAAATTACAGCTACTAAAGCATCCTGTGGCCTGACGCTTAAGATAAAACCTGTAATGAACCCTAAAGAAGCAGTTTTCTTAATGTCATTTTTATGAATAAAAAGTATGTAAAAGAAAAGTGTACTTAGGAAAAAAGAAGCAAAATGTGAGTTGATGACATCAAAACTACCGTAATATAAAAGGTTAGTTGCAAAAAATATTGCTGTTATGGTTAATTTTCCTGAAAATTCATCTTTAATATAATGTGAAATTAATTTCTCCAAAATAAATAAACCTGAAATTATATAAAGGACTGCTCCGACCCCTGTAATAATTTGGTATATATCCGAATATCCATGTGTTGGAACCGGAATGCCAATAAAATTCAGTATTATGCTTAAGGTATTAGCGATTATAAAGAAAGGTAATAGTAATATTGCTACACCCATTCCGAAATGATTCTCCGCTCGTCCATCATTACTTGCCTTTATTATCTGGACATCGGGTGAATCCTTAGGATTTAAGGAATTGTTGTTAACAGGAGTATAAATATGTTTATATTCGTTGGTTGTATCAATATTCCCATCAATTACGATGCTATGAAGATATGAATAGTAGCCTACTCCGTCGCCATAGACGGCTTGGCCGGCGATAATGTAATGAAGTAGAAATATTGAGATAGAAACAAAAATTAAAAGAGTGTAGAATAATTTTTTAAAGTTATACATTACCAACTGCCGCCGCCTCCGCCGCCAAATCCTCCACCTGATCCTCCGGAGAATCCGGAACCCCCCGACCATGAAGACGATCCTTTACCGCCCGGAGTAGATACCAGAGAAGACGACGCTCTGGATTCAAAACCAGATATGTCTGATGCAAGTGTAGCTGCTGTCACACCACCAAAGTAAGAAGGAGGCTTAACTCCCAATCCTTCCATATCCTTTGCCAACTTATCTAAAACACCCAAGCTAATCGCTAACGGCACCATTTCTTCAAAAAACAAGTGTTTTTCATTAACTTCATACCTCCATTTTCCTTTCTTCAGGTAATATGCAAGGCCTTTGGCTTGACGATACAACGAATATCCCCATGCAGTCTTTCTGGGCATATTAAACGCCAGGAAAAAGGATGGCACGGATAAAATTGCTAATACTAACATCGGAAAAACATTAGCACTAAGATCCAAAAATCTGAAAAGTAAAATAGCTGCCAAAACATCCATCGCTATAAAATAACTAATCCACTTTATTCTTGTTTTGTCCGGACTTTCGACAAATAAAGCTTTTGTAACTAACGACTCATAAAGCTTTTTCTTGAAATCTTCCAGGTGAGTATAAAAATTATTTTTTAAAGCTGATAGAAACACATATTTATCCTCGTTTGCCAACTTTAGCAGGTCCTTCATTAGCCTTTCATTAACTTTATATTTCTTTTCTATTTCAATAATGGTTTTTGCAACTACTTTATCGTCAAATAATTTTTCCAGCAAATAGGTTTGATAATCATTTAAGCCTTTTATATCTTCTTTTAACTTGGTAAGTGCATAATCGGTTTCCTTTCCAATAAATTTATCTTTTTCAATTTTTTCAATTTTTAAATAACCCATTCTGGCAAGTTCAACAATTTCGGCTACCAGATCGTGCATATCTACCTTCTCGTCAACAATAGTTCCCAGCTGTGAAGGAGTGAGTTGTTGTATAGGATGATAAACGGTCGGTAAAAATTCACGACTAAATAATGGTTTTGTAATTTCTTTCGGTTTATCCGGTTTATAGTAAATATTATCCCCGGCGTATTTTTTATCCCGACCCTTTTTATACCAAAACAGTAAAATCAATAAAAATGGAGTCGGTGATATGAAATATCCCCAATTGTCCAAAATGTTAGACAGCATAGTTTTGGTTCGCGAAGGAAAGACTAGGGAATTGTTTTTATCTAAGGCTACAACAATTGTAAAGTCGCGTCCTGAGCCCAAGGTGGTGGATGATGTAAATAATGCCTCACTTGTGGTATTATTGCCTGTACAAAATCTTTCTGTGCTCCCAAATTCTCCGGCAAAACATTCTACTTTCGCAACCGGTGCAAATTCAGATGTAACAAATGCCTGAGCTTTAAGAATATCCGTGTCCCATTCGCTACCCGTTACGTTCCAGTAAAGCTCGTCATGGGTATCAAAGCGTTGTAATACTTTTGTGATTTTGTACTTGATAACATAGGTGTGAAGTCCTTGAATTGTTAAATCCGGGTCGCCTATCTTAAGACTAACACTTTGGCCACGTCGCGACTTTTCATATTGTAAGCCCACACCATTTTCATCTGTTATGCTATCCAGTGAGAAACCGGCTTTTATAGTCTTGCCGTTTGCTGTGTAAGTTATGGGAATAACACGGTAAATCCCGTGCCGAGGTTGAGGAAAATTCAGCACAATGGTTTCTACAACCAAAAGCGACGTATCTTTCTGGATTTCAATCTGGCTTTTAAATTCCGGTATCACATAATCGTAATATTCATCCTGTTTAATTTGGGCGTGTGAGATTTTAGCTAAATAGAAGATCAACACTAAAGAAGCTACTATTAAAAGGATCTTTTTCATGTTTAACCCGATCTTCTCGTCAGAAGTGTTAAAAGTAATAGTATAAATACAACGAGGCTAAGAATTATTACCGATTTAACAAAGGAGTCCGATGTAAATTTCTTGCCTCTTTGCTTATCTATCACAAAACCCAATAAATAGTAGAATATTCCCGAAACTACGACTACCGCCACTAATGAAATTACCCAGGGTACATCGGGCAAAAATGATAAAGCATTACCGGCCAGCAAATATCCCGGCAAAGATGCAAAAAGTGCCAAGAATATTCCCGTCGGCGTGCAAAATTTTTCTCCGAATAAAGAAGAGCAAGTGGTAAATGTCGGAACGAATGCATAAACCAAAGTTAAAATAATACTAGTTAATAGAACGAAGATATAAGCGAACAAAAAAAGCTTTTTAAACTCTTTAGGTAATCTTTTTACAATAAATATCGGCAAGTGCGCTTTTTTTCTTAGATTAGCAAAGATCGTTTTTACATCCATATCTTATCATATCTTAATGAATTCGGAGTGTTTATATCAAGAGGAAGTTTACAACGAGTACGAAAACTTTACTTATATAATAACTTTATTCCCGTTATGTCTTCGGTGTTGAGGGTTCGTTTCTTGGTTTCTCCCCTCTGACCATAACCGTACTCTGTTTCTTGGCTGCAGGATGCATCATATACATCCCCCATTCCTGCGCTGTGACCAAGCTCATGCGTCGCAATATTCAAAAAATCCATAATATTAGGGTCTCCTAATACGGTTTCGGTCGTTGGCCCGGCGTTTCCCCAAGTGTAGTCAGGATCCTCAAATATCATATCGTGCTCAACAATTCTACGGCTCCAGGGGGGTCCTCCGACAGTATACCAAACAACAGTGACTCCGATTGTTCCAGGTTCAGATATGTCTCCAAACATAATTTCGTTTTTACCGTCGGTTGAAACTGTATCCATTCCGTCCACATCTGCCGCACCCAGATTAGTGCCAAATATATTAAAAGCTATCTGAGATTCCCATGTACTCATTCCGGCCGAAATATCAGAAACTACACTCGCTTCCGGATAACCATCCTGATTTACTGGATCAATATAAAATCCCTCTGTTTCTCTCCAACGGGCACCGTTTGCAATAAATGTATAGCAAGCAATTGTGTCTCCTCCTCCAGGTTTATGATTAGGTTTGTGATTCAGTCCAACTGCCGGTTTAGGATGAAGAATTGCAAGCCCTTGGACTTTTTCACCTTTATCAATTGAAATTCCCAAATCAAAAACTCCTTGGCCCAATTCTTTTGCTTGGGACGGAAGATTGAAAGTGCGGTTTGAAGATTGCCCTTTTGCGCTCCTTGCTGAAACTATAGTTAATAAAGATAAACTTACCAAAGTGATGCCGGTCACAATTATCTTTTTCATCCTTGAATTATACTACTATAGTCAAATTAATTACAATATTTGTACCAATGTTCATAGACAATAAGATAAAATAAAAGAACATTTCAATCAATGATTCCCAAAAACAAACCGCTTCAGATAAAAATATTTCTTATTATATTATTATTATTATCCACATTATTAATATTGAAACCATTGTTTTATGAATATTATCCAGATTTCAGTAGTTACTATTACGCTACTTACGCCTTATTGAACGGAGAAAATCCATACATCGTACAGGCTGATGCTTTTGGACCTTTTATCTATCCTCCAACGTCGCTGCTATTGTTTCTACCTTTCACACTTTTTCAATATATTGTTGCACAAAAAATATTCATAATACTTTCCATCTTATCTTTTTTATTTTCTATTACTATCTTACTTAAGTTATTTAAGATAACGGCTTTCTCTAATTTAGGCATGCTACTTATTATTCTTAGCTTTAATTTTTTCCCGGCTAAATTTACATTAGGCATGGGACAAATTAATAACTTTTTACTATTAGCTTTAGTATTTTTTGTATATTATTTTATAAAAAAGAAACCTGTCTTAGCGGGAATTTCACTTTCACTCGCAATCATGATTAAAATTTCTCCGATTATTCTGATACCGTTTCTAATAATCAGAAAAGATTGGAAAATTCTTTTTTCGGTTTTTATTATGCTTATAGTATTAACTTTAATAACGGATTTAATAATTGGTCATCTAGTATTGGTCTATTTTTTCAATACCACACTTCCCGATCTTATAAAAGCGGCACCGGCCGCTTATTACAATCAATCTATTACGGGATTTTTTGCAAGAAGTGTTGCCGATCCTCAATTTCGAAATATAATCCGACTGATTATGTCGGTCTTTTTAACGCTATTTTCTCTTTTTATAATCTGGAAAAATTATAAAAATAATTTTCAATACTCTATACTTTGTATTAGCGTATTAATTACTTTGGGTCTGATCATAAGCGGTGTTTCCTGGCAGCATCATTTCGTCTGGTTACTTCTACCGATTTACTTTACATATATTTACATAAAGGATAAATCTTTAAGCAAAAAGTATTATTTCGTTTTGATATTATCTTATTTACTCACAGCGTTGAACATTAAAAATCCGATAAGTTGGCCTATTTTCGCCCAATCGCACGTATTCTACGGAGCTATCATTTTATATCTATTAAATTTACATTTTCTGATGAAGATCGGTAAAAAAACATTATCTAAATCTTATAAACCAAGGTTTTAGAATCTTCCCAGATTAACTTATTTTTACCCCAATTCTGAATTTCGATTATTTTATCCAATCCATATTCATCTTTATGGACAATAATTAATTCGACTCCCATTTTTTTCATCTTCCTTTCAATAATTGTTTCGGGAAAATTATTTTTAACTTCCGCTACGAACTCTTCCCAAGGAGGGGGAGAAAAACCGGAAGCTCCGTTCACTAGTGTTTTTTTGTGCTCTAAACTATATAACATCCGCCAATTTTCATTTGCTTTCAAATCGCTCCATAAATAAATTGGTAATTCAATTATCACATTTTCAGGTTGATATTTTAGCCAGCTATAGACTTCCGGATACTGATAAGGTTTGGGGGCAGGATAAAACTTTTTTAAAGTAGTACCACCCAATATAGCTATCAAAATCGCCGTTGTGATAAACAAGTTTTTGTATTTAGACTTTATTCTCGAAAATCCGTAAGCTATGAGAGCAGATGCAGCGAACGCCGAGACAATATACCATCTGGAGGGAGTTCTTAACGCTTTAAAACCGGGTATGATATAGTAAAAAATCCCGTAAGGAAGAGGTATAAAAACATCATTAAAAATCTTTACTGTAGCACCCTGCCACTTTAATACCGGCCCGAGTGCCATCATAATTCCAAACAATAATAAAGTAAAAACCCAAAGAGATTTTTTAATCATAAAGTCCTCTTTCTTAATGAATAATAACGAGATTAAGAAAAGTCCATAAAGACCCGGACTTATAGATCTTCCCCAAATTTCATCAAACCCTAACGAAAAATGAGCTGCATCACGAATGTTTCTTACATAATTAAACTGTCTTGAAACACCATAATAACCACTAATAAGTGGAGTAGTCGAAATAAATACAATAAATATAATAAAAACTATGTGTTTAAGGTCTTTTTTAATTAAAGTTAGCTTATCAAAAAGAAGAATTACGCTTGAGCTGACTATAAAAAAGACCGGCAGTACACTTTCCCAGGCTTGAATAATAACCAGAAAAGCGGATAGATAAAGATATTTTATTTTTTCTGAGGTCCTATATTTCCATATCATCCATAAAGATGCAAGCCACCAGTGCATATTCCACATCTGAAGATGGGCATAGTAATGCATGCGAATAATTGATAATCCAAAAGTAATAGCTCCCAGTAGCGACGAAAGTTTATCGTTAGTCAAGTCTTTTAACCAGAAATATATTATGGTCATGCTTAACAACTGTCCTAAAATTAGATTTATATTGTATGCAACTATAGGTAAATTCGTAATTTTTACCGGAAGATATGCAATTATCGCTGAAGGAAGAAAAATTTCTGAATAGAATAAAGTATTCTTATAAGGATAGAAAATGTTGCCGTTAAACAAATTTATAATATTAAATGGAATTTTTTGGATATGTTGGTTTATTATCCAAGTAATTATGATGTCATCACCCGCATTTACCAAACGATTACCCATACCACCGACGATTGGCCAAACACTATAAATAGAAATCACAACTATAAATACAAAAGGCAGGAAGCCAAGTAGCACTTGCGAGAAGTTATTTTTTGGAATCTTGCCAAAGAGCATACATCGCTACAACCCAAATCCTTTCATCCGGCTCAAACCAATTCCCATCTGACCCTTGAACTCGATATACATATTTGCCTCCCAATTTTTCTCTTTTAATTAAAGTTTTACGACTCCCTCTATCCATCCCATCTACAATCTCGGCACCCCTGACAAAACGACGTCTTAACGCTTGAGAAGCTCGTTCATAACTAGTCTCGTCAAAAATCAAGTCATTGGCTTTTTTATCCAAAGGATCGGCTGTACTTAGGTTAATTCCGGCGAGATAAGATTTTGTTTTTAGAAAGTAATCCATTATAAATAAATAACGGTACAAGTTCTTTATACACTCTGATTTTAATAAATGCAACATGCACTAATGCTAATATTTAAGATTTTAATTATTTAATAATGTTGTATAATAATTGTGATGATTGATACAAAAGTTAAAGACGGGTTATTCGAAAAACCTGAAGAAACCAGGTTCAAAAAGGGTAGTATCTTGTTAAAACCTGGTGAAAAAATTGAAAAAATATACTATCTTAAGCACGGAAACGTAAGAATGTATAAAAAATCTCCGGCAGGAGATGTAACAATACATATTTTTAAGAAAGGATCTTTTTTCCCAATTGCCCTGTTTATAGGTAAGTTAATGAATAAATACTATTTTCAAGCCCTTACAAACATCAAGGTAAAGATTTCCGCTCCCGAGAAAGTTGTAAGATTTTTGAAAGATGAACCGGAAGTGTTATTCGATCTGACAAAAAGACTTTCCAAGGGGTTGGAAGGAATGGCATCGAGAATTACAGAAAACCTTGGTGAACGGGTAGACAAGAAACTTCTTTCGACTATAAAATATCTATCCCAAAGCTTCGGAAAAGAGGAAAAAGGTTTTGTGAGAATTAGTTTACCTCTATCCCATAATGATCTTGCTTCCTGGCTAGGCATATCCAGAGAAACAGTAAGTCGCGAAATGAAAAAGTTGGCAAAAAGCGGCCAGATCTCCTATAAATACAAGCAGATTAGTCTTATCAAAAAAAATTAAGCAATTTAAAAAGATTTATTCTTGGGCAAGCGTGGAAATATCAGGAGCGTCATTAGTATATAAACCAATACCATAAAAACTATATAAAAGTAGAATTGCGGCTACGACTCCAAGCACGGCTGTAAGTACTTTAAATCCAAGTTTTTTTTGGGCCACGGATTTGATGTTAGCACAAAAAACAAATAACAATCAAGTAATTAGTGTAAAGATCATGATGGCAAATGAAATTATTATTCTCGGAGTAATTTTGGGGTGGCAGAAACAGGGGTTAAAATATTAACTACAGCCGTGGCGTGACATATTTCTTTTTTACCTAACAATGCTTGTGTCGTGACCAAAACGGGTCCCTGGCTTGATAACGAAACTGGCCTTATTGTTGTTTCATAAGGTGTTTTAGTATCAATCGTAGGTTCAATTAATAAATCATTACTATTTGAGTGAAATTTTACCGAGGTAGCTTTTTTCCCCTCTAACTCGACCTTCATGGTTGTAATTTCTCCCAACCTCAAATTGAATGATGCAGGGTAAAGTTTAATCGAGCATACTTTTTTACCTGTTGGAGTCGGTGAAATAATATCACCGATATAATAAAGGGCACTACTTGTTGGAATCGCCAAGATATCCTGATTATTTGATTTTTGTGTTATTACGCTTAACTGCGGATCAAAACGGACAGAAAGAGGATTATAGAATGGTATGCTAATAACCTTTAGGGATATTTTCGCAAGAAGAGTCTTCTCTGCAACGAATCCCGTAGCAGTGGTATTTGCACAAGCAATATTAATTTTGACAAAACCCCCTTCCAAATGCGACTCTTGGGTAGGGCAAACCCAATCACCTGATCCACTAAAATCAGGATTTATACTTATGTCTGATACCGACACTTCAGGATTACTTCCGCTATAAGGATAAATAATACTAACGGCAATTCCCGAAACTGGAATACTTGCGCTTGAGAAGTAAACGGCAGATTCAATTATATCTCCAATAGCATAACTACCTTCATTGGGCTCAATCGAAACTGTTGCTAGACCACCGATAACCGAAGCTTTCTCTCGGATATCCTGACGATTATTAGCCAAAATAACACCAAAAAACACAGATAATGCAAGAAACGAAACCAATATCAATTGAAAAACATTATTTACCTTCGATCCAATATTAATCAACTTCTTGGACATATTTACTTTCCGGTATTGAATCCTTTCTTACTCTCCTGCGCCAACAAGATAGCTGGATACAACCAATGAACCTTCGTCGTCGGTCAACGGCTGGTCATCTTTTTCTATAAACGTTAGATCACCGTTATCGCCATGAAGTACTACATGGACCGAATCTCCTTCTACCACCGGATTATCCAGGGCGACTAATACATCCACAAACTCACCCGCTTGTAATGGCTCGCTTACACCGATAACATCTCCGGGTTCTCCTTGTGCATCTTCATGAACAACCGCAAAACCTGGACTGGCAAGAAGAGCTACTGCAACCGTTACCGTATCTCCCGCTGAATAATCACTGACAATTACTTGATTTGCAGGTTTCTCACTTACCTGTTGTACCTGATTTTGAGTATTTTGAGGTTTTTGGACTTTAGATTTACCACGATTCATAAACAGGTATCCACCCACTAATACCAAAAAAACTACAGCAAGAACTGTTAAAAGCTTGGAAGGCTTTTTACTACCCTCCGATGCTGTTGTTACCATCTGTTCATCTTCCATAAATTATCACCTCCTTGGCCTAACGCAAGCTTATATGCTGGTCGCCTCCGTCAGCATATTCATAATGGCATTATCAGATCGTTTATGTCAATATGGCAGTAATTTCCTCAAAGATATATACTTCTTTTTAGAATGCCATCCTCTTCACAAAAAGGTTTTTTAAGTAGCGATGCATATAAAAATCAGGAAAGTTCATCCGTAGTCAGTACAGTTAATGTAAATGAATTAAAAAAACAAAAAAGCGGAGAAAAGATTTATGAAGAAGACTCACTTTGGTATAACCAGTTAAGGTACTGGATAGCATTTGGAAGTATATTGAGCGTATTTTCTTTGGTTATAGCAATCTTCTATCGTCAATTTGTTTATCTTATTCCGCTTGGTCCAATTCTGGGAGCAATATCCTGGTATGTGAGAAAAATAATCAGAAAATATGATGAGAAAACAAGGGGGCTCTTTAAGTAAGTTTCTTTAGTTTTGCACTATCATACCAACCTCGATACAAAATAAACTGGCTACCCAACCCAGATATTATAGCAATTAAAGCTATTAAATCCCCAACAAAAGGGATAATCGTCAAGATGTAATAAGCACAAAGTCCGATAATAATCTTTAAATAATCGTTATTTTTATTGAATAATTTTATTAATTTCCCTCCCAACCATAAAGAAACAAATATCTTTGATAAATACAGGGCAAGAAGATAAAACATTAAAGTTATTATCGCAATCGGTATACCGATAACCGTAAACATGAGCATAATACTCACTATGGGAATAATTATTAAAGCAATAAATCCAAAACCTAACGAAGCCAATAATCTTTTATCGATGATCGGCTCGATTAGTTTAATACTATTTGGAAATAGCTTTACTACTAATAACCCAACAACCAATGCGCCAAGCATGCCAATGAACTTTGCGGCATAACCAATCCTGCGAAATACTTGTCTTATTTGGTCCTTTTGAATTTGTTTTGAACTAAATCCAGCCGGTGGAGTTTTACGAAGCAAACTTCCGGCGATGGAAGCGCCCTTTCCAATCCTTGCCTCATTATCACTCGTGTATATCAAATCACCACCCAAATCGGCTTTCGACGATGCACTAATAGTCCCAACATAACTTTCGATATTTCCTCCAACTTTCCCTGATAAATTTAAATTACCGGCTGCAACCCACAAATCCCCCTGCACATCACCCGAGCTAAATATGTCTCCGGCAAAAGCAACAACCCCTCCCTCAACAACTGCACCTTCATCTATTCTTATTGAACCGGAAAATGCAGTAACATTTCTACCAACCTTTCCGCTTAATATAACTTCCCCCCCGGCTACTCTTATATCCTGCGTTACCTCGCCTGTAACCCAAATTCTTCCTCCAACAGCTAGAAGATCTCCATCGACCTTACCTTCAACAACGACATCTCCTCCGGCAACAACAACATCACCTTTGACATTTCCCATAATCTCAACTACCTCGCCGGCCTTAATGAAAAAATCTCTGGTTACGGTTTCGTCTTTGGGAAGAATTACCGTTCTTGTCGTTCTCATTTCTCTCTGAGCCCATACAAATGTCGGAAATAATAAAGTAACAAAGGTAATTAAAGTACTTATAGCTATCGATTTAATATATTTCATTAATTCATTTCTACTTTGAGAACGTTACCTCATTAACAAAAAGTCGCGGGTGGTGACTATCTCCTTTACTGCTTAAGTCTTCTTCAAAAGACCTGATGTTAAATCCGGGTATGTCGGTGTCTTTTAATATTTCTCTCAATT
>Ga0209210_1000333_pt1 | contig 51318 bp, 35 predicted proteins | sample RifGroA1_FD_183991 | JGI IMG/M metagenome (GOLD analysis project Ga0209210, IMG submission 183991) | Contaminated groundwater microbial communities from Rifle, Colorado, USA - Rifle Groundwater A1 (SPAdes) (version 2) | ecosystem: Environmental > Aquatic > Deep subsurface > Groundwater >...
TAAATTAGCTCGGCAAGCTTATATGAAAGCGGGGGTTTACGCTTACCGCGATCGCAAAGCCAAGAAACGGACCTTCCGGAGCTTGTGGATTACGCGGATCAATGCTGCCTTGCAGCCTTTGGGATTAGGTTACAACAAATTTATCAATTTGCTGACTACTAAGAATATCGCAGTTGATCGGAAAATATTGGCCCAACTCGCCCATCAACATCCGCAAATTTTCAACGAAATCGTTGCCCAACTCAACAAATAATTCATTTTCAGCGAATTATTTAATCATAATAATTAAAAGAGTCCTGATTTAAACCTTACTCAAGGCTAATTTTTGTTTTAGCTCTTTACAAATACCAACAAAACCAGTCATAATAAAAATAATATTATATTATTTAATTTTATCTTATGGATAGAAATTCTTCGCATGGCCTGCTTAAACTGATTTTAGCAGGAGTCGTGCTAATTTTGATTATAGTAGTGGCCAATTACATGGATTCCAGTAAAGTATCTACTGGCGGTTTAAACCAGATCGCCAGTGCACTATTGTTGCCCAGCACGGCAGCCGCCGCCGCTAACACTATTTATTGCCCTCAACCGGTAGTGCTAGGAACCAGTATGACCAAAGCAGAACAAGTTCGCTATGCAGCTTCCGGCACCGTATTGCAAATCGGTGTACCCACATATATGCAGGCGGCAGCTTGTCCTTATTTCAAGACAGCTTACTCTATGTTCCCCAATATTGCCGCCATTGTAGAAAGTGGCAACGGCAATCCAGCCCTTGCTTGTGATATGCCCCAAACTCTCGCCGCCTCAAAATATACAGTTGTTTGCAAGTAATTAACCGTATTTCTCAAAACACCTCTTTGATATTTTCAGAGAGGTGTTTTATTAATCAGATATTAATGAGAAAATAAGCTTATGCGGCTGACAATCAACAAAATCATTCAGTATCTCATTTTCAGCGATGTGGTATTTTATGCCGGGTGGGGATTATTCACGCCAGTTTTTGCCATTTATATCGTAGAGAAGATCCAGGGCGGTGATGCCATGGTCATCGGAGTTGCCACGGCGATTTATTGGATATTAATGTCGATCTTAAGAGTGCCCTTTGGCCTATTTTTAGATCGCAGAACGGGGGAGTCGGATGATTATTGGTTTACCTTCTTTGGTTTTTTGATTGCTGCCGTCGTGCCCTTTGGTTTTCTTTACGCCAATTTAGCTTGGCATTTATATGCCCTCCAGGCTATCTATGCTTTGGGGATGGCGATGAATTTAGCCGGCTGGTCGGCCATCTTTACCCGTAATATTGATTCCGGGAAAGAAGCAACCGAATGGGGATTAAGCGCTACTGGTTATAGCATCGGCACCGGCATCGCTGGTTTGATTGGAGGATATTTGGTAGATAAATTCGATTTTAACCCGGTCTTGATTGGCGTCGGTATTTTAGGCATTATTGGCGCTGGGTTGTTGTTGGTGATTCGCAAAGATATTGCCGGTAAACCCCCGCTTAAATCAACCTACTTTGCTTTTAAAGAGTTGTTCAACAAGTAAAAACTGCAGACCAGCGATTTAGGTCTGCAGCTTATTCAAGAGGAGGAGGGCATTTTTGATCTAATGTACAAGAGGGTACAATTTTTTCTTTTTCCCAAGGAACAAATTCATCAGTACTTGCTATCAGATTAGGCTAATGAGCCAGACAAGTCAAATAAGAAAAACCGGAAGTTGTTGATTGAAATGATTACAAATGAATCATTCAAATACTTCCGGTGGTCACCAATCCGACCATATTGGTTCGACTCCTTTGGTTATCCCGCTAATTGTAGCGGCGCGTCTTCGGTAGCAACCTTCCATGCTGCCTCTGCTTGAGGAATCGGAACATGCGTGAGTCGGGCAGCGTCTACGACGCCGAAAGAGTGGTTGATTTTGTTTTCAACTTCTTGCTCCCAGTCGGCCGCCTCCTCACACAATCTTTTAATGATTGTTGCTGGCCCTGTGACCATATTGCCAGCCTCCTCCGCATAATAAGATAAGGGACAAAATCATAGCGCCCAGATCGACCATCTGGCCCGCCCTATGATTTAAGATCAAATTTGACCAAAAAGAACAAGTTAAAATTTACTAATTCCATTATATGGGCACAAACTCATTTATTCAAGCTTAAATTTCATTATATCGGCAACTCAAGACCAGTTTGACTACCCTACTCCCAGATAATTTTAGCAGCATTAAAAAAGCTTGACTGGGAGCGTATTTTCTTATATTATCAGGTGAAGCACCTGATCAAGGTGTTCATTATAAATCAGATGAGGATAAGATGAGGCCTGGGTGAATATCTTAATCTAGTCCGGTGAAGACTAGGAGGAAACACCCATGATAGACAATGTATATTTCGTAATGATCAGCATCGGGTTCAGTGGATTGGTTATTGCTCTCCTCACGCTGGGAATCAGCATCAGCTTCCCCCGCAAGGGACAGCGTTGGTTCCATGTGAACCAGCAAACCATCAGCCCCTATCGGGTACTGACCACAGCTATGGTCATCGCCATCTTTGCGATTACCATCAGCAATGACCTACATCTGGAGTTGCCCAAGTTTAGCCTGCCAAGCATCGGCATGCCTAACCTATCGGCATCCACCCAGCACTACCAGTCGGTAGCAGAAACCGAAGAGTCGGTGGTTGTTAATCCCCCTCTACCAACCCAGGAGCAGGAACTTGCTCCTGACTCTTCTGTCACCGAACAAGAAGCTGGGACAACCGAAGAAACACCGGCAACCCCGCCGGCGACATCCTCCTCCAATGAGAGTGGTGATGGAGCCAACGAAGCAACAGCGGATGAGGAGCCTCCGCGAGGTGGTCGCCAGGGTCGCGAACCAGATTGGGCCCGCAACCGCGGGCAAGACGAGGAGTATGGGCCTATCTTTTGACAAACTGATCAAAAATTTAAATTGGTACCTTTGTAAACTAAAACCGCCTAACCAGCGGTTTTTAAAAATCTATTTTCTAACGATATTTACGAAGAGTGGTGGCGATAGTGATATCTTTAGTAAATTTGTCCGAAAATGTCATATCTTTGCGCACCGCTTCGCTCCCGCTGTTGACCGCTAAATCCATATTCTCCCCTACTTCGATATAATGGCTGAATACGGCCCGGTTAGCTCCGGGTTGTCTTTGCACTTGCAAGTTATAGTTCGCTTTGCCATTCGTAAAATTCAAAGCAAAAGGCAAAGTATAATTAATATTAATTTCTTTGGTCTCGCTCGGGTTAATCGTCAACCAAAATCCAACCACGGTTTTGCCATCAGAACTATCGATATCAATTTGGGTATCGGCATCTTGTCCCAAGGTTTCGGTAATATGAGCGCCCATAGGCAAATACACCCGAATATAATTGCGGTTAACTCCGTCCGGGAATTTGGCTGTCCCTGTATGGGTGTATCTCGCAGTTAAACTATCTTTGATTTCGGCGGGAGCGAAGATTTGCGTGGCTAATTTCATCTCGCGTACAATTGATGCGCTGCTTTTATTTCCCCCCAGATTAGCTTCGACCACATAGAGATAATCCGTCGCCGGCGGCGGCACTTTTATTTCCCCGCTCCAACCCAATATGGCCATCACTTTTTCTAATTGGGGGTCGCTAAAGTAAATCAGAATGTCTTTGTTCATTAACCGATTAAACAAGCTTTGACCGATCAACCGCAATTCCCGGGAATTGGCGCTCATTAACCGATTCATCAAAATCGGCATAAAATCTATGAGGATTTGTTTAGGATTATCGTGCAAATTTTGATCGGCAATTTCGATTTGCTTTTGGGTTTTCTCGACAAAATTCTCCGCGGATAATTTTAACTTATATTGGGGCAGATCAATCGGCCCGGTGATAGCCAGGACATCGGTAATAACTTCTGGTGTCAGGGCAATCATCCCATCCACCGATCCTCCGCCGGCTTGTTGGTATAATTTGCTGATAGTTTGGACAGCCGTAGGGAAATTAGGCTCCCAATTAGCATCACGAATACCATAGTAGGCTGTAATGGCTTTTAAGGGATCAGGCAAAGGCACGTCGCTATATTTGTTTTGCCCATCTAAGCGTTGGCTCGTATCGGCTGAGATACTAACGATATTGCCATGCGCTAATTCTACTACCGCTACACTACCGATAAATCCGCCTGTCGGCCGCAATTCATTATTATTCTGGTTAAGAAACAGGTAATGCTGGGGGATACCAAACCCCATCGCATTCGGTAAGCGTTTAGCTAATCCTCCTAATATCTCCATGGCCTCACTCAAAGCCTGGGTTTTACTTTGGGCCTCTAAGACAGTAGCCGCATAAGCCGGATCGACCGATTGGATGCGGATTTTACGCAAAGCCGCATCCGCTAATTTAACTTCCGCCAAAGCTATATCGATTTGTCGCGCATTAGCTATGAGAATTTGACCGATTTGTTCACCGGCATTATTAAAATTGCTTCCTGTCACCGTGAGGCCATCCCAATAAGTGACCAGCGGCTTCAAGGCAGTAATTAAGCTAATCCCCGCTTTCGCTAAATGTTGTCCGCTGGAAAGAAGATCTTGCCCCAACCAAATCTGGGAATCAGGGAGGCTCCAATCCGCCATAATTAAATGACTTTGCCCCAAATCAGCGAATAAACCTAGTGCACTAGTAAAATTTTTATCGGCCGCCTGGAACTGGGCCAAGGCAGTATCTACTTCCATATTTTGCAAGGCGGCCGCTGCCTGCAACAAATTGCCTGCGGCAGCGGTACCCTTTTGAGTTAACTCTTCTTTAATGCTTTGGGCCCCGCCATACGAAAATATACCGGTTAAATAAACCAGCGACGCAAAAATAATAAACAGCAGCCACCGGATTAAACCCACCCAAAACCTGGGCTGCGTGCTATCAAACTCCAAATTTAAAACCTGGGCAGTTGGATTCGCCCTTGCCGTCCAAGCTGACTGCAAAATGACTTCGGGCTGATCACCGGCAAAATGGAGGCGCCGACCCAAGCTCTTTGCTCTCCGCTTGATATGGTAATATGTCTTATTTTCCCCCATGCAATAAAATATTTAATGTTTCCTTTGCAGTTTTTTCCCAAGTAAATTGTTTGGCCCTCTCTCTCCCCTGTTTAATTAATTCGTCCGCCATATTTTTGTCCGCACAAAGTTGATAAACCGCCTCATTGATTACCGTTTGGTCGTTCGGATCGACCAACAGAGCTGCCTCCCCTGCCACTTCTGGCAATGACGAAACATTACTCGTCACGACCGGGCAGCCCGCTGCAAAAGCTTCTAATACCGGCAAGCCAAACCCTTCGTACAAAGAAGGGAAGACAAAGATGGCAGCGCCTTGCAACCAAGCGATTTTGTCTGATTCGGTTACCGGCCCGGTAAAAATGACCTCCTGCTGCAAATTTAACTTTTCAATTTCAGCAAAAACTGGTTCTTCCAACCAACTTTTTGCGCCTGATATCACCAACTTCATATTAACATTTTGCGTTTTGAGATAAGCCAATGTCCTCACTATTGCCACCACATTTTTGCGCGGTTCTAAACTACCGATGTAATATAAGTATCTTCCCGGGATATTAAATTTTTCTTTCAAGGCGAGAATAGCCAGCTCTCCTACCGGAATAAAATAACTTGGTTCGATTCCTTCGTAAATAACCTGGATTTTGACAGGATCAACTCGGTAGATTTTTTCTAAATCATGTTTGGTGCTGCGGGAAACAGCGATCAGTTGATCGGCTGTTCTGGATAGATAAGGATAACTCATCTGCCATTGCCATAACCGTGATTTCCAAGTATAAAACTGGGGAAATAATTCAAACACCAAATCATGGAAAGTAATGATCTGTCGACACCGCCGACTTACTGGTAGTATGCGCGGGCTTGGTTGCCACATTACCCCCAACCCTCCGCAAATAAGATCCGCCTTAGGCCAATCGAGAGGCTTCCACAACGCATGCAACAACAAAGGAAAATTAACCCATTTTAATTTGCGAATTTCTACATTCTTCTGGCGCAACCATGGCGCTGCGGCAATAAGCTCCGCTAATTTTTTATCTAAATCTCGATAAGATACATAAAATAATACAAAAGTATTGGTTTGGTCCAATCGTAACAATTGTTCTAATACTTTCGAGGTATACTGTTCGACCCCGCTCCACTTACCTGTCAACAACCCCCTGATATCTACTCCGATTCTCATGCGCGCCAATATTTATCCCATAGGATCACGAAGCCGCCTAAAATGACTCCGACAAGAGCTCCCAGACCAGCGTTCGCTAAAGCCACCGGCACAACCGAATAATTAGTGGGATCAAAATTATAAATCACATACCCGCCGGTTTTCCCGGCCTTTTGCGCGTGCTGGCCCACTTCCCGATAAATTAAGTCGCGCCAGCGGTTGTTAGCCGCCAGAGCCAGATCGGCCGAGGGCGCTACTACCGCCATCGAAAAAGTCTGCATCGACAAGGAAAGAAATTGGCTGCTTATAATATCGGGGAAATCGGTCCGCAATTCATTCTGCAAATTATCGCTTCTAACCCAAGATTTAATCACATCAATAAACAAATTGCTTGCCTGTAAATCCTCGTAACTCCCATTGGTTGCTGGATCGACTACTCGAGGCAGTACGGTGTAAACAATTTTACTGCCGAACATCACCGTTTTGGGCTGAGTCATATAATAAGCGCCACCAGCAATAATCAAAGGAAAAACAATTAACCAAAGCCAATAATAATAACGGGATAATATTTTCATAATTAAGACATTAATGTTAGATGGTCTTGATAACTTTTATCGATAAATTCTTTGATTTTGTTTTGAAAATTAGCCTTGTCAAATTTCTTGGCATGTTGCCGAATTATTTCTGGTTGCCAGGCCACCGCTTGCGATTTGATGACTGCTTCGGCCAAAGCTGCTGGTGTTTGTTGATCAAAGAAAATTCCTGTTTTCCCGTCGATAATGGTATCTAATGCGCCCCCGCCCCGGTAAGCCACTACCGGCCGACCGCTAGCGGAAGCTTCCAAGGGCACGATACCAGCATCTTCTTCTTGGGGCATAATTAAGGCGCGGCAATGAGATAAATAATGCGCGACTTCGGCATCGGATAACCTGCCCAAAAAAGAAATATTGTTTTTTGCTTCTAACATCCATTGCTTTAAGGCAGGACCAGTCCCGATAACTTTTAACGGTAATTTCAAACTATTAAAGGCTGCAATAGCCAAATCTGTGCGTTTATAAGCTGTTTGGCGCCCCACTATTAAATAATAATCTTCGATATCTTCCGCAATAGAGAACCTCGCAGTATCCACCGGGGGGTGGATGACGGTCGATTCCCGTTCATAATATTTCTTGATCCGAGATTGAGTAGTGCGAGAATTAGCTAAAAAAACATCTACCCGATCGGCCGCTACCCGATCCCATAATCTTAACTTATGAATTAAATTAGGGATCACGAAGCGCACCGCAGGGTTAAGCCAACCAAATTCAGGATGTTGTAAATAATAATGGTAATGACTCCAATAATACCGGGTGGGGGTGTGGCAATAACAAACATGTAGTGTCTCCGGTTTGGTCAACACGCCTTTCGCTTCTGCGCTGGCGCTGCTAATTACAATATCGTAATCATCTAAATTAAGGAGTTCGAAGGCCAGCGGCCGCAGCGTGGGCCACAGTTGGTGCTTTTTACCCAACGGCATAGTTTGCAAAAAACTCGTAATAACTTTGCGCCGCGCCAATTCAGGAAACAGCTCCGGTTTATATACCGAAGTAAAAATATTGGCTTGCGGGAAAATCTCTGAGAGAGCTAATACTACCCGCTCGGCTCCGCCTCGGCTCGTCAGCCAGTCCGCCACAATCGCTATTTTTAATTCTTCTATATTCTTCATCCGTCACTCCGTCATCCTGAACTTGATTCAGGATCTGTTTTTATTTCTGTAGATTCCGGATCAAGTCCGGAATGACACTAAAAATTCTAATAAGCACCTTTACGAGTAAACACCGCCCAAATCGTTTTTAAAATAATCTGAATGTCTAACCAAAGCGACCAGTGCTCAATATAATACAAATCTAATTTAATATATTCTTCGAATGATGAATCCGATCTGCCAGAAGCTTGCCATAAACCGGTGATGCCTGGTTTGACCAACATGCGCCGGTTTTGTTCTTTATTGTATTGGGCATATTCATTCACCAAAGGAGGCCGCGGACCGACTATGCTCATATCCCCGTCTAAAACATTAAACAATTGAGGTAATTCATCCAAACTGGTCTTGCGCAACCATTTACCTATTTTAGTAATCCGAGGATCGTTCTTCATTTTAAATAACGGCCCCGTCGCTTCATTGTTATGTTGGCGCAATTCATCCAATAACTGTTCTGCTTCCGTGCCCCCGTATTTTTCCCCAGTAGAAAGATGGGTATACATTGATCGAAATTTATAAAAATTGAATTCTTTGCCAAACTGCCCCGGTCGCTTCTGGACATACAGAGCCGCCCCCGCCGAGTCTAATTTAATTAGTATGGCAATAATGATCATTACCGGAGACAATAAAATAATCGCTACTGCAGCGGATAAAAAGTCAAACAGACGTTTCATGATTCTTCCCCATCCGTCTAAGGCTGTTGGTTTGATTTCCAACAAAGGATGTCCATTAATGACCTCGCTAAATAGATTTAACGACCTCAATTGAACCTTGGACGGAACATACTTAAACCGAATACCGTGCTGCTCACAAAATTCTATCAATTGCAACTCTAAGCCATTGTGAGTGGCATTATCACCGGTAAAAATAATTTGGTCGGTTTGCTCTGCATTAATTAACGCACCCGGATCGTTGGTTTCCAATAAAGCTGCCGGATCAATTATTTTCACTACTGCTAATTGTTTTTTATAATGGTCAGCTAATTCGGCGGATAAAGCACCGTCTCCGACAACCACTAAATGTTCTTGTTGATAGCCGAGTTTGGACAAAAGGCGTTGCCCGGCTGCCCACAATAATCTGCCCAGAAAAACAAATATAATACCAAAACCCCAAGCATAAGCGGCAATCAATCGGGAAAAGAAGGTCTCTTTGAGGCCAAATAAAACGATGATAAATAAAGCTAAACTAATGGAAACTCCCGCAAAAATTTGATACAACAAACTACCCAACTTATCATTAGCTTGGCGATGATAGATACCTGTGGTAGCAAAAATTACTACCCAAGCAGTAGCGATGAGACTGGTTAGTCTAAGATATTCCTCCCAAGGCAGCATATAGGTGACAGCGGGAGCACCAAACCACTGCTGCGCTCTGACCCAATAAGCCAACAAGAAGGCCCCCCAAATCATCAACCAATCAATCGGTACCGGCAAAAAAGTGAATACAAGGCGAGATCTTTTCATAAGGAGAATGTAGGTTTAGTTCTCCCCTATTATATCTGAAAACCTCCAAAAAATCCCCTGTTTCAAAAGGAGATTTTTAATGCTGTCTGTCAGCTATAAGCCGAGTTCTGTCCCCTCACTAATTTCTATGCGCAATATCTATTTTTATCTGTAGCTCATAAATCTATACATGGACTACAAACCTGTTAATTATTCCGCACGGAAATTAGTGAGGGGGGCAATCATCTATCTAGATCAGTTGTTGCCAACTGATTCATGCGTTGGGATCCGAATCTATCTATTCTTAGCTCAAAATATTGATAGATCCTGACCCACCCAACTTGCACCGAACAGGGTTTACCGGGACACTCCGCTCACGCGGAGGCCTTACAAGTAGCAAGCGCGGATTATCAGGTTTGGCCTAACTCTCCGCATATCACTTCTTATAACTTTTCACCTTTGGCCACGAAGTGGTCACCCTGAGCAAATTTGCAAAGCAAATCAGCCGAAGGGTTACCTTATCATGGTTAGTATTGTCTCTGTGGCACTTTCCCTAAGATTACTCTTGGTTCCTGTTAGGAACTGTTCGAACTAAGAGTGGTGCTCGGACTTTCCTCCCCTCACTTTCTGGGTTCAAGGCTCACGCTTAACCTATTTTTCAAATGCTGAAAACCTTGACCAAATCGCTTCAATTGAATCTCACGTTTCAGGGCATCGCGTTTCGCCTTATATGCTTCGTAATATATAAGCTCGAATGGCGCATGTCCCTTGGTTGATCGAGATTGCAATGCATTATGTTCTTTGAATCTCTGGCGTAGATCGCTAGTAGAACCTATGTATAGGCTACTGTCCTTCAAGCTACGTATAAGATAAACATAATGCATAGAGCCCAGAAAGTGAGGGGCGATTACCCACTAACAGACAGCTTAATTATCCTATCAAAATGAGCCCAAAAATCAAGTATCAACCAAAACGAGGAAGCAGTATCAAGCTGGGAAAGCAGAGCAGGCAAATTCCTCCCCTGCCAGAGGGCCTGCCTGCCGGTAGGCAGGGAGGTTAGGAGGGGAGGGAGTATAAATTAAACAATCCCCTCTAGTCTCTGCTTCCATATAGAAGCTACACCTAGCCTCCCCTTTGCAGGGGAGGAATCAAAACACATCCCCACCTCGCCTCCCCTTTATTAAGGGGAGGAAATAAGAGGAACCAATAAGATTTCTCTCCTGATTAAGGGGAGGAGAACAAGACCGGAACAAATGGTAGCTAAAAGCTTTTTGTTTTGCCATAATGGATTAGTGAGTCCCGTTAGAAATAGCGTAATTAATAGTATCAATGGGATTAACTAACACTATGGTTTGTTTGCTACACTATCTATCACTTAATAGAAATCTCTAACGGGATGAGTAACGGAGAAAAAAAACAACCATTTATTATCGCAATCGCCGGTGGGACTGGTTCCGGTAAAACTTACATTGCCAAGAAACTCCACGAAGTGGCGTCCGATCGGACTGTCAGTATTTCGCAGGACAACTATTACCGCGACCGAAGTGATGTCCCCAAAGAAAAAAGAATGGAGATCAATTACGATGAACCCAGCGCGATAGATAATAAAATGTTTTTGGAGCACTTGAAACAATTGCGCGCAGGCGATCCTATCGATATGCCCCAATACGATTTTGCTACTCATACTCGCAAACGCGAAACTTTAAGGGTTCATCCGGCTCCCGTTATTATTGTGGAAGGAATTTTAATTCTGGTGGATTCGGATATTCGCAAACTATTCGATCTAAGTGTCTTTGTAGATGTGAAACCAGATATTAGATTAGCGCGCCGCTTAGAGCGCGATACTTCCGGTGAACGCGGAGATCGCACCTGGCAAGAATCCATTAACCAATATTTAGTATCGGCTGGACCCATGCACGACAAATATGTCGAGCCCGGCAAAGATGTGGCTGATATCATCATCAATAATAATGGCACTATTGATGATCTGAAAGACGGCGTGGCAGCATTAGAGGCTCGCATCAAAGAAGTCCTTGGACATTGCGACGACTAACGCCTGCGGCGTAATAACCAATCTCCACCAATTTATCCAATGTACACCAATAAATTTCGGGAACAATTTCCATGCCTCATAAAGATTTGTTAAATTGGAAATTGGTGTTACATTGGTAGCATTGAAAATTGCCGCGATAGTGGCTCAGGGGCGGTTAGCTCAGTTGATTAGAGCGCTTCCTTGACGTGGAAGAGGTCACCGGTTTGAATCCAGTACCGCCCACCAGTCTCTGTCATAAAATAAAATTCTATTATAAAAACATGTTATCTGATTTTTGTTAACAAAAAACCGCCCGATTGGGCGGATTTCTAAATATAAGGTACAGACATTAGTTCTCGCTTCCGCCATCTGGCGAAGGCGGACGACGGAGCTCGAACGGTAAAATCAGTTTTGCGGGACTGCCAAACGAGTCCCACAATTTTTGCAAAATTTGTCCTCTGGGGTTTGAGGACGACCACATGCCTGACAAAAATTCCCCGGCAGTAGCTCCGCGTAAGAGCGATCCGGCTCATTCTCAAACAATAATCCACATTTGTAGCAATTTTTAGCCCTCGCTGCTTTGAGAGCATCACATCGGCTACAAAGTCCGTAAGCCGGATCAACAACATAATTATTGATGGTGTTCTGGCAAAGCTGACACTTGCCGTTCCTTATGTTCCCACCACAGTAGATACAATGGCGGAACAAAAATCTCGAGCGGGGCTTTTCGGCTACAGCGGAAGACTGCGACACAGACGCGACATTGTTATTGGGCGAGTTGTCGCCAATTGCTCGCTGTAATTTGTCCCCTACCACACCAACAATCTTCATGGTTTGTCCAGTAGTTGTTACAGCTGCCTGCTGTAACCGGGAAAAATCAAGCGGGCCTTCTTCGTCAATACCTCTAATCAATCCTTGGCGGATCAAGTATTTAGTGACGATAAACATCGCCACACCAGCCCCGCCATACAAAAGCCCCCAGTCAAAGATTGCGCCGCCAACATCCAAACTAATTTTTGTGTCGGTATAATCAACACCGCCAGCAAATTTGACAGTCATGATCATGGTGGCAATCAATCCTACCAGCAATGGTCCGAGAATATATATAGCGCTAACGGATTGACGAGTAAAAATCACCACCGCAGCGAGCAGCCCGGCGATAACGAGCAGCCCCACCAAAAAACTATAGTGTGCACTCGTCTGGCTTATTAGCGCCCCGTTTGCATCCCGTACCATTAACTTTATCCCAGATAAAGTCGGGTAATTTGTCAGAACATCGACAAAAAAACTTTGGTTATTCGGAATGCCACTATCAGCATAACTGACTTCCGGAGCTTCAACCCATGCACCAAAAAGACTGGCGCCTCCTTTTACCATCAAAAGACCTGGTGTTTTGTACACCAAAAGTCCTATGACTAAGATCATCACGACCGCCCAAGCCCACAGTGCGGGTTGGTTAAAGAACTTGGCTAAGAATTGCATGGCTTCATCAGCCTCCTTTGTGTTCTATTTATCAATCTGGGACTATATTTCTTTGATTTGTCCCTGCCCCAATTAAAGTATTTTTTTCTTCGATTGTCAAGCATAAATCTAAATAAAGTAGCCCCCTCGGCGCATCGTCACTAATTTTGCCAAAGCAAATTGGTGAGGGATTACTCGGGGAATAAAAAATATTGCTCATTGCAATCCCCTCCTAACCCTCCCCTTCGCAGGTGGAAGAAAGGAGTATATCCCCTCCTCTCGGGAGGCCTGCCTGCCGGTTTACCTGCCGTGAGGCATGGTAGGCAGGGAGGGGTTAGGGGAGGAGTGTATAAAATAATCTATAGGATCCCCTCCTTACCTCCACTTAGCAGGGGAGGAACTTGATACTTGTTTCTTCATTGTCTTGCTTGGTACTTAACTCTCACACTCTTAAACTCTAACCGCTAATCTCTGTGTTTGGATACTTGATACCGGCAACTACCTAACAGAATAAGGAGTAGATGAAAAACTGCCAGTAGCGACTAAACCGCTGGCACGCGTCGATTTGATCAACATATATTGTCGAGCGGACGGGATAGCCAAAATTATGGCGACCACGGCCATTAGGATAACAAACCCGGCAAATTTAGTTTTGAATTTTTTAGTTTGTGAGACCCGAGACATTTTACGACCAAGTCTGGCCATGTGTTTAAGCTGCTTTTTCATTTTCGCCCCAAATTTAATGTTGATTTTATTATACATCATTTCCTGATTAAAGTCAAACTGGTCATTCATATTGTCGCAAATGTAATTGTTGTTTAAGTGTTTCCTCTAACCCTAACTATCCCTTGGAACCCAGATGCCAGATACCTTTGTCTTCTAATCCAGCCCTTGGAGTAGGGATAGCATGAACTAGTTAAATTTCTGTGGGCGAAGCTGTATGTTTGAAGCCCACCCCAGTTTAAGATCCTGAATCAATTATACGATTCTGGACGAGGCCAGAATGACGAAGCAAGGAAGACTTCGTCAGTTCAGGATGACGGAGAGGTAAGTTCAGGATGACGCAATACAAAACTGGGGGGGGCAAGTTCAGCGAGAGCACCCAGAAATCTAACTGAAGTTCATCATCCCGACGAACTGGTTGGGACTTTGGTGCTACCTTTTTAGAAAGGTAGCAGAGAAATGTTTTGATTACTTTTCTCGGAAAAGTAACAGAAATTAGGGTCGCTTTCAAAGCGACCAGATTCTTCGACTGCGCTCAGAATGACAGAAAAAACAGAGGGAGATAATTAATAGTAGCTGGTAAGACCATATTTTACTGAAATTGTTAGATTGACAAAAATTAAAATGTATGATACAATAAAATAATAGTCTGGGCCCAGACCGCAAAAAACAAACACTAAAAAATAATGGCTTATTTGAACCAAGAAAACAATAATCTGCCACCAGAGCAGTCTCCGCCTAACCGCTGGAGTCCAGCATTGGGCGGATCATTTTATGGCAAAATAAAGCCTAAACCTCCCAAAGTTCCGCGTTGGAAAATCGGCCTCGGGATTTTTGGCGTATTTTTGCTGTTGTTTTTTGTTTTATTTAGCCAAGAAATCAGCAATCTATTAAATTTCTGGGCGATCAAAGCCCAGAAGCCAGGCGGCCCGGAAATTACTCTATCGCTGGACCCAGTCGAACAGACTGGCGGACCAACTGATACCAGACAATACACCATCAATACCGAAATCGAAATGGGCACCTACTTCAATGCCGGCAATCTGAATGACCCCCACAATGGCGACCCCTTGCCGTTTTTAGGCACAATAACTTATCGGGTTGATGATTTAGTTGCCCAATATCCGGAATTTATTGAATCAGCCCGTATTACTGTTCCTATCGAAAATCCTGCTCTGCCGGGCAACGACCCTAACAACCCCATGATTACCGTTCTGGATGTGGTGGATGCTTTTGGTTTATTTACCAATCGTCGGCTGACTCCACCTGATTTAGGATTTATTACCACACCCCCGATCCTGACTATCGTATTGACTGATTATGCGTTAGAACAAGGTGGCGGATCAATTCCCTTCCAAATTAGTGCCGAAGTAAACTACTTGCCGGGCCTGGGAATTCTTTATGTGGCACCTCCTCCCGGGCAAGAACCTTCTGTACCAAATCCTATCCCAGCCAACGGCATTTTACATCTCGAAGGGGGCGCCCCTCCTGACTTCAGTTTGGTAGTCACCCCTAAAAATAAAACCGTATTTTGGGGAGACACAGCGCTGTATAATGTCGAACTGAAAAGTTTGAATGGATTTGCTGGCGATGTCAGATTAACTTCACCTGATTTAGTAGGCTTTACAGGCACTTATTTAGATAATTTTACTTTTGGCGGTAATCTTGATACCTTAATCGTCCCTTTGGCCATTGATGAAATTAAAAATATTGAGCTGGGGATCAAAACAACTGCCGGCAAGACCGAAGTTGTCACTATTAACTTTTTGGTCTTAGGCGATGAGGTAGTTCCTGTCCCCGGCCCTATCGGTATTCATCACGAGGATGGAGCTGTACTTCTGATTACTCCTCCGCAAGATTATACTTTAGCTGTTTTCCCGGCTACTCAAACTATCGCTCCCGGTGGCACTGCCATTTATGACATTCGACTGACTCGATTATTCGGTTTTCCCGGTGATGTTACCTTAACTGCCGATCTAATTGCTCCGTTAAATCCTAACTTGCAATCTGCCGTCTTCAGCGACACCATATTAAGCCTGGGCGACCCAGATCCCACCTTAACATTAATAGCTAAGATTCCTAATCCAGATGCAACTATTCCCTTCATCGTCTTTGGCGACACTCCTGATTTAAATGGTGCTCCCGCTCAACGCCAAGCTAACGCCGAACTTCGGATCATTAACACTCCCGATTACACAATAGAAGTTACACCTAACAGTCAAAGCGTAGTTGCCGGTGCGATCGCCACTTACACAGTTACCATTCACCCAGTAAACGGGTTTAATGAACCGGTATTGTTAACAGATGATCTCTTAGTTAATTTCAGCACTTATGTGCAAAGCGTCACCTATGACGCCAACCCTATTACCACCTCTACCTTGATGCATATTCAAACTAAGCTGGGGGTAACTCATTCCGGATTTGACTTTACCGTTACCGGAACCAGCTCTCCGAGCGGGTTAACCCGCTTTGATCAAGCTAATTTAGCTATCAGCAGGGCGCCAGATTATTCCATTGAAATTGATCCTTTAACTCGAACCGTAGCTCCCGGAGGCAGTACCAGTTATACTATCACCTTAACTCGTCTGGGTGGATTTACCGACGATGTTACTTTAAGTACTGATTTGGGCACCAAACCAGGAGTCCAATCTGCTATATTCTTACCTAATGTCTTATCTGGCGCTACCATTGTTTCTATCCTAACGGTCACTGCTGCCAACCCGGCCACCAATGTTGACCACCTATTTGTAGTAAATGGAAACACCCCTAATTTAGGAGGGGGCCCGGCAACCCGCTACACCTCAGAGGCACACTTTATTATTGCCAGCGCACCTGATTTTACTATCACGATCGAACCGCCTAAAACCAAAACTGTCAACCCCGGAGGAGCGGCCATTTATCATATTATTCTCACCCGACTGAATGGGTACGCTGAAACAGTTGCTTTAACCCATAATTTGACTAGTCCATTCGTGGCCTCGGCAATTTTTGACGATAATATGCTTGAGAATGGCCAAAATGATGCTTATCTTACCGTCACCGCCACTAATCCGGCCGATAACAGCTCTCTCCTCTTCCGGGTTACTGGTAATGGTTTAGTGAGCGGCACGCCTGCCGACAGAAGCGACAATGGTACTTTTGTGATTGTAAATCTGTTTGATTACGCCATCTCCATCTCCCCTGACAGTCGCACAGTTGCCCCTGGCGGCCAAACCACTTATACCATTACCCTAACCCGCCTGTTTGGGTTTACCGGCAATGTCAGCTTAAGCACCAATTTGGGCAGCAAAACCGGAGTGCAGTCTGCCAGCATCAATCCAGTAGTATTGTCAGGCAGCACGTTGGAGGCCACCTTAACGGTTACCGTTACTAACCCGGCCAGTAATGCCACTCATATTTTCGATGTATTCGGCGATACTGCCAACTTAAACGGCAGTCCGGCTCAGCGGTCGGATCAGGCAATTTTGATCATTTGGAATACCCCCGATTTTAATATTCAGGTTACGCCCAATAGTTTGACGGTCACCCCCGGTGGCACAGCGGTTTATACTGTCACTTTGATATTAGTTAATGGCTATACAAATACTGTCGCTCTCAGTCATAATCTTTTGTCTACTTATGGCGCTTACATCCAATCCGCTACTTTTGATTCCCCTACCATTTCTCCGGCCAACCTAACCACGCAACTCCGCGTTACCGCCAAAACTGGTATTGATAACCAAGATATTATCGGGTTTATTGTTACCGGCACCGGTTCAGTGGACGGGGTTTTTGCTAATCGCACCGATACCGCCGATCTGCTGATCCGCAATCTGTTTGACTATAGCATCGCTATCGATCCTGCCAGCCAAACCATAGCTCCGGGGGGACAAACTACTTATACTATCACTTTAACCCGCCTGTTTGGCTTTACTGGAGATGTGGCTTTAACTACCAATTTGGGTAGTATGTCGGGCGTACAATCAGCCATCATCAACCCAAATAATTTGACCGGTATGATAACGACGGCGACTTTAACGGCTACTGCGCTGAACCCGACTGCCGACGCCACTAATGTATTTACTGTCTTCGGCAACACTTCGAATCTTAACGGCTCTCCCGCCCAACGCACTACGCTGGCTCAACTTTTAATCAGAAACACGCCTGACTTTACTCTTTCCGTTTCTCCGAATATGCAAACTACTGTTCCCAGTGGCACAACTTCTTATACGGTTTCCGTAACTCGCCTGAACGGGATGAATCAGGACATTAATTTAGTTAATGATCTGGCAGGACAACCCGGTATTCAATCTGCCGTGTTTGCTGACAACATCTTAAATAATGGCGAAAATACCACTATCCTAACCGTAGCCACTACCATTGGTATCGCTGTTACTGATTTCAATTTCAGAGTAACTGGCACAGCCATTATTAGCGGTAATTCTGTTCTGCGTTCTGACACAGCTATCCTTAAAATTGTGGACTTTACGGTTGATGTTGCGCCGGCCAGCCAGACCATTGCCCCGGGCCAAGGCACCACTTATACAGTGACAGTTACTCGCCTCAATGGCTTAACGGGCGCTATTAATTTAGTCACCGACTTGGGAAGCAAGCAATATATTCAATCGGCCATATTTGACGATAGCTCGTTAGACCTCACCCAAACTTCCACTATTTTGCGGGTAGAAACTAATAGCCCTGCACCGGACACGACAATCGGTTTCGGTGTAACCGGTACTGTCAATGTCGGCGGAACTGATTTAAGCCACAACGACACAGCCAGCTTAATATTAATAACCCCGACAATTCCTGACTTCACTATTAGCGTCACCCCGGACTTACAGACGGTCGACGCGGGTAATAGTACTACTTATACTGTTGCCATCACTCGTCTCAATAATTTCACCGACACGGTTGTACTAACCAGTAATTTGCTGACCAACTTTAGTGATTACATCGCCCAAGCCACCTTTGGTTTAACTCAACTTCCCTTAGGCATTGATGAAACTACCTTGTCTATTACAACTAAAACCATTCTCAACAGCCAACTCATTACCTTTACTGTTACCGGCACGGCTTTGGCGGGTTCCCCCATCCATAGCGACACGGCTGATTTGCAGATCAATGTAGTGGTGGTGCCACCTCCGCCTCCTCCCCCACCCACGCCTGACTTCACTATTAGCGTGACGCCAGACTTGCGCACCGTGGATGCAGGAGCTGCTACCAACTATACCGTAGCCATTATTCGGCTCAACAATTTTTCCGATACGGTCATCTTAACTCATAATCTATTAAGTGACTTTGGTGATTATATAGCGGATGTGTCCTTTGATTCATTGCAACTATTCTTGGGCGCGGATGAAACTACTATGTATGTAACCACTAAAGATATTGCTAATAGCCAATTAATTACCTTCGCAGTAACTGGCACGGCTTTAGCGGGTTCGCCTATTCATGCCGATGATGCTGACCTGCAGATTAATGTGGCCGGTTCTCCTCCTCCCACCGGTGGTGGTGGTGGCGGCGGCGGTACTTACACGCCTCCCACCCCTCCTGCCCCAACAACTGGTGGCGGTACTGAAGACTTTACTGTCCAAGTAACGCCGATTACTAGTACTACGATTTATCCGGGCGAAAGTGCTACCTATCAAATTACGCTTGTTCGCTTGGGTGGATTTACCGGCCCTGTCGCTTTATCTACTAATGTCTTGCAACTCAATTATGATGTGGCTTCGGCTACCTTCGGCAAAACCACCATTCCTGCTGGCGAAACTACTACCACTTTGTTATTGGTCGCTCGACCTAACGCTATTATTGATTCCAGCACTATATTTAATGTGACTGGCACCAGCACAACTCTTGGGGAACGGGCAGATGACGCACCGGTCGCCATTATCATCCCGAGAGGCTTACCTTCTACTGGTCCTACCACGCCGCCATCTAATTGGTTCTGGTTAGCAATTATCGGCATCACTTGGTTAAGTTGGGCGCAATTGCGTACCATCAAACCTAAGCGCACTAAATAATATCTTGTTCTAAAACTTGGGCATATTTACCTGCTGGTAACTGCCCGAGTTTTAATTTGCCTATCCGCACTCGTTTTAACTTATCCACCCGATAACCCAATAATTCTGCAATCCGTCGGATCTGCCGCTTTCTCCCCTCTTTTAATACCAATAAAATCAGCCAACAACCCCTCCTCTCCTCCCCTTGGTAAGGGGAGGTTGGGTGGGGTGGGCTGATTTGTTTAATAACACGGCATTGCATCGGCCGAGTTTTATAACCATTTAACACAAAGCTTTGCGAGAACTCATTTATTATGTTATCTTGCACATCCCCTCCTTTCCTCCCCTTGGCAGGGGAGGAATTAATATAGCTCCCCTCCTGCCGCGAGCCTGCCTGCCGGTAGGCAGGGAGGGGCTGGGGGAGGAGGGAGAAGTTATTGCGACATGAAATTATCACTTCGTATTCTTTTTCATGCTCGTAGCGCGGATGAGTTAATTTATTGGTGAGCTCCCCATTGTTAGTCACTAAAATTAGACCTTCGCTATCTTTATCCAACCGACCTACCGGATAAACCCGACCAATATCGGTAAAATAATCGGCAATAGTTTTTTCCGCATGCTTGTCTGACATAGTGGAAGTAACACCTACCGGCTTATTAAACATGAAAATGATTGGCCGTGCAGATTTTATTAGTCGATTCCGATACTCTATCTTGTCCTTTTCGGGATCAATTTTCGCGCCCAAATCGGTGACAACCCTCCCATTAACCTTAATCAAACCAGCCGTGACCAGCTCGTCAGCCTTCCGCCGGCTGGCTATCCCCGCCGCCGCCAAATATTTATTTAATCGAATCATATTCTTATAATACCCCCTTGTCTTATGTCCCCATACCAACTATTGAAATCCGGCCCTCTTGTTTCTTGAACCAGCCATTGGAGCGACGGCGCCAGGTATTCCAAAAATTACCGCTGTGAAATCGGTTATACCGATGGGAGCGGAAAGGTAATTTTTGGTTAATACCAAGCCAAAGTGACTGGCTGGGACTTTGGAGTTACCTTTCTATAAAGGTAACAGAAATAATTTATACGATTCTGGACAAGCCAGAATGACGATGGCAGGGAAATAGCCATAAGAGGAAAAGTTTTATACAATAGAGGAAGTTAACTAATAAATATGCCTAAACAAACCAGACAACACAAAACCGATAAGCATAGCCGATTAGCCACCTTGCGCCACTCGGCTTCGCACATATTAGCTGCTGCGGTAGTAGAAATGTTCCCGGAAGCTAAGTTGGGTATCGGCCCGGCTACTGCTGACGGATTTTATTATGACTTCGAGCTCCCGCGCCCATTAGTCCCAGAAGATTTGTCATTGATCGAAGCGAAAATGCAGTGGTTAATTGCCCAGAATTTGCCTTTCGAAAAAACTACTGTCGACATCGATGTTGCTATTCAAAAATCGCAAACTACCCCCCAAGTCTATAAAACCGAATTGATGCAGGATCTGCAAAAAGCCGGTGAAACCCAAGTAACTTTTTATAAAAACGGGGAATTCATTGACTTATGCGAAGGCCCCCATGTTAAATCCACTAAAGAAATTGGAGCGGTTAAACTGCTTTCTTTGGCAGGAGCCTATTGGCGGGGCAATGAACACAATGCCCAACTGACCCGGATTTATGGGACAGCTTTCCCGACTCAGGCAGAATTAGATGAACACCTCGCGATGTTAGAAGAAGCTAAAAAACGCGACCATCGTAAACTCGGGCAAGAGTTAGGTATTTTTGCTTTTGATGACGATATCGGACCAGGACTTCCTCTCTGGTTGCCTAATGGCACCATTATGATCGAATTACTCGAGAAATTAGCTAAACAAACTGAAGCAACCGGAGGTTACCACCAAGTTAAAACTCCCCATATCGCCAAAGAAGCGTTGTATCTTACCTCGGGTCATCTACCCTACTATGCCGATAGTATGTTCCCGCCGATGGAATTAGAGGGCTGTAAATATTACCTTAAGGCAATGAATTGCCCTCATCATCATAAAATTTTTGCCGCCACTCCCAGAAGCTATCGCGACTTACCATTGCGCTTGTCAGAATACGGTACTTGTTATCGGTATGAAAAATCCGGCGAACTCTTCGGCCTACTAAGAGTGCGCATGCTCTCCATGAACGATGCACATATTTATTGCACTAAAGAGCAGTTCGCCGCTGAATTTCAGGCCGTGAATCAAATGTATGTTAAATACTTTAAACTCTTTGGTATCAAGAAGTACATCATGCGTTTTTCCACTCACGATCCAGCCAAACTCGGCGAAAAATATGTGAATGAGCCCGACTTGTGGCAACAAACCGAGAACATGGTTCGGGATGTCTTAAACTCCGCCAAAATCCCTTACATAGAAGTAGCTGATGAAGCCGCCTTTTACGGCCCCAAAATTGATGTTCAGGTTTGGAGCGCTATTGGTCGGGAATTTTCTTTAGCAACTAACCAAGTGGACTTTGCTGTACCAAAACGCTTTGGCCTCACTTACATTAATGCTGAGGGAAAACCAGAAACTCCCCTCTGTATCCATCGCGCTCCCCTCTCCACCCACGAACGCTTGATCGGATTTTTACTGGAACACTACGCCGGAGTGTTGCCGTTCTGGCTATCCCCGATTCAAGCCAGCGTTCTCCCAGTCAGCGATAAATTTAACGATTACGCCCGCTCGGTGTTGGAACAACTAACTAAAAAAGGTTATCGCGTTAATTCCGATGATCGTAACGAATCCTTAGGCAAGAAGATCCGGGATGCCGAACTCCTGAAAATCCCCTACATGTTAGTGGTGGGCGAAAGAGAAGTCGAGGATAAATCCGTAACTGTCCGGGAGTTGCACAGCCCAGAACAACTCGCCAAGACCATCCCTGAAACTATTAAACTATTCCGTAAACAACGCTCACCCATTAAGCATTAAATGACAACGCATTTCTTATCGTCATTCTGGTAAGCTCCGCCAGCTGGCGGAGCGCATCCAGAATCGTATATGTTTAATCTATAAGATTCTGGAGTCAGCCCCGTTGGGGCTTCCCCAGAATGACGGGCAAGCAGTAGATATATGGTTAGAAAAGAAAAAGATTTAGAGGGTTTAGATCCTCACGCTGCCCAGCGGGATATCAAAGCTCGTAAGCAAAAACATTTAACTGATAACCGCAAAAGCATCCGCCTGATTGCTCGTCTTGCCTCCACCCCGAAGCATGGTAAAAAACGGCCTAAATCATAAATGTACTTCTCGACTATCCGCTCGAAGAATATTATTCCCCGAGTGTAATTCGCTTAACGAATGGAATCGAGGGGTTACTTTGTTTTTATCTATGATGTATAAAATATTAACTAATGGGAACCTCTAAGCAGGGCAAAGCCATTGTGATCGTGGGGCCAACTTCCTCGGGAAAAACGGAGTTGTCTTTGCATTTAGCCAAGAAATTCAACGGGGTGGTCATTTCGGCCGATTCTCGCCAAATTTACAAAGACATGGATATTGCGACCGCAAAAACTACCCGCGATCAACAGCAAGGCATCGCCCATTATATGATTGATATTCTTAGTCCCAACGAAGATTTTAATTTGTCCCACTATCAAAACACGGTTAATAATCTTCTAAAATCGATCGCTGAAGATAATCTAAAACGGAGCCAGCCCGTGATTCCTTTTATCGTGGGGGGAACCGGCCTGTACATCAAGGCAATTATTAATGGCTACCAACTGCCTGCCATACCACCTAACCCGATCCTCCGAGCTCAATTAGAACAATTGTCCCTAATAGATTTAGCAGAAAAATTAAACCGACTTGATCCCAATACCCGAGTAGATTTACGCAATAAGCGTCGTGTTATCCGCGCGTTAGAAATTTTACAGAACCGGCAAGATTACGCTCCCTCCCCGCCCCAGCATTCGCTCCATCTCATCGGAAATAGGTCATTAGCCTCTTCCGATATAGATATCGCTCCGCGGGGCAGGCCTACCCTCCCCTCAAGCAGGGGAGGAACTGACTCTTCCTCGGACTCACCTCGCGTCGAAGCGGGGAGGAGGGGAATGTTGAATAAAATGACTCTTGATTATGAGTTCTTGCAGATCGGGATTACTCGCCCCCGCGTTGAAATTAAACAGCGTATTGCAGATAAAATTACGGAAATGTATAAACACGGGTTGGTTAAAGAAACCAAGAAGCTACTGGCTAAAGGTTACGATTTTACTAAACCGGCTTTCTCGGCGCATGGTTACAAACATATTAAGGACTATCTCCAACACAAAATCACTCTCCATATCGCACTAGATCGGATGCGTCAAGATACCCAAAGATATGCCAAGCGGCAAATGACTTGGTTTAAAAACGATTCCCGCATCCACTGGGTTACTAATTATGTTGAAGCGGAAAAATTAATTCAAGAATTTCTGCGGTAATTTTCTATTATTCCGTCATGCTGAACTTGTTTCAGCATCTCTAAGCAAATCTTTCCACTTAGGATTAACACTCTCAATTTGGTTGATTTTCCATTGACGATGCCATTTTTTCAGTTGTTTTTCTCTGGCAATAGCTTCGACAATGGAGCTAAACTCCTCCACATAAACTAATCTTCTTGTCCAATATCTTTTGGTAAACGATTTGATTTCAGATAAATTATGCTGATCTAATCTTTGTTCTAAATTGCTGGTCACACCAATATATAAAACTCCTCTCGGTTTATTGGTGAGAATATAGACATAACTTTTCTTCATACCTCTATTATAGAGATCCTGAAATCCCAGCATTCGCGGGACACATGAATTCAGGATGACGGGTTCGAGGGTCAGAATAACGGCAAGGAAATTAGGTCCGATATTGGGATGACACCATAAAACAGTTATTTTTTGCGGTAAAGCCCCCGCCAGAGATTCCATTTCACTAGAAACAAGTCGCGGAGGGTGCGGAGAGCATCTCGGCCAGCCCGAACTTTGCTGGCCCCGTCGTTATACCAATCTACGCCCACTTCCTTAAACTGGTAACCTAAATGGTTAGCGATGGCTAAGGCCTCGAAATCGAACCCAAACCGATTAATTTTCACCCGACTAAATATCTCTTTAGCAGGAACATTTTGGAACAACTTAAACCCGCATTGAGTATCGTAAATCCCCGGGAGCAAAAACCAACGAATCAACAAATTACTCATCCGGCTTAACCAAATCCTATGCGGTGCCTGCGGAACTAACACTTGCCCTCCGGGACAATGTCGCGAACCAATCACAGCTGGATATTGCTCGATATAAGGTAATAATTTTTCGATCTGTTCGATCGGCGTCGAATTATCCGCATCCATAAACAATACCGTTTGACCCTGGGCCATCAGCACCCCTTGTCGCACTACGGCACCCTTGCCACGATTAATGGCATTAGTTGTTATCTTAAGCTGTGGCCACAATGTGGCAAACTCTCGGATTACAGCTAGACCCCCATCGGAACTGCCATCATCCACCAAAATCACCTCGTAAGCATAACTCTGGCGATTAAAATAATCCCTAACTATCGTTAAGGTTTTACCAATCCGTTGCTCCTCGTTATAAACTGGAATAATGATCGAAAGGTATGTCATACACCTATTGTAGTAATTATTTTTTGAAAATCAGGAATTTGGGAGCGAGAAAATTCCAGAGGCCTATTATGCCAATTGATAAGATTTTTACCACATTTACATCCCAATGGAAAATCAAGCTGAAAACATAGACCAATGCATCGGACAAACCCAATCCCACTGCCGCCACGGTGACATAAAACGGTAATTGCACCTGCCACTTGCCAGTTGTGTCACCAAAAGTCCAGTATTTATTTAAAAAGAAACCATTAACGGCGGCAAAAATAAACGCTATCGTGTTAGCCCACATGACAGGCCAATGCCAGAACAGGAAAAGATTTAGCAAACCAATATCAATGGCTGTGTTGCCAACACCAACCACGGCGAATTTTATAAACTGGTAGCTAATTTTAAATATTTCTCGATTAATCAATTTTTCGGGCTAAAATAACTATACTACTGCCAAAGGGAAACTGACCAAATTTTAACCAAGCCGATTCTGCTTTTCCCAAAGCGATCAAAAAACTATTCAACCATGGCGCCACGCCGACATACTGCGAAGTATCGTTCTGTGAAAATTTGACTAACCATCTTTGCGCTAAAAATGCCGGAAAAGTTAAACAAAAAAAGTATGAGGCAAAAATGATATGAAAACCATTGTTCTGCAGTATTTTTTTCAATTGTGATAAATTATATCGCCGCAAATGTTGTAAAGCCCTGTCGTGCGGCCCGTATAGCCACTGGTAAGCCGGGACTGATAAAAATAAATAGCCACCAGAGCATAAAACTCTCCCCCATTCCTTTAACACTCTGGTTTCATCGGGCAAATGTTCTAAAACATCGAAAGCCGTGATTAAATTAAATGTATTATCTTCAAACGGCAAATCCTCTGCTCGCCCCGCGAATGCTGGGGCCCTGCCCAATACCGCTCTCCCTTTTTGGTTAGCTAACTCTATAGCTAATTCGCTGGTGTCTGCTCCCACTACTTCGCCAAACTTACTTAGCCAAGAGAAATTTTCTCCCGTTCCGCATCCCACATCCAGTATTTTTACTGTTCGGAGCATTTGCCGAGAACTATCATCATTATTAGTTCTCACTTTGTTCGAACGGTAATCGGGCATTGGATTTTCTCCGGTCCCACACCCCACATCTAAGATCTTTGGTTGCTCACTTACATTCTGATTTATTTCTTTTCCGTCATTCCGGGCTTGACCCGGAATCTGTGCTGGAGATCCTGAATCAAGTTCAGGATGACGGAAAGTCGGGTCAGGATGACACAGAAACTGGGTACTAAACCGGTTTAATACGGATGCTAAAATTTCCCGGCGGCTGATATGCCACCAATAGGTTTGTTCTTCCTCTTGCAACCGTCGAATTTCTGTATCATCCATATAATTATTCCCCGCTTTGCCCTCCGAAGCGCTATCTATATTGAAAGAGGTCAATGACCTATTTCTAATGAGATGGGGCGAAGGAGGGGGTGAGAACTGAGGGATCACATTGCATTACCTGATAATTATATCAGGTAATGGTTAAAGTAATACTGCCCGTGTAATCTCCGGCCCCTCCTATGCCGTACAACCGCATAGTGGGCAAAATAGTAAAACCGCCCAAACCATCTTTAACATTGCCGGCCACCGATGCCGCTGTGACCGCACTTCCCATATAACTCCCCGATTGGGTAGAAATGTTAGTGGTGGGAGCGGCATACAGTCCGGTAATAGTATCACTGATCCAATAAGTGTTAGCTTTGGTAATGGTGTGCTCTCCGTCATTCAATTCCGTGGTCACATCGGCGGTTAAACTCCAGCCCGAGCTATTCCCGGATGTCTGCCCCCGATTATCCCGGATAGTAATCTCCTCACCGCCTACAAAAGCATATTCGTGCGGTTCTGGGTTACCATATTGAAAGTTACCCAAATCGACACTCGCCGGGCTCGAGACAGTCAAGCTATATGATGCGGCAGTGGTTAATTGAGGATAGGTTTTCAATGCCCCCAAAGGAATATTCGCATTTAAAACCTCGTCTTTAAGATTAAAGTAGTAGGCGGTGTTGGCAATGGCGCTATAGTTCTCAATAGTAAATTCCCACTCTACCGTAGTTGATGCAGGATGATCAGATCCAGAAGGAGCGCTGGAACTGCTTTCATTCAAAATCCCTTTACTGCTCGTGCTCGAGCCAGTTAAAACCACAGTATTGATAGTGGCATTATCGTCACCACCGCCGTTATAAAAACGCCAAGCCAGCAGAGTATCCAAAGTACTCCCCACGGCATACCAATCCGATTGGTTGGTGCTCCATTGCAATATCTTTCGACTATCATTCTCGGCTACCCCCACACTCTCAGTTAAATTGATTCTTAATTTATAGGGGATGGACTTACCGTTTTCTTCTTGAGGAGGCACGGTGTTTTCGGCCGCATAGGCGGTAGTCAAAGCCCCTACTGAAGTGTCTGTTGCATCATCCGCATACCACCGCCAATTGTTCATTCTAGGCGAATAACCCGTTAATGTAAGTACTGGCGTGACCGTATAAGTATCGAAAGCGGTCCCGTTATCGGTCATCCGAATATCATAAGTTTCCGAAGCACCCACTCCCTGGAGCGACCATTCATATTCTGTGGAGTTCCAAATTCCCACCGTGGTATTTCCGGACGGACTGGAATCTTCTTCTTGGTCCCCGGCCTGAAAAGCATATCCGCTCGTAGCTGTCAGCTGTTCCGTGGTCGCAGTGCCATCCACAAAATTAGCTTGCCCGGAAGCAATTATTTTAATCTTGGCGGAACTAGTGGTAATTTCTACCCAACTCCCAGGCGGTGAATTAACCCGATATTCCAATTTGGGGGACAGGGTATCCGATTCGGCACCCACATTATTCACATGCAGACGCAAGCGAAAATTAACCCCAGTATTAAACCCAACTGAGGCGTCATCTTCGGTAGTGGAACCGTCTCTGTCCGTCCAGCCATTCGAGTGACCTTCTTCATTGTCGTCATCTTCGTCAAATCGGAAATGAGTTTCTTCATAAACCGCTGCCTGCCAAGTTATGGGTGTTGGGGTAGAAGCATAGTTCATTGGGGGTAAAATAGCACTATCGTAAATTGTGGTACTGACAGTAGAGGGGTTATCGCCAAATCGATGCGCCACCCCAGCACCACTAACAGTAGTACCGATGGTGACAAAGTTCCATTCTGCCACTAATCGTTCACCGGCGGAAATGGTGGCCGCCGACCCGCTCCAAGTCATTTCTAACTGACTATTAGCCACTCCGGATATCCAGTAAGTGCCGCTATTCGCCACCACAATAATCGTGTCCCCGATCGTGTCATCAGCGTCCCAAGTGTAAATCATTCCCCGCAATTGCGCGTTAACTGTTGGGGTATCGGTCGTGCCGTGCACATGAATGAGCCAAGTCCCTGCAGGAATGGTTTGGGCCGCCAGAGGCGGCGAAATAAAAGTATTCATCCGCCAATTCCCAGGGGTGGTGCCGGAAGTGGTTTGAATATTGGCCTCTACTCCACTACCCGGAACGGTACTCATCCGCCGAGCGTCCAAAGTCCCGCCCAAAAAAGTGTCGCCGGTCTGCGAAGCATTCGGCCCCGGCTCTGGCGGAGTGGTGGTCGGCAAAAAATAAATGGGGTCAGAAGTATCCACCGTCGTCGTGTTAATAGTGATGTAACTTGCCGGCGCGGTGTTGGTAGTACCGTTCGCTACCGCCACATTCCCCCCCCAGCGCGTCGTTACCGTGTAGGAAGTGGTACTATTGCTGGCTGTGCGCAACCAAATCTCTACTGCCAAAAAATCGCTGTTGCCTGTAGTATAAGGAGTCCCTCCGACGGCATTAGTAACTGTCCAGATTCTGCCTTCGTCGCTCGTACCGATCTCTGTGCCATGTTCGGTGGGACCGGCCAGAGTTTGAACATTGGAATTGCTGCCCGAATCATAGACATAAGCAAAAGCCCGGGCATAAGCGTTGGCCGCGGCATCGCTTTCATCAAACGACATCCCGACCGAAAAAGTGGTTGTGCTGTTAAAAACCGTATTGCTAGCCAGGGGCATAATAAAAGTTCTCACCCAAATATAAAGGTTAGCGTCTTTCACGGCTTCGGTGGTGACTACATTGTCGGAAGTGTCCGTCATATTAATCGGCCCATAGATGGGCGCCATGCTGTAAGCAGTGGTTTTGCCGCTGGGGGAACCCGACAGTTCATCTGTATCGGTGCTGTTCTCTGCGGTGGGTCCCGCCACCCCAAAAGCGGTATTGGCGGTTCTGGCATCGCTTTTGAAATAAAAAGTGGTCTGGCTAGCCGCTTGGGCTTCCGCTTTTTTGGGGTTCAATATGGTTACCTTAAGATCACTTACATCCCAGCGCATAAAAGATACGCTGGTCGTAAACACCAACAACCAGCTGATGCCAGCGAATACCCGTTGGCGTCTTGTTTGGGTGATTAATTTCGGCCGACAAGGTCGAGCTTGTTTAAGTTTTGGAGTGATTAATCTTCTCATTCAATAATAAGGTTAACTTCTCGCTCCGCTCGTCATTCTGGGGAAGCCGATGAACATCGGCTAGCTCCAGAATCGTATAAATTAATCTATAAGATTCTGGATACGCCTATCGGCTTACCAGAATGACGGGGAATAAGCAAGTAAGCTAGGGTGGCAACAAAAGATAAATATCGTCAATTATTTGGAGCGTTTGGGTGGTCGGCGTTTCACGGTTTTTTTAGCTGCCAACCGACTTGTGCCAGATGATTTTTGGGCTGTTGCCGATTTCGACTTAGAAATATTACTGTTCTTACTCCCAGAAATATCTGCGACAGGAATAAACAGCTCCTGCCCCGCCCGCAATTTATACGGCCATTTCAATTTATTCAGCGCAATAATTGTCTGTGGAGTGACACCGGCAAACTCGGCCACTGTTTTTACCGTGTCCCCCGCCTCAATAATCACGGGCTCTAATCCAGCTTTATCTCCGTCATTCCGGCCTCCGAGCCGGAATCTGGGTCCTGGAGATCCTGAATCCGAACTTGGCCTACGGCCAGTCGGTCCAGGATGACGGGCAGGAGCACCGGGACGGCGGAAGAGATTTTGGAGTTGCCCCATCAGGATTCCTTGTTTACTAGCAGATAACAGATCGAGATGACGAGTTTGAAGTTCGGGATGAGCTTTTTGATATGCCTTTTCCTCTTTGGTCATTTGTCCTGCTGGAATTAGCAATACATCTCCTGCTTGCAGATCGTACGGCCACTTCAGCAAATTAAATTTAGCAATCTTTTTCGCATCTACTGCGTGAATGTTGGCAATTATCGTCAGAGTCTCTCCTTTTCTAATTGTATGCTTTGCAGTTTTAGTATTCATCCTCTGGCGCACAATCACCCATAGCCAGAATTTGCGCATCAAGAATAACAAGAAGATAATTCCCACCCACCAGGCGATCGTTAACCATGATGGCAATAACCAAAACACATATCTAATATCTTGGTATTCATCTTTGACATATTCGTCCTTAAAATCTTTTTCGCCATAATGAATCCGAAAATTAGCCACAAACCGACCGATCTTAGGCGCTTTCTTTTGCCAGGGCACTCGTGATTCGATCGTACTACCCCGCAATAACATTCCTAGATGCGAACCGGGTTGTTCGCCGATTTTGCCGAAAATGCCTTTGAGAGTAATATCGGCTGCGGGCAACAATTGCACATTACCGGCATTATGGAGAGTCATGCGGAAATACAACACTCCGTTTTCAATAGTATGACGCACATTAGTGATGTCTAATTTACGGATAATATCTCCCGGCACTGTCAGGTAAAGCCGAGCAGCTACCCGGGTCATCACCGATAATTGCCCGGCGCTTTTCTTTTGGCTGTCCGGCTTCGTTGCTTGATCTTCCCAAATTACGACACCGCCAGGGTGACTTCCGACATCAGCGTTCTCCGGCACTTTAACTTCTAAATCTATAAATTGCTTGGTATAAGGGGGCATGACCAATAAGGTTTTACTAAGACTGCTCCAAGTGCCGATATCCTTATTTTCATCATTATTGCCAACCAAAGTATACCCGCCGTCATTAGTGACGGCGCCGTCCAAAACCGCCACCCGAATATTCATAGTGCGACTATTGTTATTAATAACTTGCACTTTATCCGTAATGGTAGTGCCCGGTTCAACCTCGTAAACAAACCACGATCGCGTTCCGGGATATGCCTTATGATCAGCTGGAAATACGCTGATCCCGCCTCCCTCAACTGCCAAACTCGCCAGGGGCCACGCCAGCACAGCTAAACCCACCAGCGCTAAGCAAAAGATTTTTTTCATTTTTGTTATTTTAGTTTGCCCCATATTTATCAGTATAACATTACCGGGTTAAGGAATTAACTTTCTGGATGGGCAGTTGCCGTTGGAACACTTTGGCAATATCATCTCCGAACACTAATTTCCATTCGGCATTAGCTAAAAAATAATCCTTAGAGCTTCCGTCATCAAAAACCAATACCACAGCGACATTATACTTGTCCAAAACTTCTTTCGCTTTGGGCGAACTGTGGGATATAGCCAAATATTCCCGAAAAATATTGTCATCCAATGCTCCCCATACCGCCATGCGTCCATCAATAAAAACTTTTTTTTCAGGCAATTGCCAGACTAAAAATCCTCCCCAATTATATTCATTAAAAAGATTGCCGGGCAACTGCTGTTCTTTAATATATTGCACTGCCCGATAGGGGTATTTACCTTGACTTTGCCAAACCATGGGGTCGGGTTGCAAAAATGGCCGGATTTCTTGGTAGCGTAATCCACCGGCATAAACAATTAAAGCCATCATCCCGATAAACAGCCAACCATTGCGTAAATAGTATGATAAACCAGCGGGCAAGAGTTGTTGAATTAGCTCGACCAACACCGGCAAAGCCACCAAAGGGAAAAACGGTAAATTGCGCCAACTCAATAAAGACAGACCAAAAAAGATGACCACCAAGCCCAGTTTTATCGGATCGATTTTACGCCACGCCCAAATTAACAGCGCAATCAACCAGCCGGTATAGATTAACAAATTCCGGCTAAGGGGACTGAATAAACTCACTGTTTGCCACTCCACGATCCTTTGTTTAACAAAATCATTAAATACCGTGCGAATTATCTCGTCATACACATGCCAAGTATATGGGTTAACCAAACTAATCAAAAACATACCTATCCCAACCAAGATTATTTGGATGATGTCTTGCCGACTCAAAATTGGCCCGACCAACTTCAATTTATAACGACTTACCAACCACTGCTTCAAAATGGCTAATACTGCGAATACGCCGACTAAGATCAAGCCGATTGCAAATCCTCCGTGCAAATTCACCCACACCAACATTAAAGGAATCAACCAATAAAGACTCATGCCAGACTTCTTATACCACCGCCATAAAATAAATAAGGCTATGGCCAACCCCAACCAAGTAATCACTTGGGCTCGAATACCCACAAAAGGTAGGGCAATGATGGAAGCGATGAATGCGGTTAAAACCACTATCTCCGATCGGGCCTTGGCGATGCTGGCTGTTAACAAGTATGCCAATACTCCCAGAATGGAAAAAAACAGCGCCAACCAGCCAAAATTGGCATATCGCATGGCCAAAAACATCCCCACATCAGTCAGCCACTCGTGAGCCACCCAAACATAGCCAAACATAGTGTAAGAATAGAGGTCGCCGGACGGTACACCAAAGCGTAAAATATCCTGGCCGTTGCGCAAATGCCAACCCAAATCCGGATCGGTCGGCGGACGCAAGAAAATAATAACCATGGCAATGATCACAACGACAACAAATGTGCTGGTGAGCCAATGATTAGTTCGAGGAGTGATTGATTTAGGGCTGGTCATTATTATTTTGCGACCAATTATTAACTTTAATATATGGTAGCTGGCTCAACAGCGCGCGGATAGATGTATCAGTTAAATCATAATAAGCCATGCTGCCAATCCCCTCCAAATCCACTTGTCGATATTGGGCCTCGGGCTGATTCCAATTGCCTCTGATCACAATTAAATTAGTATCGGTCGGGACAATCTCGAGCTGATCCACCAATTGAATATGATGCCGATAGGCTAAAATCCATTTTTTATCATCGGGGTTGGCGATACCCCAGAATAAGCGAATGTAAACGGGATATTCAGGAAAATAATATGCGAATTGAGGTAGGCCCCACAACACAAATGAATCCTGCAAACCGATGATAGTATTTTGCGGGTTAAATTTCTCTCTCACCGCCACATTTAAGCTTGCCCATAAATCATTGCTGGATTTGATTGATTGGTGAGTGTTTTTTTGCATCTCTATTTTTGCATCGGGTTTCCAATAAGTCCACACATTCCAACTCATAGCCAACACCACAAACATAGTTAAAATGGTGGGAATAAGCTGGCGGGATTGACCAGTCGGTGGCCGATAAGCCTGCGCCAAGATAGTACCTAGCCGAATGATAGCTTGCGCTACCAAAATAGTAATAGCCGGCAAGACAACTAATAAGTAGCCTGGCATGTTAAAAATAATCAGTATATAAAACAATGTGACCGGCCAAATCCACAGATTCCACAGCCAAACCCGAGGCGAAATTTTAAATTCCTGCTGTTCAGGCACCAGCCAAGTAAATAAATAAATAATGGCAGCGAGAGCGGAAATGCCGAAATTAAGCAATAAATTATGCCAAATCAAGCCCATGCGATGCCAGGCTTTGCCCAGCCCGGCTGCAAACACAGAAAAAGAGTAGATGCCGGATTTACTAAGAAACATGCTCGACATCGCCGGAAAGAACTTCTGCCAACCCCCACTTAACCAGATTTGAGGCAATACCCAGGCCGTAACGATCGCCACCAGCCAACTTACATGCATGATTTGCTCGCGCCAATTTCGGCGTTGCCATAACGCCCACAGCCATACTGGCAACAAAAAAACTACCAGTGTCGGGCGGAACCCACCCCCGATAGCCAAGCTAATACTGGCCAGCAGCAAAGATCGGCGCGCCAATCGAACATCATGCTGGTTGACAACTGAATGATAGATATAATGGCCGACGATTGCGGAAAAAAATGCATCGGCCATATAATTCATCGCTACCTGCCCATGAAACCAAAGCATAGGCGCTACCACCCACAGCGCCAGGCTAATCCAAGCTGTTCTGCGATCATAAACAATTTTGGCTAAAGAAAATACTGCCCAAAGCGCCAACACCGAGAAGCCAATACTAATTAAGACAAAAGCAGTATTGGCATCAGGGATAAACCAAGATAAAACTTTGGCCAGCAAAATATACAAAGGGTAGCCGGGTGGATGGGGCTGTTGTAAGCTAAGATCATATTTTTCTAAAGCTAAGGCATACAAGCCGGAATCGGAGGCGAACAAATAGGTCGATCTTCCCCACCACCGAGATACTATTACTATCCCGCTGATTACTCCTATCCAACACCGATCATAATGTTCTTGCCGCCAGTCGTTAAAAAACAACCGTAACTTGGATCTAAATTGAACCTGTGTGCGCTTAGCTGCAGATAATCGTTTCACCTTTATATTGTAAAACAATTCATGCAGCAAAAAAACACCGCTCTTCGCGGCGCCCTAAAAATATACTCTATTTGCGCACAACAAACTATGACAAGGTATAGAGCATGATAGCGGCGTAAGTACCGGCTACTTCCGTCCCAGAAATAGTCAGCCTGACTACACCATTATCGTAACGGAAAACACCATCCGCGGCGGTAGAGCCATTAATCAAAGTGACGCCGGCGGCGGCTAAGAAGCCGCTGGCACCTTGAGCTACCTGATTAGTATCAGCATTCTCCACATTGGTCACATCCCCATTACTAGGGTAAGCATTTAGTCTATAAGCGCTGATATGATCACTGCCCGATTGCAGATTGTTGGCATTAAGGGCGACTGACCAGGCTTGGCTATTACCGCGATAATCAACTACGGCGGCGCTGTCGATCTCTTCATTGCCTAAGATATTATTAGACACACCAAAAGCTTGGGCAGCGAACTGCATAGAAGTTGGCACATTAACGATCGTAAATGACCCGGCCGTCACATTAAAAGATAAGTTAGTTTGGTCAGTATCAGCTCTGACTAGACCGAAAGTCATGAATACCATCAAGAGGGTGACACTAACTAAAACTCCCCCCAGTAGTTGCTGGCGCAACTGGTTCTCCGCTAAGCTAATTAATGTTTTTTGTTTCATTTTTGTTAGATAGATCTACGAGATATCACCTTATTATCTTATTATACCACTAAATTTGGATTTGGTCAATATTTTTCTTTTGGGCAGAAACAGGGTCAAATGGGCAGGGTCAGCATCAAAACAGCTAACAATCGAGCGACATTTTTGCCTATTAGCTATTCGGCTTATCCTCTCCCTTCACACTATTTAATAATAATTAAATTATAAAATAGAATGTCAACACATTGCAATCATTTTCTGCATCGTTTTGCTTTACTATATAATGATAATGTTTTTTCTTGATACTTGATACTGGCAACTTGATACTATTTCGGGGTGTAGCGCAGTTGGCTAGCGCGCCGCGTTTGGGACGCGGAGGTCGCAGGTTCGAGTCCTGTCACCCCGACCACACAACATACCTATCGTCATTCTGGCCTATTTTTTATTGCGTCATTCCGGTTATTCTCTTTCGTCATTCCGGGCTTGACCCGGAATCTATTAGAATAGGTTTATGAGAAAAAGTTATGTTTATATTCTTACTAATAAACCGGAGGGAGTTTTATACATTGGCGTGACTAGCAATTTAAGCCAAAGATTGGATCAACATCACACGATGCAAGAAGAATCATTTGTGAAAAAATATAAACTCAACCACTTAGTTTATGTGGAAGAATTTACGTCTATCGTCGACGCTATAGCAAGAGAAAAACAACTCAAAAACTGGCAACGCCAATGGAAAATAGAGTTAATCGGGAGCATCAATCCAAGCTGGGAAAACTGGGCCCAGAGATCCTGAATCAAGTTCAGGATGACGGATTTGTGGTTCAGGATGACGGCAAGGAAATTAACTGCATCAGCTCATATGCTATTATTAGAATATGAAGTACTCGCAAAGTTTTGTTAAAACCAGCCGAGAAGCCCCGAAAGAGGCGGAGACGATTTCGCACAAATTATTGTTGCGGGGTGGGTTTATTCATCCTCTTGGTGCCGGATTTTATTCCCTGCTTCCGCTGGGTTTTCGCGTCTATCGTAAGATTTATAATATTATTACCGAGGAGCTCAATAAAATTGGGGTGGAAGATTTAATTATGCCAGTGGTACATCCCGCCAGGGTCTGGAAAGAAACCGGCCGGTTTAGTGAGGTCGGGCCGGAACTGTGGAAAATCAAAAATCGGGCTGATGAAGATTTTGTGTTGGCCATGACCCACGAAGAAGTGGTAACAGACGCCGCGAAAAATATTATCTCATCATACAAAGATCTGCCAAAATTAGTCGGACAAATCCAAACCAAAGTCCGCGACGAAGCGAGGGCGCGGGGCGGGCTCCTCCGCACCAAAGAATTTACCATGCAGGATGCTTATTCTTTTGACAAAGATCAAGCCGGATTAGAAATGACCTATCAAAAATTTATCACCGCCTACAATAATATATTTAATCGGGTTGGCATTGAGACTGTCATGATTGAATCCAGCGTGGGGGCTATGGGTGGCTTGGGCGCCCACGAGTTTATGATGATAGCCGACAGCGGAGAAGATAAGATTATCGTTTGTTCTGCTTGTGGATACGCCGTTAATGCCGAGGTCTTGGGTATCGAGAAGGATGACAAAAACGAATTTCCCGATCGCACCGTGAATTGCCCGAAATGCGCCAGCGGTAATTGCGAATTCAAGCGCGGTATCGAAGTGGGCAATATTTTTAAGCTTGGCACTAAATACAGCATACCGATGAAATTAATGTATACTGACGAGAATAATGCTCAACAACCGGTCGTGATGGGTAGCTACGGCATCGGCTTAGAGCGGGCTATCGCCTCCGCCGTGGAAGCCAGCCACGATGACCGCGGTATAATTTGGCCTACAAGCATTGCGCCGTATCAGTTACATTTAATTAGTATCGACAAGAACAAAAAAGCTGATGTCGTGTATGAAAAATTGATCAGCAATAGTGTCGAAGTTTTTTATGATGATCGTGAAGGCGTTTCGGCCGGTGAAAAATTTGCCGATGCCGATTTGATCGGCATTCCCCTAAGGGCCACCGTAAGCAAAAAAACTGGCGGGAAGATTGAGCTGAAAAAGCGCACTGACAATGAAACGAATTTGATTACTACCGCGGAATTAATTAAATTCCTCAAGTAATTTCTTACCTCAACTGACGAAGTATTCCTTGCTCCGTCATTCTGGCTCGTCCAGAATCCTCTTCTCCGTCATTCTGGCCTCGTCCAGAATCGTATAATAGATATATGAAAAGTGGATACACCTACATTATGGCTAATAATCGGCCAACTTTGTATGTGGGAGTGACTAGCAATCTAACTCAAAGAGTGTATAAACACCAACATAATCTTATACCCGGATTTACTGCCAAGTATTTGTGTCATAAATTAGTGTACTACGAAGTTTTTGATGAGATTATGCAAGCAATCATCAGAGAAAAACAAATCAAGGATATGAACCGAGATGATAAAATAAGACTAATCAGAAGAATGAACCCAATGATGGAAGATTTATCTTATACGATTCTGGAGTCGCCTTGGAAGGCTCCCCAGAATGACGACCCCTCCTCTCCTCCCCTTAGTAAGGGGAGGTTGGGTGGGGTGGTTTAGGATGACAGAAGAAGGGGTGCGGGAATGACACGGGAAGACGATGACGATACAATAGGAGTATGACTCTCACCCAGCAATTAGAATTAATCATACGGAAAACTGCCACAGAGTTGTGGCCGGAGATTAAAATTCCGCCCTTTGATGTGGTGGCTCCCCCGTCAAACGAATTCGGTGATCTTTCGACTGCCCTGTCTTTAACTCTGGCCAAAATCTTGACCAAGCCGCCGCTCGAAATCGCCAATCAAATCAAAGCCAAATTCGACCAACAGCCGCTTACATATATAAAAGAAGTGACCATTACCCAGCCGGGGTATATTAATTTTATTTTGGATTATCCCGCTTTAAGTAAGCATCTGATTAATAAAATCCTGACTCAAAAACAAGCCTATGGCGGGAGCCCAGAAGAAAAAGGCAAAATTATTGTGGAACATACGGCAATTAATCCTAACAAGGCTGCTCATGTGGGGCATTTGCGCAATGCCTGTTTGGGCGATAGCGTCGCCAACTTACTGCGCGCTATTGGGTGGCAAGTCGAGGTGCAAAATTATATTGACGATACCGGTGCCCAAGTGGCCGATATTGTGGTGGCCTTAGAAAACCTACTCGACCAACAAGGCAACGAACCTTTTGACTATTTTTGTTGGACGATCTACGCCAAAATTCAAAAAATGTACGATGTGGATGAAAAGCTGAAAGATCGGCGGAAAGAAGTCCTCTGGTTGTTAGAAGAAGGCAACAACCCGACTGCAACAGCAGCTACGCAAATTGCCAACAAAATTGTGAATCAACATCTGGCCACTTTCGCTCGCCTTAATATCGCTTATAATTTATTGGTTTGGGAAAGGGACATTATTGATGTGGGGCTCTGGCCAAGCGTATTCGCCGACCTCAAACAAAAAAAATTAATTCATCAACCCCACCGCGGTGAACACAAAGGAGCCTGGGTGGTGGAATTTGGCACTACCGAACGAGAAAATAAAATCTTAGTAAAGAGTGACGGCGTCGCTACTTACACCGCCAAGGACCTCGCTTATCAGTTGTGGAAATTTGGGCTGCTGCCGCTTGATTTTACTTATTATATCCGTGCCCTGCAGTGGAACGGCGAACCTTTATTGACTACCCCGGGTGGAACTTATGGCATTACTGACTTGGAAACTGCCCAGCGTAATTTCAATCAACCTGACCGCGTGGTTAATGTCATCGATTTGCGTCAAAGTTACCCGCAAGAAGTTATCAAAGAGACCCTGGACAAATTAGGTTATAAAAAAGCAGCGGCCAACTCGGTGCATTTAAAATATCAGGTGGTCAAATTATCTTTGGGAGCAGTCAAAGAATTGGGTGTTAAACCCGAAACGGACAAAGAAGAGTACGCTATGTCAGGTCGGGAAGGTATCGGAGTAAAAATTGACGACCTCATGGATAAAGTCGAAGAAAAAATAGCGCAAATTAATCCGCAACTTTTCGCCAGCGCCGTGCAAACATTAGCGGCTGCGACTATTCGTTATTATATGTTGCGTAACCGCGCCACCAAGGAAATCATTTTCGATTTTGACGAGGCATTAAAAACTGACGGCAATACTGGCGTCTATTTGCAATATGCCTATGCCCGCTGTTGCAACATTCTAAACAAAGTGGCCGATTGGCAACCTTTAGCCAATCATCCCGATCTGCCCGCTACCACTTCGATAGAAACCCACCAACTAATTAAACTGGTGGAAGATTACCCTCGGGTGTTAGAATTAGCCGCCGACGAATTAGATCCTTCCCTGCTCACAGATTTTGGCTTTACTTTGGCCAGCGCTTTTTCTAAATTCTACGAAAAAAATCCGGTGCTCTCCGCTGATGATGATACGAAAAATTTTCGGTTGCATTTGGTGGCGACGGTCAAGCAGGTTTTAGCCAACCTTTTATCCAACCTTGGCATTATTCCCTTAGAAAAAATCTAATTTTTTATACAAATTTTATACAAAAATGATTGCAATTTGTTTCTTATATAATTTATAATTTAAGTATTACTTAATTTAATACAGAAAGAGGAAAATAAGCTAATTGAATTAACAGGCAGAATGTCGCTTAATTTTTATCTATCCCGACCCTATTTGCACCCAAAAGAAAAGGTATTGACTGAATCAGATTATAGTGGTATAATAAAATAATAAGGTGATATTTCGCATCTATGCTATATCGAAAATGAAACATAAAATACAGGTAAAATTACGTCTCCGATCTGAAAAAATCCTCCACGGGTTGGTGCTGGGAACGGTTATCTTCTCTGTAGCTTTAATGTCCGTGGGAACCATTCAGATCATCCAAGCCGGGCTGACTGACGATACTAATGTTGCCCAGAATGTATCGGCAGGCGCTTTGTCTATAGATCAGGCACCAGACCAGCTGAACTTTAATGCTGGTGCACCCGGTGACAGTACCACAGCAAATACTGGAAGCGGTACTAATGGCGTGGTTACTAATGATACCACGGGAGCCAAAGCCGGGTGGGCTGTAACTGGTTTCTTTAACACTAACTTTAAGAACACGGATGGCAGTGTTCAAATGTCCATCAACGATGGAGGCACTCTACGCTTGGGCTGGTTCCCCGGTCTCGCCGTAATTACCCCAATAACCGGTGACTCTGGCGGAGCCGTGGCCGGAGCTAATAATAATTTTACCGGTATTGCAGCGGCCAATTCTCTGGGATTGATAAATTCCAATCAGGCATCCGATAACAACGGCGCCGGGGCTTACAATATGACCAATATTATATTCAACTTCAATATCCCTATCTCCGCCCAAGCGATCGACTACACCACTAATCTGCGTTTGACCATCGCCTAATCACCTGCGTCATGCTGAATTTACATCAGTCCTCCATAGCTCGCAGAGCGACGGACGAAGTTCAGCATCTTTGTAAAAATCCTGAAACGAGTTCAGGATGACGGCGGGAGTTATTTTTTACTATGTAAAACTGTTATTAAATGATATTTTTAACTTATAACGACTTAGTCTATGCCTAAATCTTCCAGGGTGTCTTTATTCGCTTTTCTCATTAATAATATTCGTAAACTCACCCCTCCCTCCTTCCCCTTACCAAGGGGAGGTGTAGGTGGGGTTGCCGGTATCGGTATCTTCGAGCGGCTATTGTTGCTGTTACTATTCACTTTAGGTTTTAGACCCTTGCTGGACCCGGATTTCGGTTGGCATCTTCGCTCCGGGATAGACCTCTTAAAAAATTGGTCGGTCCCCAAACTGGATATTTATTCTTATACCCTCCCCGACTGGCCATGGGTTAACCATGAATGGTTATCTGACGGCTTAATGGCTCTAATTTATCAATGGCTGGGGCCATTAGTGTTGGGCTTATTATTTTCTGGCCTCATCGCCGGGACTTTTCTGCTCGCGGCCTCCCTCTCCAAAGTAGAACTGCGTTATAAAATTATCGCCGCCCTGATCGGTCTGCTGGCCGCTCTGCCGATCTTGGGAGTACGCATGCAAATGATTACCCTACTCTTGATGAGCACTGTTTTATGGTTACTAACCCGTTATCAACAAAAGCAGTTGACCCATCTCTGGTACTTGCCGTTAATTTTTTTGCTGTGGGCCAATCTGCACGGTGGATTTTTGATCGGTTTTGTTATTTTAGCAATTTGGTGGCTAATGGAAACCATCAAATACACTACCGCTACCATTTGGCCTAAGTGGTACAAAAAAATGCGCATCACCGAAACCACGCTGACCTTTCCCCAAATCAAACATCTGCTAACAGTAGGTCTGCTCTCCGGCTTGATTACTTTGATCAATCCTTACGGCTGGGGATTACATTATGATTTCTACAAATTATTTACCAATCCCTTTGCCATTAACAACATTTCCGAGTGGCAAAGTGTTTCCTTGGCCCAACCCATGGCATATGACTTTGCCATCTACTTAGTGGTGCTAATGATATTGTTAATCCTGACTTACAGAAAGATCGAACCAACCCGCTGGGCTTTGTGGATCGCTTTGCTCGGTTTATCATTTCTCTACTGGCGCAATATGCCATTCTTTATGATAGCCAGTTTGGGGTTCCTGGCCGAAACTATTCAAAAATATACCCATTTAGCTTGGGATGCCTTCACCCGCCACCGCTGGTTGTTGATCGGGTTCTGCGCATTGATCGCCATTCTAATTTCTCAAAGAATTTTAGACAATAGTCAGGCCTTAAATATAGATGAGCAATTAAGGCAATCGCGATATTATCCGGTGGATGCGATTAACTGGGCTAAAACCCATCCCGATAAGATCGGCACCAAGATGTTTAATGAATATGGCTGGGGTGGATTTCTGATTTGGCGTTTCCCCGAACAGAAAGTTTTTATTGATGGTCGGATGCCCTATTGGCAAATGGGCGATAAATTCGTATTTGCCGATACCCAGTATGCCACTTCAGCCGGAGCCGGTGCCATCGGCTTGTTAGAAGTGAGGTACGGCGTGGATTGGATAATGGTATTAGCCGGTCGGCCATTGGACTGGGCCCTATCGGGACAATCGGACTGGGAAAAAGTTTACAACGATAATATTAGTGTTATTTATCGCAAAATCAATTTAAATAACATAAAATAAAGATATACTAATATTATGTTTCGCCAACACCAAAAAATATTTTTAATTCTCATACTACTGGCAGCGGCTGTTTTATTACAACCCAATGCGGTTTTGGCAGTGTCTGCCGGTGGCGTCGGAGTAACCCCTTCGCCAGATTCCTCGGAATCCAGAATCAAGGGTAGCTGGTTCGTCTACGAAGTAGACCCCGGCACCACCATTGAAGATACGGTGAGGGTGATTAACAGTTCTTCTAATGAACTAAAAATTAATCTGGAGGGTCTGGATGCATTTTCAACTCAAGACGGGTCTTTCGCCCTGACAGATGATGAAAGTAGAAATCAAGACATTGGCAAATGGATTACCTTGGCCGAAAAAAAACTGACTTTACCGCCTAAGTCCCAGATGGACATCAAATTTACTGTTCAGGTGCCAGTTGATGCAGAGGTAGGTGACCATATTGGGGGAATCACGGTCCAAAAAGATACCACCACACCAGATGCAACCATAAATGCCGGGGGGGCCACGGTAGGCGTAACTACTCGGGTCGGTGCCAGGATGTATCTCACAGTTAAAGGGAACATCATCCGGGATTTGCAACTTAAAGCCAAAGCTTGGTTCGGAAGGGGGTCCAAAATGGTCTTTCGATTCAAATGGACCAACAATGGTAATGTGCGAGCTAATCTGGAAGCTAACGGCAAAATTTATGGCCTATTCGGTTTATATGACAAGAAAGACAACTTTGAGCTGGGACAAATATTCCCTAAAAAGACCTTAACTAGCGAAATGATTTGGCCAGGCAAGAACCGACCTTTGCTGGGGCCTTACCTCGCTATTTTAAATATTCAAGACACCTTCGAAGGGCTTAACCCCAGTAATAAAATCACTGCCCCCGCCCCACCCATCCGGGTCTATCTGATGACCTTCTTTATTCCCTATACTCAAGCGATCGTTTTTGTCATCTTGCTGTTCTTGGCTTGGTTCGGCTGGCAGATCAACAAATGGCGAAAGTTTATGCGGTTAGCTAAAACTCCGGTCGTCAGCCACCGCATTAAAAAAACTGACACTTTGCAGAAAATCGCTGGCTTGTACCGGGTGGATTGGAAATTATTGGCGCAAATCAACGAAATTAAACCGCCATATGATTTAGGGACAACCAAAACCATTTATGTGCCCGACAGCCAAGGTCAACGGAGAATCCTGCCGATTCCTAATATATTGGTTTACTTATTCGCTCCTGTCGTCAGATTATTTTCTCGGAAACCTCACCCTTCCCTTCGTCATCCTGGACCTCAAAACCGTCATCCTGAACTCGATTCAGGATCTCCAGGATCTAGGTCTGGATTCCGGGTCAAGCCCGGAATGACAAAAGGGGTTATCACCCAGACACCTAGCTACACCATCATTATCCAGCCGGGCGATACCCGCAAAGATGTGGAACAATTTACCGGATTATCCTGGAAAGAAATAGCCAAATTTAATCGCCTGAAGCCGGGGTTCAAACTGAAAGCCGGCCTTGAATTAGAAGTACCGGAATAGACCCCTCCTCTCCTCCCCTTGTCAAGGGGAGGTTGGGTGGGGTTAATCAATATTCAAGAAGATGAAAAGCAAACTAAAAAAACTGGTCTGGTTAATGGCGGCAATTTTTTTGACGACCAATGTTTTAATCGACGCGGATTTAATTGGTCGCCCCCAGGAAACCACCTCATCGCCAAGAGCTAACGCCCAAGCGGCGGCGCCGACTACTTTTTATTTTAAGGGGGATTATACGATCTCCCCCACCCGCACCGCTAATAATTATTTTGGCGTGGCCGGTCCTACCGTTGAAAACAGCAGTGATACTTCCGGCATGGTTGTCGGTGGTCAAGGTACTGCTCTCGGCATGATTCCCATCGCCGGCCCGATAGATCCTGGCACCGCTTCCTACTCGATAGTGAGTCCTGCCTTTACCACGACCCCGGATGTGGACATGGCGTGGTTTAGAACTTTTATCATGCCGCTGGCTTCTGGTACCAATTTTGTAGCCCCGGGAGCCGGTGCGAGCACTTTTGAAGTGGGGGTGTCAGCCAGCGAATCCAACGGTGCTCTGAACGGTTTTGTCCGGGCTTTTATATATGTCTATGATTCCGGCACCAATTCTAATGTTAAAACTTTGGCTGGCCCTACCTCGCACGGCACCGAGATCGGTACTGGCGGATCTGCTAACTCTGGGAGAATCTGGACCGTCGCTAACGCCATGACCGGCGGCAACTATACCAGCGGTAACACTGATTATTTGGCAGTAGAGATTTGGGTGGATGCTTCCACTCGTACTGCCGCTACCCGCTTCGCCACCTTGAACTGGGGCGGGAATGTGGCTGTGGTTGATGGCACTAATAACACCACTCCGGCCAGCTATGTCACAGTTGGGATTACCGCAGTGGATACCTTTGACCCCCTTTGGCTGAGAGAAACTACCACTTCTTACGAACCGACCCCCAACGCCCACCAAACCGGCGATACTTTCCAAGCCGGGACTTGGGAAGGCCGAAGATCCAGCACCACCGCCGGCTCAAGCGCCGAGACCAAAACCCAAGCCGTAACTGTCACCGGCAACCCCCTCTACTACCAAATGAACACCTGGACCTCCCCGCCTCTGACCGCCCAAACCATTCCGGCCGCTACCTGGGTCCTTCATATGCACGGTAACGAAACTGCCGCTACTGATAACGCCCAATACCGCTATATGATCTATGTCTGGAAAAACGACGATTCCGGCAGCCGAGGTACGATTGCTGCCGTAGCCAACTCCGGCACTGAATGGGGAATCGCCACTAGCGACAATCAAGTGGAGGTGCTGATCACCGGCTCATCAGTGGCGTCCAGTTTGGGAGATAGATTAGTGGTGGAGGTGGAGCTGGTCAGTTTGGCCGCGAGTACGGCCGGAAATGTCCTCCACCGTTTCGGTGGCAGTAATTCACCCGGCATCTCTAATTACGACAGCGCTATTCTACCTCCGATGAATTATGCCTCTACCCCCACTCCTCTCGCCTACGCCAATCAACTTTATAATCAGACCCACTGGCGTTTTGACGAGGATAACGATGACAATACCTCTAACGACACCCACGCGGCCTGGACCGATAAGGACGGTGCTACTACAGAAGACGACACTACCGTGGCTTTTCTTACCGCCACCAACTTCCGTTTGCGCTTCCAGATCAGAAACCAAGGGGACGAGAACCCCGACACCTTAAGCCCTAAGGTCTACTATCGGGTCAACTCTCCGCCGGGTTCCTGGACGGAGATCACCACCGGTTCTTCCAATGTTACGATCGTCACTTCAGCTAATGTGGCCGATGCTTTAGCTACGACCCGACAATTGACTGATGACTCCGCCAGCGGTTTTACCTTCACCGCCGGGTCGATGGAGGAAAATAGTAGCCCCGCCGGTGATACTACCATGCTCCCCGCCAACTTTACCGAATATGAATGGTCGCTTCAATCCGCCACCGTCGCGACCTACGACTTTAAAGTAACTGACAACGGCACTGATTTTGATTTTTATCCTACCACTTACCCTAAAGTTGTTTTTAGTACAGCAGCTTCTCTGGGGGTAACCGCACCAACCGATGTTACATTAACCACCGGCAACCCCGGCGTTACCACTGAAACCACTTGGGGGGCAGGAGAATTGGTAGCAGTAACCTACGGGTCGGCGGCGTGGAGCTTGACCGTGATTATGACCGTTACGCTGAATGACGGAGGTGGCGGACATACTATTCCTGATGCCAATGTGAAGTTGCGAACCGATGGCATCCCCGCTGGCGGGGATGGTACAGGTGATACTTATACCCTTTGGAGTGGAGTTATCACTTCCACTAACGAGACGACCAGCGGCACTTACTCACTGGATACTACCAGAGCTGTCGGCACCCGCAGTAGCGGCGCCAATGGAAGTGTTACCAATATCCGCCCCACCATTCAGGTGGTGATGCCTCCATCGCAGATACCGGCTGATTATGATGGAACTATGCAGTTTACCGTCGCCTAAAAGATCCCTTGGTTTTAACCCAGCCCTTGGAACTCGAGCTCTGTTCTCCCTGACCGAGCATTGGAGCTTGAGCGTACTGGATAATGAAAATTAGCGCTGTGAAGTCCGGTTATACCGGACGAGAACAGAAAGCTATATTTTCATATCATCCAGAGTGAAAGCGACTGCGAGAAGACTTTGGCCCCAAAGGGGACCCCTTGGGTTTACTGTCCTCGGGAAAGTAACAAGAATTCAGGGCCGCTTGTAAAGTGGTTAGATTCCTCCACTCCGTCAGATGACGGAGGTCAGGATGACAGAAAAGTAATTTAGAATGACGGAAAAATATCCTAAAACTAAACCTGCCTTTGCCTTCTCTTTAGACGGCTTACCTGCCTATCTTCTTTTATTGGTCCCTCTGATCATCCTTTGGCACAATAGTGCTTCTCTTTACGCCAATCTATTTGACAAGGCGTTTTTGTTCAATGCCTTAACCGAAGTTATTCTCATTGTTTTCGCTCTGCTCTGCTTAAGTGGCCGCCTTAAATTAGCCGCTTTCCGCTGGAATATCATTGATTTTCTGATTGCCGGATTTGGGATAGTTTTAATATTAGCTACTATTTTCAGTCAAGACCGGACGAACAGTATTTGGGGTACCTTCTGGCGCAACGATAGTTTATACCAGTGGCTCCATTATCTTCTCTTTTATTATCTTCTCCGGTTAAATTTTACTGCCCGCCCCTCCCTTTGGATCGATTGGCTTTTTCTCAACGGATTGGTAGCAGGGCTCATCTCCGCTTGGATTTTTGTCCAATCCTTTATGCAGTTTCTCATGACGAACACCTGGATGGTCGATGCCGTCGGTTCTCTGTCTAATCTTAATTTTCTGGCCTATTACCTGGCTCTTGCAATTGTTACTACTGTCGCTCTGTTGCTCTTTAATTTTAAACCGACTTGGCGTTGGGTGTTGGGCCTATCATTGCTGGCCCAATTCTACGCTCTGTGGCTGACTTTCGGGCGCACCGCTTATTTTGCTGTATTGGCAGGTGTCCTGGTGCTGTTGGCGGTAAAATTCTGGGCGCCTTTCAAGAAAAAGTTCTTTGTCATCCTGAGTATACTAACCATAATTTTGGGGTTTGGCATGCTGGCTTTTACCGGTTTTCCCCGTCTGGCAATTCAGCTTAATGAACCGGGTCTTGCCCACCGCTTCCAAGCTTGGCAAATTGGTGGGGAGGCCTTTTTAGAAAAACCTCTTTTGGGCTGGGGGTTAGAGAACTTCTCTCTGGCTTTTACTAACCACTACCGCCCGGTGTTTGAGGACCTCTCCACTCCCATAGAAACCTGGTGGTACGACAGGGCTCATAATTTTTTAGTGGAATATGCGGTGGTTGCCGGTTTGCCCGGTGTTATCTTAATGGTGCTTCTATTTATTTTTCTCTGCTTGCGAACGGGACAATATATTAAGGGAAAAAAGAAACTACCCTTCCTTACCAGAAAATTGGCTTATCTGGGGTTAGCTGGTTTAGTCACCTATCTCATTCTCAGCTTTTTTGGTTTTGATGTGATTGCCTCTTCTATTTTGGCGATTTTTATTTTTGCTTTGATCGCTTCTTTGGGCCCGACATTAAGCTCCTCCTGGATTTCTTCTCGTGCTCCTGCTTGGGTCGTCCTAGTGCCGCTTATCATTTTGGTACTCTGGGTCTCTCCCCAATATACTTGGCGACCATGGCTCCTACAACGGGCGGCAGTAGGAGAACTGAGAACAATCACGCGGACTGAACTTAAGCAAAAATTCGAACAGATGGAAAGTTTAGTGAAAAATTCTCTTTTCTTGCGCCGCAACTTCTTACCTTATCTGCCACTCGCCCTTTCCCAGAACAGCATCGCCCTACCTGATTTTACTGAAGAGCAAAAAATACGAGAAATTTGGCCGCTGGTGGCTGATTTGCTGTATCGCTATCGGGAAGATTTTAAAAACGATTCTCGGAACTTAACCGGAATCGCTCTGGCTTATTACCCAAACGCGGATATTAATGACGAGGCTTTTGCTCGGACACAAGCTTTTCTGGAGCAGGCCGCCGCCTTAGGACCGGCTCGTCCCTTCCTCTCCTACTATCATGGTCTTCTTTACTATAAGAGAAATGATTATCTAAAAGCGCGGGAGTTTTTCCTTCAGGCCGTCTCCCTTAATGATCAATTTCAATTAGTCAACCTCCATTTGGCTATTACTGAAGGATTGCTAAATAATTGGGATGCTTCTGACCGCTGGGCAAACAAGATCAGCTTGCGGAATTACGCCCAGCAATTAGCCGCTTTTTATGCCGAGAAGAAAGATCTCCCCCGGTTAGTCAGAACTTATCGAGCGATCCTCGAACAGACCCCCCATGACTCTCAGGTGCGTTATAACCTTGGTCTGACCTATCTTGAGATGGGAGAACAGTCAGCGGCAGAAAGAGAAGCCCGGCTCCTGCTCGAGTTTAAGGATGATACCGCAGGAATAGAATCCGGTTACAATCTTTTACGCTTCCTTGAGCTGAAGAGAGCTGAGAAAAACTAGTTAAGTTTACCGAAACCTCTTGCCTCAAAATGACCGGCCAACCATGGGAGATATCTGATATTTGCCCGGAAAATTACCAGAAACTTATCTGTTGACTAAATAACTATATTGTGGTATAATGAAAAGGATATCCTTCCATAATTATGTTAAAACAAATACAAAAAACTATTCTAACAGTTCTGAAAGAGGAGTTAATCACGCTCCTGGCTCTTCTGATGGTGGCTACCGGGCTATTATTTGCCAAAGCGGAGGCCGATATTTCTGCTTATATAACGGTCTATCCTATTGGTGGCTCTATTACAGTAACTGACCCAAATGGAGGGGAAACCTGGACAGTTAATACGGGCGTAACTATTGCCTGGACTACCCTGGGGCCGATCAATGACGTAAAAATCGAATTACAGAGAGCAACCGGAGGGACTTGGGAAGAACTGACCAGCTCCACCACCAACGATGGGAGTTATTCTTGGTCAGTAACTACGCCTGCTACCAATCAAGCTTTAATCAAAATCTCTAAGGTGGGAGATGACACGGTTACAGATACCAGCAATGCGGCCTTTACCATCAAGAGTGCAATAACCGGAGGAAGAGGCAGAACTAACGGAGGAGACGAAGAAGAACCACCTTACACCCCTCCTGAACAACCAGCTCCCCCCAAAGAGGAAACACCGGTAAAAAAACCTATAGACCTAAAATCGACTCTCACCATAGTGGACTATTCGCCTAAAATTATCATCCATGATCGGCCCAACAAACTATTTGTTTATGCAAAAGTAAAGGAAGATTTACTGAAAACCATAGCAGCAGGGTTAAAGAGTCAGTCAACGATCCACGTCACTAAGGAAGATTTGCTGGAAGATTTACTGAAAGATGTCGCAGTGGAGTTAGCGGCTCCGTCAACAACTTACATTGCTCCCCTTGCCCGCGTAGTTTCAGCCCCCGACGACCCTAACCTAATCATCTTGGAATATTTCATCCCGGCTTTTGCCCCACCTAAAGGGCTAATAGATTTGACGATTGTGGTTCAACCAGATAAGACAATCTTGGCTGACAAGTTAAAGATTTATGTGATTGATGCACTGCCTCCGCAAGAGTTAAAAGTTAAAGTGCCTGTATTAGACACTCGCACAATAGAGCTACTCTCCCAAGCAGAAAGCAAAATTAAACTAAAATTCACTAACACCGGGAATCTGGATTGGGATAGTCTCTTACAACCAATCCATATTGGGACCAGCCGACCGCGAGACCGCAAATCCAAATTCATTGATCCCAGTTGGCCCTACTCTAATCGGGCAGCTCGAATAGTGCTGCCCGGCATCATCAAACCGGGGGAAAGTTTCGATGCTGAATTCACCGTCCAAGCCCCGACAGTAAAACGTTCTACCAAGTTTACTGAATATTTTGCGCTGGTAGCCGACGGTCTGGCTTGGGTGGAAGATTCAGAATTTAAAGTTAATATTTTAGTTAAACCTTTGTCTCAATCAAAATCCACCGTTGTAGTAAAGCCCACCCCGGAGCCAACCAATGTAGAAAAAATTGCCCCGGCCCCAACTACTGGCGGGATAACTCAACCCCAACAAGAACAATTAAAGACAAAGACCCCGTCGCCATATCAGCAAACCAAAAAGCCACAATCCACCATAGCGAAAACTACAGAACAAGTAATTGGATTAATAAATAATCTCTTCCAGAAAATAAAACTATTCTTCAAGTTCTAACCCACCCCTATCCAACCGTGATATTATCCCTTAGAAAAAATTTAACATCCTTACTCCTCCCCTGCCCTTTGGACGTTCGACGTCCAGAGGGGAGGTTAGGCCTGCCCCGCGGAGCGACATCTATATCGGAAGAGGCTAATGACCTATTTCCAATGAGATGAAGCGAATGCTGGGGTGGGGGGGTGATTAATTTATACTCCCTCCTCCCCTCACCCCTCCTCTGGCAGGAGGGGATCACATTTATTCCTCCCCTAACCCCTCCTCGGACAGGAGGGGATCACATTTATTCCTCCCCTAACCCCTCCTCTGGCTCGCCTCGCTTCCGAGTCGAAGCGGGCAGGAGGGGAATTTTATTAGTTTGTTCCTCCCCTTTCGAAGGGGAGGTTAGGAGGGGATTGTATAGATTATTTTATACACTCCTCCCTTTACCCCGTTAGAAGCAGTATAACTAAAAACTTATGATTAATTAGCTATCGATTACAGTTCTTGTGGCATAGCTTC
>Ga0209210_1000334_pt1 | contig 51306 bp, 45 predicted proteins | sample RifGroA1_FD_183991 | JGI IMG/M metagenome (GOLD analysis project Ga0209210, IMG submission 183991) | Contaminated groundwater microbial communities from Rifle, Colorado, USA - Rifle Groundwater A1 (SPAdes) (version 2) | ecosystem: Environmental > Aquatic > Deep subsurface > Groundwater >...
TAATAAAACCCCGATATGGATATCGGGGTTTCTAATAAATTTATCTAAATCACATTTCCAAAATTTCAAAAATTCTTCCGGTATCAACATACTCTCTAGCTTGAAGAAATTCTTCCATTGTCATGTCGCTGAAGTTGAGTGGTTCTCCGGTTCCGGGATTGTGAAGTAGCTTGGTCGCGTCATCGAGTTCCAAAACGTATTGATGGAAGTTGTCATCGCAAATCGGCTCGCGAGTTAGAGGATTAAAATTAATTCCGAAAACTTCATGAAGCATTCGTGTTACTTTCGGATGATGAAGCATTTCGGTTCCCGGGTACCAAGTGGCGGTAAACATTCTTTGGTTTACCGAGTCGGGTAATTTGCCGCAAGAGGTGTAAAAATTTTCCTGTTCTTTAATGAAAGCAACGCTCGTTTTCAAATCTTCAAGCGTTTCGGTAGGATAAGCCATAATCCAAGTTAGGTTGGCGTGAATTCCGGCGTATTCGCAATTTCTCATACCTACATCCATCGTTCGAGGGAATTGGTAAAGTTGGCCATTAACTCGTTTTTCCACAAGACCGTTTTTCAAAATAAATCCGCCTTTCTGCATTGCCTTTAATACGCTTGGAGAGGCGCTCTCGGCTCCAAAGCCAATGTAGATACAGCCGGCTTCGGCCATTAAATCAATGCGCTTTGGGTTCTCAAAAATGTATTCGCCGGGACTGCCGGATTTTGGCCGCAGGCCGGCGGATTCATCAAGTCGCGTGTGTGTGCCCCAGCGGATATTGAACGGTTTGAGCAAAGGAACAAGATCAACGATTCTCTGGTAATCAACACCGAAGTTGTCATCAGGCATGCCGATAAAATCAACACCGTATTTTTCAATATGCAACTTAAATTCCTCGGCAAGGTTTTGAGCCGAACGCATTCCGTAGTTGCGCTCGCCTTGCGCTCCGCGATAGCAGAAAGCGCAGGCGTAAGGACAGCCGCGGGAAGAAACAAAATTAGTGCTTCGTTGCATCGTAAATGACGTTGCCGAACTGTTATTAGCTGAAGTTCCCCAAATGGCATTACCAAGATAGTATTTAAGCATTTCATATCCAAAAACATCGGTTTTAATAAGATCTAAATCGGCAAAGGGGATGGTATTAAGATTTCTCGGCCGGTCGCCTTCATAAAGAAAACTGTGGCGGCCGTTCAAATAGCCAAGATAATATGGCTCGAGTCGTCCGGAATCTAAAGCGTTTTTAATTCCCCGCTCTTTAATAACCTTGGCGTCATAGGCGATTTTAATCATCACATCGTCACCTTCGGATCGGGCGACTCCGTCAAGTTCGGGGATGTAATTAAAAAGTCCCGTTTTAAGTTCGGTTGCCAGACCATTGCCGGAAACAAGAAAAGTGTCTGGTGCAAGTCGTCTTATCATTTTGGCGACTTTTTCTTGCCAGCCCAAAGTGGTAATTTTTCCGGAAAAACCAACCAAATCGGGTTCTCCATAAACTTCAATATTTTTTTTAATTAATTCAAACGCTTCCTGATCGGTAAGATGACGGCCGTTTTGGAGGCCGCGCTTTTGCGCCAATTCATCTTTTATTCGGTAACCATTAAGGTCAATAATCGTGGTGTCGACACCATAATTATCGCGGAGATTGGTTCCAAGAAGCAGAGGCCCTTGCGGCGTATTATTGGGAACCGCTGTTTCGCGAAGCGGCATATTGATTAAAAAAACTTTAAGGCCTTTTAAATCGGCCGGTTTAATATCTTTAATAACATCCGCCGGATGAATATGCTTTATGGGCGCGCCGATTATCGGGAGACCATTCACGGTTTTCCTCCGTTTTATTAAAGAGCTGGCATTAACTTATCTTTAGAACGTGTCAATAGTCCAAATAATAACCCATGAATTTAATTTTGACAAGATTTAAATTTTATGTTAGATATTTAATAATAATTTTTTGGTCTTTTAAAACTAATAATAGGAGGAATGAAAAATGAAAAAAATCGGATTTATTGGTTTGGGGATTATGGGTTCTCGAATGGCAAAGCGGCTGATTAATGCCGGTTACGAACTTACGGTTTACAATCGCACGGTAGAAAAAACTTATGCGTTAATTAACCTTGGTGCCCAACTCGCCACCAATCCGCGGCATCTTGCCGAGCGTTCCGACGTGATTATAACAATGGTAAGCAATGATGATGCTTTGCGGGAAGTCACAGAAGGTGAATCCGGCGCATTTGCCGGTGACGCCCGGCCCGACGCGACTTTTATTGACTGCGGTACGATTTCGGTTAAGACAACCAAGTATTTGGCTCGGCAAGCCGAAGATTGGGGATTTAATTGGTTAGACGCGCCGGTGCTTGGCGGTCCTGCGGCGGCCGAAGCTGGCGAACTGCCTTTTGTTGTCGGCGGGCCCCAAAATGTTTTGAAGCTGAATATGGATATTCTCAATACTCTTGGTAAAAGAATTATCTGGATGGGCAAAAATGGCATGGGCCAAGCCGCTAAAATTGTTCACAACTTGGCTTGCGGCATATCGCTTGCGGCGTTTAGTGAAGCAATAGCTCTTGGCGAGGAATTCGATTTAACCAGAAAACAGGTATTAGAAACTCTTTTAAGCGGAGGAGTGACAAGTCCTCTTCTGAAAGCTAAAGCTCCAAAATTTGAGCAAGGTGATTTTGAGCCGGCTTTCGCGCTGGCAATGATGGGAAAAGATTTAACGCTGGCGCAAGAAGCCGCCGAAAGGTTTTTGTTAAGTCTTCCCGTTCTTTCAGCGGTAAAAAAACTTTATGATTTGGCTAAAGCGCGGGGTTTAGGCGCGCAAGATTCATCCGCTATCATCAAACTGTATGAAGAAGGAGGCAATTTATGAGAATCAATATTATTCCCCGGTCGGAATTTGTTCGCGTCCGGCAAGCCCCGCAAGGATATTTTGCGGGGCAAGCGTCGGGAGATGAACTCAAAAAACTTACCTTGATTGCCGATATGTGCCGCTTAAATACGCTTTCGGCGGTGAAGCGCGCCGGTTCCGGCCATCTCGGCTCAAGCTTCAGCGCCATGGACATTGTGGTATGGCTTTATTACCGCGAGATGAACACCGTTGAATTTGGTTTTAAACATCCTGACCGCGATATTTATTTCTCATCCAAAGGACATGACGTGCCGGGGCTCTACTCGGTGTTTTTTTCTCTAGGTGTAATATCTGAAGAACTTTTTTTGAAACTGCGGCGGCTTGGCGGTCTCCATGGCCATCCCGATGTCAGCAATCCCGGGATTGAAGCCAATTCCGGATCGCTTGGAATGGGAATTTCCAAAGGCCGGGGAATGGCGTGGTCTAAGAATTATTGGAGGTTGGGCGGACGAGTTTTCGTTATGACCGGAGACGGCGAATTTCAGGAAGGCCAGAATTACGAGGCATTGCGGGGAGCGGCTCATCTCGGCCAAGATCGGCTGATTGTGATAATGGACCATAATAAAGTCCAAAGTGACAAACTGGTAAAGGACGTTGGCGACCTTGGCAATCTTGAAGAAAAATTTTTGTCATTCGGCTGGCAGGTGGAACGCTGTGACGGCAATGATTTCCGGGCTCTTAAAACGGTTTTTAAAAAGATTAATTTAATTTCGGGCAAGCCCACAATCATTATTACCGACACTGTTAAGGGCCGTGGAGTTTCTTTTATGGAACACCCTCGCGTGCTGAGGGAAAAGGGCCTATATAAGTGGCATGCCGGAGCGCCGGACGATGCTTCTTACGCGGCGGCATCTAAAGAATTGCTTGAAAAAATTAATATTCAGCTTGCTGAATTGTGGCTTAACCCGATTATAACCAAAGTAATATGCGATGAAAAAAAGCCGTCGGCGCTGCCGCCGCATTCTGAAGAATACGTTGTCAAAGCTTATGGGCAAGCGCTTGCGGAGTTGGGCTCAATTTATAATAATTTTATTGTGCTTGATGCCGATCTCGCGGCGGACTGCCATTTGCGTGACTTTGAAAATAGATTCCCAAAAAGATTTATTGAAGCCGGAATTGCCGAGCAGGACATGGTGTCAATGGCCGGCGGATTGGCGCGTCAGGGGATATTTCCGATAATCAATTCTTTCGGCTCGTTTCTGGCGTCGCGGGCCAATGAGCAGATTTATACGAATGCTTGCGAAGGGTCAAAAATTATTTGTGTCTGCCACTATGCCGGGCTGATTCCCGCTGGGCCGGGAAGATCGCACCAATCCCTTCGGGATATTTCACTATTTGGAGCTATTCCTAATATGACCATAATCCAGCCGTGCAATGCCTTAGAAACTAGATTAGCGCTTCATTATTGCATTAGCCAAGCGACGCAAAACTGTATGCTGCGGCTTAACATCGGCCCTTCTCCGAGGATAATTCAATTGCCGCAAGAATATATTTTTACAAAGGGCAGGGGCGCTGTTTTAACCACGGGAGACGATGCGATTATTTTCGCGTACGGGCCGGTGATGCTTCATGAAGCATCAATAGCTTCTGAAATATTGGCGAAAAAAGAATTTGGATTAAAGGTGGTTAACATGCCGTGGTTGAATTTAGTGGATGTTGAATGGTTAAGAGAGATTTTGGGCGCGGCTGCAAAAATATTCGTACTGGAAGACCATAGTACAATCGGCGGCTTAGGTGATTTTCTTCTTAATCAGCTTGTTTCTCATGGATTGCTGTCAGGGAAAACATTCCAAAAGTTTGGAGTTGTTGGCTTGCCGGAATGCGGGCGACCGGACGAAGTGCTTAAATTCCACGGCCTTGACGGCGCGACGCTTGCGGAAAGAATCACAAACAATATTTAGCTTAATAAATTCTTATGCCAAGACTTCGGTCAAGGCATTTTTTTATTGACGATAATTGTATTTTGTGTTAACGTTTAGAAGTTTTATGTCGTTGCTTAACAATCTAAGGAGGTTGCGCATGAAAAACATATATGAATTAGCGAAACAAATTAAAGTCGTAGTTTTTGATTTTGATGGCGTTTTTACGGACAACAGCGTGCTTGAAGGCGCGCCTTATAAAGGTAAAATTCGTAGCCACTATGACGGGCAGGGAGTTTCTTTGTTAAGAGCATTGGGTATAGAAGTAGCTGTGATAACAAATGAAACGGGTATCCACGCCGAGCCCGTGGTAGGCCTTGTTGAAAAATGGAACAATCTGCCTTCGGCCAAAAAACCATTGGAAGATGGCGGTTGGGCCAGAGTTGAGCTTTTTCTTGGTATGGGGGGTCCAAGAAAGGTTGAAGCTGCTGAACAATTTCTTGCAAGTATTGACGCTTCTTTTGAAGAATGCGCGGCAATGGGGGATGATCTTGTTGATGTGCCATTGCTTCGCAAAGTCGCTTTTCCGGTTGCGCCCGCCCAAGCCGAAAAGGTAGTGAAAGAAATAGCGTTGTTTGTTACGGAAAGGCCGGGCGGCGCAGGTGCCGTACGCGATTTTGTAAATTTTATTCTTAGAGCTCGCGGAATTGATCCCACAACTCTTCCATTCAATTAAACAGAAGGAGGCGAAATGAATTCCAAAGCGTATAAAATGTTTTCCGTGGAAGGTAAAGTAATTATTATCACCGGCGGCGCCGGATTTCTGGGGATGCAATACGCAAAAGCATTGTTCGATGCAGGCGCCAAAGTGGTTTTGTGGGACAAATCTGAACCGAATTTTTCTGGAAAAAATAATTTTTACAATGTAATTGATATTACTGATGAAAACGCCGTTCAGAAAGCAACACAAATCGTTGCAAGCAACTTCGGAAAAATTGATGTTCTAATAAATAATGCCGCGATGAATCCGGCGGTCGGAAGCAATGAAGCCAAACAAATGTTCACGCCTTATGACAAATATTCACTTGACTCTTGGGAAAAGGAATTAAAAGTTAACCTGACAGGTATGTTAATCTGTATCCAGGCAGTCGCGCCGATTATGAAAAAACAGCGCTCTGGCATTATCGTAAATATCGCGTCGGAATTTGCTAATTTTGCCGCGGATAATCGCATTTACTTAGAAAAAGAAAGCGAAGAAGAAAAATGTAAATCAATCGGCTATATCGTCGCTAAGCACGGAGTAATAGGTTTAACCCGTACTTTTGCTGGCGATTTAGGCAAATATGGCATTCGCGTCAATGCTTTTTCTCCCGGCGGTATGCCAAGGCCAGAAATACCGGAAGAATTTCGGAAAAAATATTCCGACTTAAATATGCTCGGCCGAATGGCGGAAGTTGGCGAATACAACGGAGCCATTTTGTTCCTTTGTTCCGAGGCTTCGTCTTTTATGACCGGCGAACAGATTGTTATGAACGCTGGCAGAAACGCTTGGCGATAAACCCGACTTCTCGGGTTTATTTTTTTTGGTAAAATCTTATTTTTTATAGGTAAAACTTTTCTTGACTTTATTGTGTTATAAATGTATTAATATTATTATCCGTAAATTATGAATAATAAAACTAAGGCGGTTAAAATAGGCGATAAATGGGTTGGCGAAGGCCACCCGTGTTTTATTGTTGCCGAAATCGGGCTTAATCATAATAGCGATTTAGATGTCGCCAAAAAATTGATTGATTCGGCCGCCGAAGCCGGTGTTGACGCGGTAAAATTCCAAAAAAGAACTCCGGAAAAATGCGTTCCTCGCGATCAATGGGATATCGAGCGGGATACTCCATGGGGCCGCATGACTTATATAAATTATCGGCATAAAATGGAATTTGATAAAGACGCTTATGCGGAAATTGATTCTTATTGCAAATCAAAAGGCATTATTTGGTTTGCTTCCTGCTGGGACGAAAACAGCGTTGATTTTATAGACCAATTCAATCCGCCTTGTTATAAAGTTCCATCCGCCAGCCTTACCGATAAAGAACTTTTGGCGCATATGCGTGCCAAAAGTAAACCCATTATTCTTTCAACAGGCATGAGCACAATGGAGCAAGTTAATAAGGCAGTGGAGGTTTTGGGTCCGGATAATTTAATAATTTTACATTGCGTTTCAACTTATCCGGCAAAATCAGAAGAATTAAACTTAAACGCGATTCAAACTTTGAAACAGCAATTTCCACGTATTCCCATCGGGTATAGTGGGCATGAAGTTGCTTTATCGCCAAGTATAATGGCCGCGGTTTTGGGGGCGCATGTTATTGAACGGCATATAACATTGGACCGTACTATGTGGGGGACGGATCAAGCTGCGAGCGTGGAGCCCAAAGGCGTTCAGTTGCTTGTTCGCGACATTCGCACTTGGGAAGCGGCGAGGGGCGATGGCGTAAAATGTGTCTGGGATTCTGAAATTCCAATAATGAAAAAACTCCGCAGAAAAACAGATTTTTAATATTGTCTAAATTCATGATATGGCACCCAATCTTTTAAGAACCGATCGGAAATTAAGTTATAAAATTTACTTGACACTAATAAAAATTTAGTTTATCATATTCACTATTATTTAGGGGTAGTTTTTTGACAATATTTTGGGTCAAGGAGGGCGATAATGGGACGATACTATTTATGGCCTGGGATGTCTGAGCTTTCTGAAGAAGATAGAAAAAAATTTGAATCATGTGCGGCATGTAATGGAACCGGGTATTTACAACAAGGATGTGCTTTATTCGCGCATACAGATCCGATAGAAGTTTGTTCAAAATGTGATGGCAGTGGAAGAATTCCAGTTACTATAGTTCTTGATAAATAACTGACAAGAGGAGGGCGCGAGAATGGTGAGCAAACGGTTCGGTTTTGTCTTTGGTGATATTGGCGGTACAAAAATGGCAGTTCCTTTGCGTGATTATTTAACAAATTTAGGACACGAAGTGAAGTTTGCTGTTGATGGCAATGGCAAAGGTGCTGATGTTTTGAAAGAAGCAAAAATCAATTTTGAAGTGTTTTTTGGCCTTTCTCAAGTAGATTTTACTCGGTTTATCAAAGATGTCGATTTAATGTTTATCGGCACTTGCGCGACAGCCTTAGAACTGGAAATTGAATTTGCCAATAATCTTTTACGCTATCCTTATGGGGAAATGGAATATGATCATATTCCGGTAGTACTTGGCGCAGATGGCCTGTTTAATCACGGGCTTAAGAAATGGCAGGCAGTTATGGCCGATTATTGGCTTGCCATAACCGAGGGCCACGCCCAGACGATTCGGGCTTTGCGGCCGGATTTTTCGCCGGACAAAGTAATTTTTGCCGGTCAGCCGGCGTTTGATGTAGCAATGGATTTAATTCCTCGAAAAGAAGAAATTAGATCTCAGAGACGAATTGAATTGGAAATGCAAAACAAAAAAGCAATTCTTTGGTGGTCAACCGGACTCGGTGAAATCATTAAAGAAGATGTTGAAATGGTAAAAGCCGTGATTTCGGCTTTGCCGCAAAACGCTGTTTTTATGCCGAGATTTCATCCAAAACTTGAAGACACCGTCAGAAAAGGATATATCAACGAAATTAGAACTGAAATTGTTGAACATTGCAGAGCAAATAAAGTTCAGTTGGTTTTTGACGATGTTACCAGAAAAATTCCTTCGGAAGAATTGTGTCTGGCAGTCGATGGTATCTTTTCCGTTACCTGCACCGAAGATGTCAAAAATACAATGATGGGTGGTCCGCTCGTAGTCCATCTTATGGGGCCGGTCGTGAGAGAATTTTATGAAGAAGAGTGGGGTTTGAAACCTCCATATTATTTTCCGGATGTTTTGGGCAAAGAATCTCTATTGGTTATTCATCCTAATGATATTGCCAATACGCTTTCTCTGGCTCTGCGGCCGGAAACTCTAAAGCTTCTTAGAAAAGATTGGCAGCCGCCAAAAGAAAAGGCAACCGTAAAAGTTGCTGAAACATTGCTAGCGCTCGTGCGCTAGTATTTTTTTGTTAACGCCGGAATATACTATTCTCAAAACCGAGGCGGGCGATAAGATAATTAAACAAAACGCGCATTGTCTGGAGAGAATAAACAGCGGATCTCGAAATGCTTATGGAAGTGTGTTCCCCGGAATAATCGCAGCGGATGGGAATTTCTCCAACCGAAAGATTGTGGAACCCGGCTAAGGCAATAATTTCAAAGCTGAAAAGGTGGTCGTTGGAAGTTTTTGCTAAGTCAACGGTTTGGATAAGATTTTTGGTATACACGCGAAAACCGGTGTGGAATTCGGTAAGCGGAAGGCGAAGAACCAAGCGATCAATGAAACTTAAACCGATATTTGCCAGAAACCGCGGAAGAGACATTTTGTCTTCAAGCGCTTGTTTCCAGTTGGTGAATCGGGAGCCGAGAAGAAAATCATAGTTTCCTTTTTTGATTTTTTCGAGCGCCGCGGGGATAAAAGACGGGCTGTACTGCCCATCGCCGTGGATTTCAACCATATAATCAGCTCCTCTTCTAATCGCTTCTTCCAAACCGAATTTTACATTGCCGCCATAGCCTCGGTGCGGATGGGTAAGGCAGATGATGCCAAGATTTTTAGCCACCTCCATCGTGTTATCTCGGGAAGCGTCGTCAACAAGAATAATCTCGTCAAATAATTCTTTGGGAATTCTTTGCCAGGTATTTTCAAGCATGGGGGCGCAATTGTAAGTTAAGATGATGCCTATTGTCTTCATGTTGTCATTTTATCATACGATTTATTAAATTTCCAGATTATAATATTTATAAAAGTCACAATTACATAATATATGAGTTGCGCCAAAACCAGTCCCAAAATCCCGCCCCAAGTTCCTAAAATCACATAAAGCGATATTTTAACCACAGTGGCCGAAACGCTGCCCGCCAAAATAGATTTTGTTAATTTTTGGGCGGTGAAGGCCGTTCCCATATAGCCCAATGGCGCGGCAAAGATGAAGCCGATGGCCAGCAGTCGAGAATAAAAAACGGACTCCAAATATTTGGGGAAAATATATTTGAAAATAAAAGGCGCTGTGATAACGTAGCCAATGGCCAGAACGGCGCCCAAAATCATTGCCTGAAAGATTCTTTTATAAAAAACCTTGTTTATATCGTCCAGTGTTTTTTTGGCCAGTTTTGGCATTCCGAGATTGATAATATCTTTTATAAACGGCGCGGCCCTGTCGGGAATCGCTCGCGCCAAAGCATAGGTTGCAAGCTGAGCCGGGCCCCAAAAATAGGCCAAAATGACGCTGTCTATCTGCGTCACGATTGGCCCCATAAAACTGATAAAAGTAAGATGGCGGCCGTATTTGAGCATTTCTTTTGAAGGGGCGACCGATAAATTAAAAAGCTTTACGGTTTTATAATAAAAAAGCAGGTTGGCGATAAAGGTTGTCAACGCATATATGGTTATTAGTGACGCAATTTCTTTGGTTAGAAGAAGAGCTATAAACATTCCGACAGCGTAAATTACCGTGGCAAGCGTTCCGAAAATATTGTTAAGTTTAAATTCTTTTTTGCCCGCGAGATAAGCGCCGTAAGTGTTGAGGGCTTGGGTTGCCGGGGAAAAAATGCCCAGAACAAAAAACGACGCGGCAAAAATGAAATTATCCTGCCAAAAATAATAATCGGCCAGCGTCCACAGGGCCAGCATCATCATAAAATTCCATTTAAGTTGGTATTTTACCGAAGCGCGAAGCGCGCCTTCATTTCCGGCCGCCGTTGCCTGGACAACGGCGTTATTCATTCCGGTCAGCGTGAAGATGTTAAAAATTCCGGCAAGCGATAAAATATACCGGTAATTGCCGTAAATTTCTTTCGGTAGAAGATTGGCGAAAGCGACAGTTAAAAGCAGAGCGATAATCGTGTTGGCGCCCTGGCCCAGAGTGGTCCAAAAACCTCCGGAAGCGAAATATCCCAAATCCAGGCCTAAAAGTTCGGTGCCGCGTCTCAATAATTGATAATAATAGTTTTTTAAATTTGACATTTATTATAACCCGCATATAAAATATACAGATATTTTCGTATTTTAACAATTCTATAACGCCAACGGGGGGCGAAAGATATGAGAGTAATCGTTACCGGCGGAGCGGGATTTATCGGTTCGCATTTAGTTGACGCTCTTATAGAACGCGGCGACGAAGTTTTGGTTATTGATAATCTTTCAACCGGCAAGCGGGAAAACATTAATCCGCGGGCGCGCTTTTTTAAGCGTGATATCTGCCGTTTTTGGAGCATGCGCTCGCTATTTGAAAGCGTTGACTATGTTTTTCATCTTGCCGCTTTAGCGAGAGTCTTAATTTCGCGCGAAAACCCGTACGAAACCCACAAAGTTAACGTTGATGGGACGGTTAATGTGCTCTGGGCTTCGGTTTGTGCGGAAGTAAAGAAAGTCATTTATTCCAGTTCTTCTTCGGTTTATGGGCCGCAGGCAACTCTTCCACTTAAGGAAGAGATGATTCCGGCGCCAATAAGCCCTTATGGCGATCAGAAATTATATGACGAACGTTGTTGTCGAGCTTTTACTGAAGCCTACGGACTTCGGGTAACTTGCCTGCGCTATTTTAACGTCTACGGACGGCGCCAATCGGACGACAGCCAATATTCTTCGGTCATCGGTAAATTTTTGAAAAATAACCAAGGGAGGAAACTCTCTGTTATCTACGATGGAAACCAAAGCCGGGATTTCACTCATGTAAGCGATGTAGTTATCGCCAATATTCTGGCAATGGAATCGCCGCGGACCGGATTGGGAGAAGCAATTAATATCGGCGCAGGCAATGGTGTTAGCATTAATCAACTTGCCCAAATGATCGGCGGATTGTACACCCACGAAGGTCCGCGCCCTGGCGATATCAAACATTCTCTCGCCGATATTTCCAAAGCAAAAGAACTGCTCGACTGGAAACCAAGGATTTCTCTTAACGAAGGAATCACCCAACTTAAAAAGCTATACGGAATCGTATAGCTTATTTATTTTCCGGCGCCTGACAAAAGTATTTTTATTGTTTTTAAAATAATTGACAGGTCCAAAAAAACCGAGCGGTTTTTTACGTAATAGAGATCATATTGGAGTTTTTCCAAAGTTTCTTTAATGGTCGGTCCGGCGTTCGGATTATTAAGCTGGGCCCAGCCGGCAATGCCCGGTTTTACCAAATGCCGCATTTCATAAAATGGGATTTCAGCCGAAAGCCGCGCCACAAATTCCGGTTTTTCCGGCCTCGGGCCGATAAAAGACATTTCGTTTTTCAATATATTCCAAACCTGAGGCAATTCGTCCCAGTGGCTTTTTCGCAGGAACTTGCCGAAAGAAGTTATTAATTCTTTAGGCGGCTTTTGCATTATATTGTCCGTGTTTTTGGCAACAGGAAGCGACCTGAATTTTAATAAAGTGAAAATTCTTCCATTTTTTCCCATTCGCTGCTGGCGGTAAAAAATCGGCCCCGGATCAAAAATCTTAATTCCGATTGCCGCAATCGGAAAGATAGCGACGGTGATAATCGCGAAAATTATTCCCAAAGCCGCGTCAAATATTCTCTTGCCGGTTTCATAGAATCCTTTTTTAATTTCCGCCAAATTTTCCAAAAACCAGATTTCCCGAATTATAGAAACCGGAACACGGCTCGTCACATTTTCGTAAAATTTGTCCAAGTCGCTGATAGTGACACCTTTTTTAAAATAATTAAAAAGCAACCCTGCTAATTTTTGGGAATGATCAAATTTTTCGGCCGACACTATAAGGGAAAATTTTTTGCTTTGCCAAAGACTCTCAAGTTCGGCAAAATTGTCCGGCGCTAAAATATCGTCCACCCGATATCCGAGCTGGGGATTGGCAGATAAAAATTCTTTAAGTTCCATCGTTTCACTGTTGGCGCCGAGGAAAACAAGATGAATTCTTAAGGACTCGCGCGCCCAGCGGTTGAAATACTGACGGGAGAATAAAAGCAGCGCCAAAGCCAGCGCCAGATGGATGAAAAGATTTATTTTCGGCGTGATTATAAAGATTGGGATAAAGTAAAAAAAAGTGATGGCAATAGCGGCATTAATGCCGAAAGCGACCACCAGCGTTTTATAAAACGACTCTTCGTTTCTCAGTTTTATTATGTCGTAAAGCCCGGCTGCCCAGAAAATAATTAGCCAAAAAAAGAAAATTATGGTAAAAGGGAGTAGGTGAAGCGGGGCAGAACTGTAAAGCGTTGGCAAGTCCCGTTCTATAATCGCGTACCGTATAAAAAGAGTTAGCCCTAAAGCGGCGTATAATATTAAAACGTCGCTTATAACCAGCAGGAATATCTTTAATCGTCTGCGCCACATTATTTATATTTTCCCATAAAAAAGGCTTGATGTCTAATGTATTGTTAAAACTTATAAAATTCGGAATCGGTTTTATTTTATTTATTCCGCTTTATATCGGCGGCTCTTTTTTCTTTCCATTTATTTTCCCTAAAATTTGGCTCTTTCAGTTGGTAATAGAAATTATTTTATTTTTCTACATAATCCTCGCGATTTCAGACAATCGCTACCGGCCGAAATTAAATTTAGTAACTTATGCCCTGGCTGCGCTCTCAATTATTTTGATAATTACCAGTTTTACCGGCGTTGACGCCTATCGCAGTTTTTGGGGCAACACCGAAAGGATGTCCGGCATACTTGCCTGGTTTCATTTTTTTGCTTTTGCCGTAATTCTTTCCGGCGTTCTAAAGACCGAAAAAGAATGGCGGAATTTTTTTGCCGTTGCGGCGGTTGTAAGTATTTTTCAGTTTTTTTACGTGTTGGCGCAGTATTTTAACGCTTCGTGGGTATGGATGCCGCAGAGCCAAATCGGCACCATTGGCAATGCTGATCTTCTGGGAAGCTACGCGATTTTTAGCGCTTTTTTTTCATTGTATCTTTGGCAATCTCGAAATGTGGAAATATCGAAATATCAATATTTCTGGGCCACCGCTTTCTTTTTGAACATCGGGACTCTTTATTTTGCCGGAAGCCGCGGCGCCATGCTCGGTTTCGGCGCGGGACTTTTTGTTTTCATGATTTTTAACATTTGGCAGAATAAAAAAAATCTAAAAATCTGGGGAGCGGTTATAGGCGGCCTCGTCGTTGTTTATGGAATTATTTTTATGTTGCGCGACACTGATTTTGTTAAAAAAAATTATCAGCTTTCAAGGATTACCCATGTTTCAATACAGGACACGACGGTGCAGCAAAGGTTTGTTGAATGGGGAATTGCGTGGAATGCTTTCAAAACACGGCCGATTTTCGGTTTTGGTTCCAACAATTATTTATATCTTCATAACGCATTTTTGAATCCCCGGGTTTATATTCTTCAGGAAACGAATTTTGACCGCGCTCACAATGCTTATCTTGATTACGCTTCCATGAGCGGCATTATTGGACTTTTAGGGTATTTCTTTTTAATCGGCGCGTTATTTTGGACGTTTTTGAAAAATAAATTATGGACATGGGTATCGCTTACGGTCGCCTACGCGGTCCAGAGTTTTTTTGTTTTTGACAGCCCGGCCAGCTATATCGCTTTATTTTTGACAATTGGATTCGCGATGTTTGTCGAAACAAATTACAAATTACAAATTACAAATTACAAACAAATACCAAATACAAAAACTTTCAAATCACAAACCACTATGGCGATTTCTATTTTCTATTTTCTATTTTCTATTTTCTTGATTTGGCAAGTGAGTATTAAACCGGCGCGGGCAAATTATAAATTCGTAAATGCCTTCAGGGGTTCGGAAGCAAGCGCCGATCCTATGGACGCTTTTGAGCTTTATAAAGAATCGCTTGAACATGAAACTCTGGGGTCTTCCGAATTCAGAAACCAGTATATTACTTGGCTACAAAAAAACCTTTCCAGCTTTAAACCGGAAAATCGGCTTGAAATTGTTGATTTTGGCATTAATCAGCTTGAAGAAGAAGCAAAGAATCATCCTTTGGTGTTTACTTATTTAAATTTAGGCCAGATATATTCTCTTAAAGCGCGGGGCATTCAAGATCCGGCAATACGGCAGGAACTTTTTAAAAAATCGACCGAAGCCTACGATCGCGCTCTGGAACTCGCGCCAAAAAGATTGGAAGTTTATATTTCTTATCTTCAGTTGTCTTTTGACATGAAAAATTATGAACGGGGAATAGAAATAATGAAGCGGGCCGCGGAAGCTGTTCCCGATTATCCGATAAGCCACTGGTATCTGGGTCTGGCCTACACCGCCAGCGGCGTTTACGATAAAGAAGCAATCAACTCTATAAACAAAGCGTTAAGTTTGTGGTACAAAAATAAGGTTTCTTTGGAAAATGGCCGTTTGAAATACGATTTAGATATAATTTTAAAATCAAACTTCAGTTTTACCCAAAAACAGGAAATTTTGGGCGCGGTCAGTCCCTATATCAGACAAAAAATGTGGCCGGAACTTTTACTGCTTTATTTGTCGATTTTGGCCGGCGATCCGAATGATATAGAAATTCATAAGTCCCTGGCGCTGGTTTATCAAAATCTCGGATTAAACGACAAAGTCCAGGAAGAATTAAAAATAGTAGAACGGCTCACTCCGAAATAACATATGAAGTTTCAATTTGTTTTTGGATTTATATTACTGATACTGGTTCTCATCGGTATTTTTGTTGGCTTGCCTTATCTTTTGGGGGTTATAAAATCAAACCAGTTTTTTAATTTTTCCTTTCCGAAATACGTACCAACGCCGACGTCGCCAACACCCGCCAATGCTCCCATCTCTACTTCTGTTGGAGTCAGTATGAGCTTTTATCGTTACGGCGGGGGACAAATCGATCTGAAAGCGCCTTATTTTTCCGGCGCTTCGGTAAATATTACCGGCTGGAAAATTAAAAGTGAAAAAAAGGGAGAAACGATTATCGGGAAAGGATACGCTCTGCCGCAGGTTGACGCCGCGCTCTCCGACATTTTACTTTCAAGCGGCGAGTCGGCGAAAATAATTGTCGGCAAGGGTCCTTTGGCTGGAAATTTTCGGATTAATAATTGTTTTGGCTGGCTCGGCAGCGTTTACGGCATTGATTATTCCATGAATTATTGTCCCAGAGTTGAACTCGGGGACTTAACCGGCCTTGACAGCGCCTGCCAGGACTTGATACTTAGCGTTTCTTCTTGCCGCATTCCGAGCGAAGATGTTTTAAATCGGCAATCAAACCAATGCCGCATTTGGGTTGAGAAGAATCTAAATTACAACACTTGCGTTAACAATCGCCGCCAAGACTCCGATTTTTTTAAGGGCTGGCAGATTTACACCGGAAATGATAATCCGATTTTTGATTCGCTTCATGATAACGTTAAGTTATATGACAAGTCAGGAATTTTAATTGACAGCTACGAATACTAAGTATAAACTTAACCTGTTGATTTTATTAGGTCGAGAAATTAAATAATTAATATTGATTATCGAAATACGTTAACTATATGTTTAATAGAGATGACAATCGTTCCGCGGCTGCGGGACAGCAAGAAGAATACACGGGTGAATGGGAATGTTCGCAGTGCCACGCCAAAACCCCCCACACCTTGCGTTTCAAGCCAATCGCCGATAGGCCGGTTTATTGCAAAACCTGCTATCGCGCCAAAAAAGAAGAAATGAATAGATAAAGAATAGATAAAGAATAATCCCGCCCTTCAGCTGAAGGGCGGGATTTAGTTATCCACAGATTTTATAGACAAACAGATTTTATGCTCTATAATTAATAATAGAACTGTGGATAAAGGAGGTTTTGTCAGCAGTTTAATTTAAAATTAATTTAGTTAAACATTAATGTCTAAAAAATACTTTTTAGTTCTCGGGCTATTTTTAGCCGCGGGATTTTTGTTTTTGAATATCTATTCGGCGAAAGCCGAAACCTGGACCTGGACCGGCGGAGGCGACAAGCAAACTTGGACCGATGCAGGAAATTGGGGGCTAAGCGCTAACGCTGGTGCCAATCAGTATCCGGGCGCCACTTCAACTCCCGATGTTGTAATTATAGCGAATACGCAAGGCCTTATGGTTTATGCCACCACGACTTTAAATTACGGCGTCAACACTTTAAGACTTGGCGCGGCCAATATCGGCTGGACCCTTGTGGTCGGGAATGCCAATTTCGGCGCCTCAAGCACGGTTTCTATTATAGGTACCAGCACTTTGAAACTTGCGACCAGTACCCAGGGTGCCGGCACCTTGAATCTTGCCCAAACTGATGAGGGCGCTCCTTTAATGCTGCCCGCCACCGCAACCTTTACGCCGGCAACCGGCACTGTGGCCTACATTGGTGGCGGTACAGCCGCAATTACAGTTGCAACTACTACTTTCTATAACCTGCAACTGACTCCCACTTCAACAGCTGCAATTCGCACTTATACATTTGGTTCAGGCAACACCGTGGCGCAATCAGCCACAACAACGGTATCCAATGTTTTTACCATCAGCACCGCGGCCAAAGCTGATTTCAATGGAATAACCGATCTTTTATTAAGCGGTTCCGGAACGGTGTTTTCAAAAGCCAATGGTGATTTCATTCAGGCCTCTAAAGTTGTCTACTCTTCGACCTCTGCCACCAACATTGCCACGGGCACTTATGCCAATCTTGAACTTACAGGCGCAGCAACTAAAACTCTTCTTGGCAATACGACCGCAACCAGCACCATAACCGTGCCTTCCGGCGCCACTTTGGCCATCAGCACTTTCACTTTTACCGCCACCGGTGCCACCTGGACCAATAGCGGCACAGTAACCGAAGGCACCGGCGGCAAAATCGTTCTTGCCGGCACTGGAGTCCTTTCCAACTCTGCCGGCGGCTCGGCAGTAACCAATTTTGGCAGTTTTGACAGTTATCCCGTTGTTCATGTTCAAATTACCGATACCTCTCTTAATCTTGTCGCCGCTACAGCGGAAACTAAAACCGCAACTGTTACCGGCACTAGCGGCATTACCGATTCTGAAACCGTTACCCTTACCGAGACAACCGTTTCTTCGGGCATCTTCCGGGGAAGCTTGACGGTCAGTCTTTCCGGCTCTGATGTGGCCGATAAGCTTGATTACCAAGGCAATGGCACCGTGAGCTACACCTGGACCGATTCTCAGGATTCTGATGACACCGAAACTGCTGCTGCCACATTTACCGGCACTTCTCCTGGAGGCGGAGGTGGCAGCGGTGGCGCAGTTACCGTGGTGGTAGCTACTCCGGCTGTTCCGGCAACTCCAGCTACTCCGGCCGTGCCAACCGAAGCCGCGGCTACGGCTCCGGCAACTCCAGCTACTCCGGCTGCTCCAACCCTTGACAGTGTTTCAATAAAAATTGTTTCCGTTGTGGCAAAGGTTGCCGCGCTGACCAAGGATTCCCCGGCCGCCGATATTGCTGCCGTTCAAGCGGAAATTGCTGCTATTTTAAATGATATTCAAGCGTTGCAAGCGGCTCAGCCGACTCCTCAAGGCGTGGCATTAGGATTTAATTTTGTAAGACCGTTGGCTTTGGGATTGAGGCATGCCGATGTCAGCAAACTTCAGGAAGCTCTTAAGGCCGATTCTTCTATTTATCCCGAAGGTCTTGTTACCGGCTACTTCGGTCCGGCGACTTTGAGAGCCGTTCAGAAGTTTCAGGAAAAATATGGAATCACTTCTTCCGGCCAGCCCGGCTATGGCAACGTCGGCCCCAATACCAGAGCGAAGCTGAACGAATTGTATAAGTGACAACTGACAACTGACAAAAAACCCCGCCCTGAGCTTGTCGAATGGGCGGGGTTTTGTTACGCCGATTTGCCAACCGCATTCTATTTATATAGAATATATGAATTGGTTTTTTGAAAAGTTAAAAAATAGGGGAAATTATGGCTGAGAAAAAAGATTTGAAAATCGGTATTATCGGCATTGGCGTTTTAGGCAGCGTAGTTGAAAAATTTTTTAAAGAAAAAGGCCATCAGGTTTATTGTCACGAAGGTTGGAAAGGCCTCTGTTTACTTAAAGACACCGAAGCGTTGTTCAACTGGGCCAAAAAGCGCGGCGTCAATTTAAGCGTTCCGGTGCTGCGATTGATTATAATTCAGAAAAACTTGCTTCTCAGGGCATAAAAAAAGACAGTTAATTAAATCCCTAAAAGGGATTTTATTTTACGCTTTTCGCTTTACGTCTTATGCTTAACATGATAAACTATCAGTAATTAAATTAATTATATGGATGAACAAAACAAATTTTTAATTCCCGGGGCCATTATTATGGCCGGCGTTGTTATCGCGGTGGCGGTGATTTATTCCGTTAAAAGCCCGTCGCCCAACGCCGGAGACGTTAAAACTGCCGCTATAGGCGCTCTTCCGGCGGTTTCTCAAAGCGATTTTATGCTGGGCGATCAAAACGCGCCGGTTACGATTATTGAATACGGCGATTTTCAGTGCCCGTTCTGCGGCAAGTTTTTTAAAGAAACCGAGTCAACGCTTAGGGAAGAATACATTAAGACCGGAAAAGTAAAATTTATTTACCGCGATTTTGCATTTTTGGGCCAGGAGTCGTTTTGGGCGGCCAACTCGGCCCGCTGCGCCGGCGAACAAGGTAAATTCTGGGAATACCATGATTATCTTTACGGCAATCAGAAAGGGGAAAACCAGGGCACTTTCAGCAAAGACAATCTGAAAAAATTCGCTTCCGCTCTGAGTTTGGACCGCGGGAAATTTGATTCCTGCATTGACGGCGATAAGTATCTTGACGCTATTCAAGTGCAAACCAAAACCGGCGGCGATGCCGGGGTCTCCGGAACGCCGGCAAACTTTATAAACGGCGTTCTCTACGCCGGCGCTTTGCCAACAGCAACTTTCACCCAAATTATTGATGCGGAATTAAGTAAATAGTTTATGTATGATTTAATAATTATCGGCGGAGGGCCGGCCGGAGCGGCGGCCGGCGTTTACGCCGGCCGCAAAAAAATGAAAACATTACTTATTACCGAGTCATTCGGCGGCCAGTCGATTGTTTCCGACAATATTGAAAATTGGATCGGAACTAAAAAACTCAGCGGCTTTGAACTTGCTAAAACACTTGAAGAACACATCAGAACGCACGAAAACGTTGAAATTAAAATGCCGGAAAAGACTACTGTGGTAAAAGTAATAGAAGGCGGCTGGGAAATTTCAACCGACAAAAGCAATGTTTATCAGTCAAAAACATTGATTGTAGCTTCTGGCGGCCGAAGGCGGCGCTTAAATATTCCCGGCGAAGATAAATTTAACGGCAAGGGTGTTTCTTATTGTTCCACTTGCGATGCTCCGCTTTTTAAAGATAAAATTGTAGCGATAGTCGGCGCCGGCAACGCCGGTGCCGAAGCGGTAATTGATCTAAATCAATACGCGTTAAAAATTTATTGGATAAACCGCGGGCTGGTGCCGACCGCCGATCCCGAAACTGTGGAAGAAATTAAAAAGCTCGTAAAAGTTTCCGCGGTAAATAACGTCGAAACGCAGGAAATAACCGGAGAAAAATTTGTCAGCGGCTTGAAGTATTTGGATAAACAAGATAATCAAATTAAAGAATTGCCGGTCGGCGGTGTTTTTGTAGAGATCGGTTCGGTGCCAAATTCGGAATTTATGAAAGATTTGGTGGAAATGAATAAAGGCGAAGAAATTATTGTTGACCATAAAACCGGAGCGACTTCAAAACCGGGAATATTTGCCGCCGGCGATGTAACCGATGAAATTTACAAGCAAAATAATATTTCGGCCGGCGACGGCGTAGCTGCCGCCTTGTCCGCTTACAATTATTTGCTTAAAATTAATAAAAGAAGCCCCTCTTATGAATAAAAAAACACGCATCGCAATAAATGGTTTTGGAAGGATAGGGCGGATATTTTTCCGTTATGCTTTCGGCAATCCAAATCTGGAATTTGTTGCCGTTAATGATTTGGGTTCGCCGGAAAATATGGTTTATTTATTAAAATATGACACGGTTTACGGCCCGTACGAGAAATCGGTTGAATCAAAAAATGGCAATCTAATTATTGATGGCAAAGAAATCAAAATTTTAGAGGAAAAAGAGCCGGGTAAATTACCCTGGAAAGATTTAGATATAGACGTCGTGGTTGAATCAACCGGCGTTTTTGAATCGAGAGACAAAGCCGCGCCTCATTTAACGGCTGGCGCCAAAAGGGTAATCATTACTGCTCCGGCGAAGGACGAAATAACACCGACGGCGACTCCCAACGTGGGCGAAGAATTTTTAAAAAACGATAAAATAACTTCTAATGCCTCTTGCACTACTAACGCTGCGACACCTGTAATGGCAATAATGGGGGCTAACCCCGGAGTAAAAAAAGCCGTTTTAAATACCATCCATGCTTACACCGCCAGCCAGGGTTTGGTTGACGGGCCGGATAAAAAAAATGATTTTAGAAGAGCCAGGGCGGCAGCTCAAAATATCGTGCCTTCAACCACTGGAGCGGCGTTAGCCGCCACGAGGGCTCTGCCTTCACTGACCGGAAAATTTGACGGAATTTCTTTAAGAGTACCGGTAATTTGCGGCTCAATAATGGATTTTACCTTTATTGCCGCCCGTTCGACTTCTGCCGATGAAATAAATGATATTTTTAGAAAAGCGGCGAGAGATATAAAGTGGCAGGGGATTTTATCGGTTTCCGAAGAACCCCTTGTTTCAAGCGATATTTTGAAAAATCCACACGGCTCAATCGTTGATTTGGCGATGACACGGGTAATTGACGGCGATTTAGTTAAAGTTATGGCCTGGTACGACAACGAATGGGGATACGCATCGATGCTTTTAAAACACGTATTAGCGGTCAGTAAGTTGTTATGAGCTTTAAAACAAAAATTATTATTGCGATTCTAATAGCGGCAGTGACAATTGCCGTCGGTTTTTATTTTATATACCAAAAATATTACTTTTCATCGCTAATTGAAAATAATTCGCAGTTACAAACTGAAAAACCGGCTGCCGCCGGTGGCGAGCCTCGCCCTGCTGGGCGGGAAATTACTAAACCCGAATTGAAAAAGCCGCTGGCACCAATACCTCCTGCGCCGACAGTGTTGTCAGGATACAAACTTTATAAAAATTCCGAATTCGGATTTGAGATTCAATATCCGGCTTCTTGGGTCGTTACTGAAGAAATTAACGAAAACGTCAGAGGCGAAATGGTTAAAGAGTTTTATTTTAAAAAACCGGCAAGCGACTTACGTTTTGCCATTTTGCCGCGCGACGGTTTAAGCTATGGCCTGCCAAGTGGCGGCATAAGCGAGGATGTTAATATCAGCGGTTTTTTGGGAGTTCAGACAAAATACATTACAGCTGACGGGCGCCGCCTTTTATTGGTTCATCCGCAAGTAAATATATTCAACTGGGATCCGGGAATCGGACGTTTAGATATTATGTCAGGAGTCCTAGATCCGGTCGGCGATTTTAAAATTTTTAATCAGATGCTTAATAGTTTTAAATTTCTAAATATTTAAATCATGCTTTACATTGGCGCCGATCATCGCGGCTATAAATTAAAAGAAGCTCTCAAGGCGTATTTAAGGGAACTCAGTTTTCCGTTTGAGGACTTGGGCGCGTTAAGCTATGACCCAAACGACGATTATCCGGATTTTTCGGTGGCGGTTGCAGGAAAGGTAGCGGACCAGCCAGAGGCTGGCCAACCTCTGGCTGGAAATCGCGGAATTTTAATTTGCGGTTCCGGCGTCGGCGTTGACGTAGTTGCCAACAAAATAAAAGGAATCCGCTCGGCGCTTTGTTTTGACGTGATTCAGGCAAAAACCAGTCGCAATGATGACAATACCAATGTCTTATCACTCGCTTCCGATTTTATTTCAGAAGAAAAAGCCAAAGAAATTGTAAAGGTGTGGCTGGAAACGTCTTATGCCAAACTTGAGCGCTACGAAAGGCGTTTAATTAAAATTAAAAATATAGAAGGAGAATAAATAATATGATAAAGGCGGAACCAAAAGACGTTTTTCTTCATTTTTTAGCGATAATCGCGCTTTATGCCAGTACCGCGGCTTTTCTCGTTTTGCTTTTTCAATATATCAATGTTTTAATTCCCGATCTTTTGGAACGAGGGCTTTATCAGCTTCAAAACTATTACGGTTCCATAAGATGGTCTATTTCTTCCCTCATTATTATTTTTCCAGTTTACGTCTGGGCCGGTTATTATTTAAATAAAATTTATTCTCGCGAACCGGAAAAGCGCAATTTAAGGATTCGCAAGTGGCTCCTAAATTTCACGGTTTTTGCCGCCGCTTTAATTATAATAGGGGATTTGGTAACCCTTATTTACAACTTTTTAGGCGGCGACCTGACAATGCGGTTTGTTCTTAAAATCGCGGCCGTTTTCTTCGTTGCCGCTTCCGTTTTCTTTTATTATTTCTGGGAGTTAAGGGGTTGGGCAACCCGTTCGACAAGCTCAGGGTTAAAAATTTCCGATTCAGCGAGAAAAATTTTCATCTACGCGGTTATTGCCATCGTGGCGCTCGCGGTGATTGCCGGATTTTTTGTTGTCGGCTCGCCGCAAAGCGAACGCCTGCGTCGTTTTGACGACCAGAAAGTTTCCGACCTTCAAATTATCCAAGGACAAATAATTTATTACTGGCAAAACAAGGAAAAACTTCCCGGAAAGCTTGACGATTTGAAAGACCCAATAAGTGGATTTAATCCGGCTAAAGACCCGCAAACCGGCGCCGATTACATCTACGAAGTTAAGGGTAAATTAGAATTTTCGCTTTGCGCCGATTTTAATCTGCCGAGTTTAGAAAGCGGCAAACCCTCTATTGAACTCCCGACATATCCGCCGCAATATTATCCGCGCAGCGATTCCAACTGGAATCACGGTACTGGCTACGTTTGTTTTGAAAGAAAAATAGATCCGGAACTTTACAGACCAATCCAAAAAGCAAAATAAACTTCTAAAATGTAAAACGCCCTTAAGTAGTACCTAAGGGCGTTTGGTTACAAATCCGGCAGTTTTTCGCCACCCGAAAAGGAGACCTTATCAATATATAGTTTCTTTATTTCGCATTTCCCATCCGGCAATTTTTCTTGTAAGAAAATTATTGGGAAAATATTTTTGCTGACCATATCATGATAGCCAGGAAAAATGTCTTTTCTGACGCAACCGATTATTGTTTTATTTTGTCCGGACGAATCGGAAAAGGCGGCGACCAAATAAGTAAAGCTATCAGGCAAAACCGAGTTAAAACTACTGACAACACCAATAGCGGCAGCAAACGATTCGTATGCCGCTCTGGTAAGAATGCCAACAACTTCATTGAATGATTCTATTGGTATTGCTCCGATAATGTGTTTTATCAACATTATACATATCAATCAAATAAATTCTTTAAAAATCTGAAAATCATGCTTGAGGATTTTTTTGTTGGTGCCGTAGACGGCGACGGCGGCGCCTTAGAAGCTGAATTCAAGCTCGCTTTGACAGGCCGCGTAAATTATGGTATATATTTATAGTAATTGTGCTGGGAAGCCGGCATTTTTTTATGAAAATCAGGAACATCGCCATTATCGCCCATGTTGACCACGGCAAAACCGCTTTAACCGACGCTTTGATGCGCCAGACAGGCGCGGTGGAAGAAGGCGTGAGCATGGATTCAAACGCGCTGGAACTGGAGCGCGGTATTACGATTTACTCAAAAAATGCCTCTATTTTTTATAAGGATACGAAGATAAACATCGTGGACACTCCGGGCCACGCCGATTTTGGTTCGGAGGTGGAGCGCGTCCTTCGTTCAATCGATTCTGTTGTTTTGGTGGTGGATGCCCAGGAAGGGCCGATGCCCCAGACCAAATTCGTTTTGAAAAAATCTTTAGAGCTCGGCTTAAAGCCGATTGTGGTTATCAATAAAATAGACAAGCCGGCGGCCAGGCCCGATTGGGTCCATGAAAAAGTGCTGGAGCTTTTTATGGATTTGAGAGCGAGTGACAGCCAGCTCAATTTTTCCACGGTTTACGCCATAGCCAAAGAAGGTGTTGCCAAAAATAAGTTAACCGACGATTCAAAAAATCTTTCGCCGCTTCTTGAAACAATACTCAAAGAAGTTCCGGAAGCGTCTTCGCAGGAGCTAAATCAAAAGCCCTTAAGAATCCAGCCGTTTAATCTGGCCTACGATAATTTTATGGGGCGCCTCGCCATTGGTCGGATTTACGAAGGAGTTGTTAAAGCGGGTAATGTGTTCGTAAAAAACGCCACTGGCGAGGTAAGGGCGGGAAAAATAAACAAAATTTTCACTTTTGAAGGCCTTAAGAGAAAAGAGGTCGTGGAAGCGTCGGCCGGCGACATTATAATGATTGCCGGTCTTTCGGATATTTTTATCGGCGAGACGGTTTGTGCCGATCCCAATCAGAACGCCTTGCCGGCCATCAACATCGACGAGCCGACGATATCGCTTAATTTTTTGGTCAACAATTCGCCGTTTGCCGGTTGCGAAGGCAAATTTGTCACGAGCCGCCAACTGCGGGAGAGATTGGAGCGGGAGCTCGAAGTGAACGTCGGGTTAAAAATTGATTTTTCGGCGGGGGATTATTTTAAAGTTTACGGCCGGGGCGAATTGCATATCGCGATACTTCTCGAAAACATGAGGCGCGAGGGCTATGAGCTCCAGGTGTCCAAGCCCCAGGTTATTTTTAAAGAAGATTCTTCGGGAAAGACACTAGAGCCGTTTGAAGAAGTTGTCGTAGATGTTCCGAACACCATGTCCGGCTCGGTTATTGAAAGATTATCAAAAAGAAAAGGCGCGATGGCGAGCATCGAGCCCGACCAGAATCACACGAGATTGGTTTTTGAAATTCCGACGCGGGGACTGTTGGGCTATCGCGGGGAATTCGTGATAGAGACGAAGGGCGAAGGCATTATTTACAGCCGGGTAATCGGTTTCCGGCCGTTTGTCGGAGATATTGACCGGCAGGTTTTCGGTTCAATGGTTTCAATGGCCGATGGTAAGGCGCTCGGCTATTCACTGTGGAATCTTCAGGAAAGGGGAACGCTTTATATCGGCGCCGGCACCAAGGTTTTTGAAGGCATGGTTATCGGCAATACCGCGAAAGGCAATGACATGGCTGTAAACCCGACCAAAGGCAAAAATCTTACTAATGTCCGCTCCAAGAGCTCCGATGAAGCGATTACATTAACTCCGCCGTTTGAAATCACTCTTGAAAGAGGGCTCGAAATTGTCGGCGACGACGAATATCTAGAGGTGGCGCCAAAAAGCGTCCGCCTAAGAAAACAAGTTCTCAGCGAACTCAACCGCGTCCGCGTTAAACGCCAGGGCAAGGCCTAAAAAATTTTTCATAACAAAAGTCCCGCGAACGCGGGACTTTTGTTATTTAATAAACTCTTTCAAAACCTTAAAATCCTTTTTCAGGATTTCTTTGTTGGTGCCGTAGACGGCGACGGCTGGGTGGTAGAGGGGGATTATTTTAACCGAGCCATAAGAAGTTTGGGCGATAAAAACTTTGCCGTGAATAGCACTGATTGATTTTAGTTCGGATTCCAGTCCGAATTTTTTCATTATATAAGCCATTGAAAACCGGCCGAGCGTAGCAATGATTTCCGGCTTTATTATTTCAATCTGCAGGTCTAAAAACGGCGCGTAGAATTCGATTTCATTCGGTAGAGGGTCACGGTTTTCCGGCGGCCGGTCTTTAACGATATTGGTTATATAAACTTCTTTTCTATCAATGCCGATTGAAGCCAGAAGTTCGCCTAAAACTCTTCCCGAAGCGCCGCAAAATGGGCGGCCGGTTTCGGCTTCATTTTTTCCGGGCGCTTCGCCGATAAACATTATTTTGGCGTTATGGCTCCCTTCGCCGATAACCGGAAAGTACTTATTTTTCACGCGAAAATCATAAAGCGGCGAATCTTTAGCCGCTACAATTTCATCTTTTATTTTTTTCATCTGCTCAGTCCTATTTTCCATATTTAAAGTAATTATATCAAAATATAAAAATTAAAGTCTTGTTGACTTTTTATTTAAATTTAGTATAATAACTATCAACTAAATAAATCACTTACCCTCGGTGTCTCAAAACCGGGGCGTTTGGTTATATGTCCAAATTTAAACTTATATCACAATTTAAACCAGCTGGTGACCAGCCAAGAGCCATCAAAGAACTGATTAAAAGCGTTCAAAGCGGAAACCGCTATCAGACGCTTGAGGGCGTTACCGGAAGCGGAAAAACGTTTATTATGGCGAGCGTCATAGAAAAAATCGGCAAGCCGGCTTTGGTTATCGCGCCCAACAAAACTCTGGCAGCTCAGCTTTATTCCGAATATAAAAATTTTTTTCCCGAAAATAAAGTTTGCTACTTCGTTTCTTATTACGATTACTACCAGCCGGAAGCATATATTCCCGTTACCGATACATATATAGATAAAGAAGCGATGATTAATGAAGAGATAGACCGCCTGCGCCATTTTGCGACTAGTGCCTTAATGACAAGGAAAGACGTTATAATTGTCGCTTCAGTTTCCTGCATTTATAATTTAGGCGTTCCGGAAACATATTTCGGCGCAACCCTAAATTTAAAAATTGATAAGCCGATTACCCGCGGCGATCTGATTCGCCAGCTTGTAAAAATGCATTTTGAAAGGACGCGCCCGTCGCTCAAAAGGGGGGCTTTCCGTGTGCGCGGCGATATTTTTGAAATAATGCCTGCAAGCGAAGAAATTATTTATCGCATAGAATTAAGCGGCCAAAAAGTTGCATCAATGGCGTTTGCTGATTACTTAAATAAATCCGGGCAAAATTTTATTCCCCAGAGGGAAATTATAATCTTTCCGCCCAAACACTTCATTTCAACCGAACCGGAGAGAGAGCGGGCGATTAAAGAAATAAAAGCGGAACTTAAGGAAAGATTGGCGCACCTTACAAAATCGGGCCTTCTGCTTGAAGCCGAACGGCTGGAAAGGCGCACCAAGTTTGACGTTGAAATGATAAGAGCCATCGGTTATTGCCATGGCGTTGAAAATTATTCCCGCCATCTAACGGGAAAATTACCGGGAGAGTCGCCATCAACGCTTTTGGAATATTTCGGAGTGCCAAACGGATTTTTAACTATTATTGACGAGTCGCATATTGCCGTGCCGCAAATCCGCGGAATGTATGAAGGTGATCAGAGCCGCAAGCGGGTTTTAGTCCGGCATGGCTTCCGTTTGCCGTCAGCGATGGACAACCGACCGCTTAATTTTAAAGAGTTTGAAGAGCGAACGGGCCAGATTATTTTTACATCGGCCACTCCCGGCGATTTTGAATTTGAAAATTCCAAAAAAGTCGTTGAAGCGGTTATCAGGCCCACGGGCTTGGTTGATCCCGAAGTTGAAGTCCGTTCGGTGTTTGACCGTAAAACGGGAAAGAGCCAGATCGACGATTTAATTAAAGAAATAGAAAAAAGATTGCCGCTTAAAGAAAGAATCTTGGCACTGACGCTTACCAAAAAAATGGCTGAAGAACTTTCGGAATTTCTGATAGCGCGCGGCATTAAAGCCAGATATATGCATAGCGATATTAAAACATTGGAACGGGCAACGATTCTGACCGATTTTAGAAAAGGCATTTTTGATGTTTTGGTCGGCATCAATCTCTTGCGCGAAGGGCTTGATCTGCCGGAGGTATCATTAGTCGCGATTTTAGATGCCGACAAAGAAGGATTCTTGCGCTCCGATGTTTCGCTTATTCAGACGATGGGCCGTGCCGCAAGAAATATCAACGGCAAAGTTATTTTATACGCCGATACCTTTACCGGCTCGATTAAAGAGGCGATAAGGCAGACCAACCGCCGACGCGAACTTCAGATTAAATACAACAAAAAACACGGCATTACGCCCAAGGGCATTATTAAAAGCGTTAAAGACATGATTTATGAATGATAAAATAATAATAAAGGGAGCCAAAGTTCATAATCTGAAAAATATTGATCTTACACTCCCGAAAAACAAATTAATAGTTTTTACCGGCGTTTCTGGAAGCGGCAAGTCCAGCTTGGCTTTTGATACGATTTTTGCCGAAGGCCAAAGGCGATATGTCGAATCTCTGTCTCCTTATGCAAGGCAGTTTTTAGGGCAGATGGACGCGCCGGATGTTGAAGAAATCACCGGACTTTCGCCGGCCATTGCCATTGATCAGAAGGGGCACTCGCATAATCCGCGTTCAACCGTGGCCACGCTTACGGAAATTTATGACTACATGCGGGTTTTGTTCGCGCGACTCGGCAAGCCGTTTTGCCCGCTTTGCGGCGGAGAAATCAGAAAACTTTCTCCGCAAGAAATGATAGACGTCGTTGTCGAGGGGGCCAAGGGAAAACCGATTGTCGTTCTGGCGCCGGTCGTTCGCGGCCGGAAAGGGGAATATTACCAATTGCTTTATGACTTGCTTTCCGACGGGTTCTCGCAAATACGCGTTGACGGCAAATTTTATTCTCTTCACGACAGAATCAACTTGTCGCGATACAAAGCTCACAATATTGATTTGGTGGTGGACAACCTTTTGCCTTCCGATGCTTCCCGATTGAGCGAAGCGGTGGATTCGGCGCTCCAATACGGCAAGGGGCTGATAAAGGTTTTGATTGAAAATAAAGAGATTATTTTATCTTCAAAATGGTCTTGTCCCAGAGATGATTTCGCTTTCGCCGAAATCGAACCGCGGCTTTTCTCTTTCAATAGTCCTTATGGTGCCTGTGAAAATTGCCATGGTCTCGGCAAAGAATTCATTTACAGCGATGAACCATGCCATAAGTGCGAAGGCAATCGGCTCAATAACGCGGCATTGTCTGTGAAAATATCCGCCAAAGGCGGACCCGCCTCTGGCGGGAAAAATATTGCCGAAGTGTCGGCGCTGACTATAGACAAGGCGTACGAATTTTTCATTAATATGGAAGATAAATTAAAAGCGAGCGAAAAAGAAATTGCCAAAACCGTATTAAAAGAAATCATTTCGCGTCTGAGCTTTCTACTCGAAGTCGGTCTGGATTATATTGCTTTAAACCGAGAGGCCGGAAGTTTATCGGGCGGCGAGTCGCAGAGAATTCGTCTCGCCTCGCAGATCGGCTCCAAACTTTCCGGAACGCTTTACGTTTTAGACGAACCGACGATTGGATTGCACGAACGGGACAACGAGCGTCTTTTAAAGACCCTCAAAGAGTTGCGCGATTTGGGCAATACCGTGATTGTTGTTGAACATGATGAAAGAACTATTAATGATTCGGATTATCTGGTTGATCTCGGGCCCGGGCCGGGGCGGCACGGCGGTGAAGTGGTTTTAGCGCAGGAAACGAAGGAAATCTTAAAGAAAAATTACAAACATAATTCTCTGACCGTAAAATATATAAAAGGCGAAGAAGAAATTGAAATTCCTCAGTTGCGAAGAACCGGATCGCAGGAAAAAATAAAAATTGTCGGCGCAACGGCGAATAATCTCAAAAACATCAACACAGATATTCCTTTGCGGCGTTTTGTCTGCATTACCGGTGTTTCAGGAAGCGGCAAGTCAACTTTGGTTTTTGATATCTTAAGCAAGGGCGCGAGGCGTGGAATTGATCATATAAATAAAGAAACTCACGGCGTGGCAAAAGTTTTAGGTTTTGAATACCTTGACAGCGTTATCGAGGTTGACCAATCGCCGATCGGCCGGACGCCACGTTCCAATCCAGCAACTTATACGGGTGTTTTTACCCCGATAAGGGATTTGTTTGCTTTTTTGCCGGAGGCAAAAGAACGCAGTTTCGGCGTTTCAAGATTTTCATTCAACCGTTCGGGCGGCCGCTGCGAGGCCTGCGAAGGCGCCGGTTCAAAACTTATTGAAATGCATTTTTTGCCGCCGGTTTTAGTGACCTGTGATGTTTGCCGCGGTAAAAGATTCAACAATGAAACGCTGGAGGTCCGTTATAAAGGAAAAAACATCGCCGATGTTTTAAATCTGACTGTTGAAGAAGCGTGTGATATTTTTAAAGATATTTACACAATAGCTGATAAACTAAAGGTCTTAAACCAAGTCGGTTTGGGCTATATCCGGCTCGGCCAGTCGGCGACGACGCTTTCGGGGGGTGAGGCCCAGCGCATTAAACTAGCAAAATACTTGGCGCGGCCGATGCATCGTAAATCGCTTTTTCTTCTGGATGAGCCGACAACCGGGCTTCATTTTGAAGATATTAAGATGCTTCTTAGGGTTTTAGATGAGTTGGTAAAGCGCGGCAACACGGTCGTTGTGATTGAACATAATCTCCACGTTATAAAATGCGCTGATTATGTTATTGATTTAGGGCCGGAGGGCGGCGACAAGGGCGGTAAAGTTGTCGCCTGCGGCACGCCGGAAGAAGTTTCCAAAAACAAAAATTCCTACACCGGCCAATATCTTAAAAAAGTTTTATGAAATCAATAACTAAAAAAATTCCGAACAAACCGGGTATATATTGGTTTTCTAAAAAAGGCGAAAAAATTTATGTTGGAAAAGCTGGATTGCTTAAAAAAAGAATCGCGAGTTATTTCCGGACCAAAGATCCGAGAATTTTTGAAATGGTCGGCGAAGCGGATAATGTTTCGTTTAAAAAAGCCGGTTCGGTTCTGGAGGCGGTTATTTTGGAAGCCAACGCGATAAAAAAATATCTGCCAAAATATAATATTAAAGAAAAAGATAATCGCTCGTTTGTTTATTTGGTGATCCCGAAGGAAGATTTTCCCCGTCCTTTTATCGCGAGAGGCCGCGAAGTGGAAAAATATGCTTCCAAAAACAACGTTTTTGGTCCGTATCAGAGCTATAGAATTCTTAAAATCGCATTGAACTTGGCAAGAAAAATATTTCCGTTTGGTATGTGTAGGCCCAATCAAGGCAAGCCCTGTTTTGATTATCAAATCGGGCTTTGCCCGGGGATTTGCGTTGGCGCGATTTCTAAAAAAGATTATCAAAAAAATATTAAAAATTTAACCTTGCTTTTCAAGGGCGAACATAAAAGATTATTCAAAAAACTTAAAAAAACAGATCCGGAAGCATTTTATGCCTTAAAACACGTTCAGGATGTAGCATTAATAAGTAATTCAAAAATTGGAAATTGGAAATTGAAAATTGGAAATTCCGTGCAGCGGATAGAGGGTTTCGATATCTCCCATCTTCATGGCAGCGAACCGGTTGGAGCAATGTCGGTTTTTATAAACGGCGAGGCCGACAATTCTAAATACCGCCTGTTTAAAATAAGAAACACGGAAAACAAGTTTGACGACATGGCGATGTTGTCTGAAATTCTGGAAAGGCGGTTTAACCATGACGAATGGGGCAAGCCCGACGTTGTTTTAATTGATGGCGGCAGAAATCAGATTACGGCTGCCAAAAATGTTCTGGCGAAGCGGAACATTTTTGTTCCGGTTATCGGCATCGTCAAAATTTTGGGGCACAGCGGAAGCGCGGCGGAAGGCGACAAGCTGTATTTCCAAAACACGAAGCCGTCGGTTAAAAAAATACTGCTTACTTCCCGCCAGGTTTTGCAGCAAGTAAGAAATGAAGCGCACCGATTCGCAATTTCTTTTCAAAGGCGAAAAAGAAAAATTTAATATTGCGAATCTGTAACTACTTGACTTTTGATTATAGATGCGCTATACTGTGGATAAGTGGGTGATTCGCCGAAAGGCGGAAAACCAATTCAGTGTCGGCGCAAAGCCCTCCTTCGGAGGGCTTTGAGCTTTTTTAAATGTTTTTTATGTTATATAATCAAGTATGGATTGGACTTTTAGAGGGATCCGGTGCTTACTGACAACCCACTTAAAGACATTTGAATTGGGGTTAGTCTCTCCCGGATCCCTTTAAGAGTCCAATCTATTTGTGGCGAACTTGTTGAACCATGAAAATAATTACTAAAACAAAAAATTTTCCACTCACGCCAAGCATAGCGGATTATCTTGAGGAAAAAATAAATTCGCTTGATAAATTTTTACCCAAAGACGAGAGTATTTTTGCCGACGTTGAACTGGCTAAAACGACAAGGCATCACCAAAAAGGCGATGTTTTTAAAGCCGAAGTTAATTTAACAATTCCCGGCCGGTTGATTCGATCTGTGGCCGAAGAATGGGATTTAAGAGTGGCGATAGATAAGGTTAAAGACGAGCTTCAGAGGAAAATAAAAGGCAATAAAGAAAAAAATATATCTCTGTATAGAAAAGGAGCCCGTCTTTTTAAGAGGCTTTTAACGGGAAAATATTGAAATTATAAAATGGGAATTTTAGATAAAATTTTTGGCGACGCTAACCAGCGGTATTTGAAAAGTGTTAAACCAATAATAGAAAAAATAAACTCTTTGGAAGGGGGTTTATTAAAGCTGTCTGACGAAGAATTAAAAATAAAAACCGAAAATTTCAAAAAACGTTTATTATCGGGCGAAACGCTTGATGATTTGCTTCCCGAGGCCTTTGCGGCGGTAAGAGAAACTTCAAAAAGAACTTTAAAACAGAGACATTTTGATGTCCAAATTTTAGGCGGCATTGCGCTGCATCAGGGCAAAATCGCCCAAATGGCAACGGGCGAAGGTAAAACTTTAACCGCCACTTTGCCGGTATATTTAAACGCTCTAAAAAATCAGGTTCATATCATTACCGTTAACGATTATTTGGCTCGGCGAGACACCGTTTGGATGGGGCAGATTTATGATTTTTTGGGGCTCTCTGTTGGCTGCATAAATTCAGACGGCAGTTATATTTATGACCCGAAACATAGCGACAAGGTTGTCCATGAATTTTTGCGGCCGGCTGCGAAAAAAGACGCCTACGCCTGCGACATTGTGTATGGCACCAACACCGAATTCGGTTTTGATTATCTTCGCGACAATCTGGTTGCCGATCTCTCGCAAGTAATCAGCCCCGGAAGATATTTTGCGATTGTTGATGAGGTTGACAGTATTTTAATCGACGAGGCGAGAACGCCCCTGATTATTTCAATGCCCGATGCGCAGTCGCCGAAACTTTATGAAACATTTAGTAAAATTGTGCCACGACTTAAGGAAAACGAGGACTACAACGTTGATTTAAAAATGCGGACGGCCATTATAAATGAAGAAGGATTAAACAAAGTAGAGAAAATACTCGGCTTTGGAAATATTTACGATGAAAAAGGAATCCGCTATGTTCATCATTTGGAAACAGCGCTTAAGGCCCAGACGCTTTTTTTCAGAGATAAGGATTACGTTGTCAGAAATGGCGAAATTGTTATCGTTGATGAATTTACCGGACGGCTTTTGGCTGGCCGCCGTTATTCGGAAGGGCTCCATCAGGCAATTGAGGCCAAAGAGGGAGTTAGGGTTCAGCAGGAATCAAGGACGCTTGCGACAATAACTTTCCAGAACTTTTTCCGCCTTTATGAAAAGTTAGCTGGCATGACCGGAACGGCTGCCACCTCGGCCGAGGAATTTCACAAGGTCTATAATCTTGGCGTCGTTGTGGTCCCGACTCATAAGCCGATGATAAGAAAAAACCTGCCTGATAAAATTTATAAAACCGAAGAAGCCAAATTCCGCGCGGTTATAGAAGAAGTTAAGGAGCGCAATAAAACGGGACAACCGGTTTTAATCGGTACGATTTCAATAGAAAATAACGAACGGCTGTCAAAAATGCTTGAACGAGAAGGGATAAAACACGAGATCTTAAATGCCAAACAACACGAAAAGGAAGCAGCAATCCATGCGCAAGCCGGACGGCTTGGCGCAATGACATTAGCCACCAATATGGCCGGCCGCGGCGTTGATATTATCTTGGGGGGAAACCCCCAAGATCCTGACCAGAGTCGAAGGGTCTGCGAACTGGGCGGTTTGCATGTTATCGGTACGGAACGTCACGAAGCTCGCCGCATAGACAACCAATTGCGCGGCCGCAGCGGCCGGCAGGGCGATCCGGGTTCGTCGCAATTTTTCGTGTCGCTTGAGGATAATCTTTTAAAAATATTCGGAGGCGAAAGAATTAAAACCCTTATGGAAACACTTCAAATCCCCGAAGATCAGCCGATAGAGGCGAATTTGGTGTCTCGCGCCATAGAGTCGGCGCAGACAAAAATTGAGGGGTTTAATTTTGACGCCAGAAAACATGTTTTGGAATACGATGACGTAATGAACCAGCACCGAACTCTGGTTTACAAAAAAAGACAGGAAATTTTATCCGGCCTTAACAAAGAAGCGGTTTTGGAAATCATTGAAAATCAAATTAAAAATATTTTAAATTTTCATTTGGCAGAGACGGAAAAAGAAATCAACCGCCAGGAAATTTTTGAAAATTTAAGCGCTTTGATGCCACTTGACGAAGATGACAAGAAGTTTTTGAATGGCAGGCAGGATTTTTTTGATTATTTTGCAAAATTATCCGGAGAGTTATATGAAAAAAAGGAAAAAGAAATTGGGCCGGAATTAATGCGTCAGGTGGAAAAATTTGTAATGTTAAATACGCTTGATAATTTATGGATGAATCACTTGGAAGACATGGAAGCGCTGCGCGACAGCGTCCGGCTTCGCGCTTACGGCCAGAGAGACCCATTGGTCGAATATAAAAATGAAAGCCGTAAAATGTTTAAGGATCTGATGGCGAATTTTGAAGCACAAGTGGCGACGGTGATATTTAAAATCTCACCACCGACTTCATCACAAGTTGGGCCGCCGCAATCATTCGCTCATTCGCGCGAATTAGGGAATGCCAAAACAGTTGGCAGGAACGATCCCTGCCCCTGCGGAGCAACTTATCCGGATGGAAAATCAAAAAAGTATAAAGATTGTCACGGCAAAAATAATGGATAAAAAGAAAAGTAAAGAAATTATTTTTGAAATTGAAAAAGGTTTTAAAGAATCGAATATAAAATTACCGGTTTATTTAAAATTGGAATTAGCCAAATTAATTTTAAATTTAATAGGCCGAAAGAAAAAATTCGGGCTTTTTGTGATTTTAGGTTGGCAGAGAAAATGGGGTAAATTCACCGATATCTCCGATAAGACCCAGGATATATTCGTAAAGCGCCATATTAATATTATGAAAATTAAGAAAAGACCATCAGGACGACACGATGTTTCTACCACCATAAATTTTGATGGGGCGATTTTAATTGATAAAAAGGGGAATATTATTCATTCCGGAGTTATTATTGAGGGTCTACGGCCGAAAGTTGTTGCGGAGAAAATTAATCCAGGCCAATTTAAAGATCTTTCCGAACAATTTGGATTTAAGGAAAAGGTTCATAGTCGGCATTTAGCGGCCATTACCTCGTCTTACATTTTTAAAAACACGACCGTTTTTACGGTTTCCGAAGAAACCAATAGTTTCCACATTTTTGAAAACGGAAAAATAATTTATTCCTATGTTTAGTAAATTCCAACACTCAACGCAATAAAAACTTGCTATAAAATTAAAAATATGGTATTGTATTTTCAATAAGTTCCCTAAACTTGAAAGAAGAGGATTTGAGAATGCCAGTATTTATATATGAACCCGACGCTTTTGACAAAATGATTGCTCTTGAAGGAGAAAATTATCGCCGCTTCAAAGGTAAAGAGTCGTTCGGAGTATGTTCCTTTGACGCTTTTTTGGAAGAATGGACAAGAATTAATTCCCATAACCCAGAATTTAAAAATTACCATCCGGAATTTGGTATTGGGGTTGGTTTTAATGGAGCCATTTATGGATGGGGCGGCTGGAACAGATTTATAGTGCTAAATACGGGAGAAATTCTTTTACATAAGGGATTTGTTGAGCCATGGCATTGGGCAAATATTAAAAATGCTAGAAAAATCGGCTTCCGCATTTTCCCAATTGATTTAAAAGACAAAAGAATAGAGCGTATTTGAACTTTATGCCAATAGTCCAAACTAAAAACCCCGGAATGGGGTTATTTGTTTTTATACCATTTTTTAACGTTTACTATGGCGAAAAAGATATTAAGAAAGAAAAACACCCAAGCAGAGACTGTATAGGCATATATTGTGAGAAACACGCCGCCAACTGCCATAACCAGAAAACCAAATCGTTTCGGCAAAATTATAAGTCCAAAAGCGATGCCCAAAAGCCCCAATGAACCAATAAATGACCATATGTTGGCAATCTCGCCATTTAATATCAAGAATAAATATGAAAGAAATGTGGCTAATATCAATGCAAGTGTTGTATATAATTTAGGGCGCTCTAATAATTGTGAGAATCCAGAAAAAACTACGATACTTTGGAGTATTGTAAAAAGCGGATCATGGAGAAAAATACTAGCATAAAACGCAAGAACTAGGGCGCCAATAGTGATAAGCCAATTACGATATTGCTCTGACGACACTCCAATTATAATTCCAATAAATGCTATATAAGCTAATGAATTCCAGATGATTCCGGTAGTGGTCGTAAAACCCAAAAACTGAATTATTGTTTGCATGATTATTTTTTCCCTTTAAGTAATTTATTCCATTTTTTCTCTACTTTTTTAAAATCAAATACGTCGCCAACAAACCAATGCACATTTTTTGGAATTCCCACGACAGAAATAAGAGTTTTCGGAATTAATTTTTTCCGCTTATTGCGTTCTAGGCTTGAAATCTTAATCCCATATTTTTTTTCCAAATATTCAAATGGTTTATTTTTTATATTCGGATTTTTTAATGTAATGGGTACACAAAACTGTCGCATGATTGTAATGGATTTTCCCATAAAAGGACCCTCCGTCTTTTAATTATTATGTAAAAGTGCTATGGTGTTTCTTATAACATGATAAAAAAAGAAAAGCAAAAGAAAATGTGGCTGTCACATTCGGGGATTGAAGGAATGTACCGCTGTCCGCGGTGTTTTTGGCTTAAATACAATGAGAAACTAAGTCAGCCCGAAGGCATTGTTTCTCGTCTTGCCAATCGTTTTGATGTTATTTTAAAGCGTTATTTTGATTTATTCCGCCCCTTAGGCGAATTGCCTCCCATGCTTGAGGGCCAAGTAGAGGGTAAATTAGAAAATCCTTTTCAGGAAAAATATTTTTACGATCACGATGAAAAATATGGATTAACCGGCCGGCTTGATGATTGTCTTATTCGCGAAGACGGAACTCATACGCCGGTAGACCATAAAACGGCCAGTTCTGACCCTCGTGAAAAAGATATTTTAGAAGCTTATCAGCACCAACTTAATTTTTACGCGTTTCTTCTTGAAAAAAACGGCAAAAAGACTTCCGGATTCGGCCATCTTATTTATTATTATCCGGAGCATACAGATGATTTAAAAAACGGGGTGCCGCTTCACGTCCATGTTCAAACGCTTAAAACCGATCCAAAACAAGCCCTCAATGAATTCTTAAAAGCCATTGAGGTGCTTGAAAATAAAATGCCAAACCCCGCCGAAAATTGCCCATTTTGCAGTTGGCACGAACAGATGAAAGAATTAAAAATTTAAAAAATGTCCCGTTATGGGACATTTTTTAAATTGACAGAAAACAGTGTCTATCGTAAAATATTTTTAATTGTTTTTGAACCTTTACATAAAAAAGGAGCCGGAAATGAATATCGTAAATTTGAAATGGCAAAAAAGTACAACGGATTTAGGCGTGCCGCTTCATACTTATAACATGCCCCATGCCAATAGTGTTTTGTTTGGGGTGGCAGTTAACGTTGGAAGTCGAGATGAAAATTGGCCAAATGAAGCCGGAATGGCTCATGCCTTAGAACACATGATTTTTCAGGGAGCCGGAAAATTTTCTGATACAGAAGCTATCGGCGCGTACATCAAAAGAGTGGGCGGATATCTTAATGCGTACACAAATAAGGAACAAACTTTTTTCTTTTGTTGCGTTCCAGCAGAACATATTGAAAGAGCCATACATCTTGTATCCAGACAAATAATTCAACCGCTACTTCCGGAAGAAAAAATTGAAACGGAAATGCAAAACATTGTTCAAGAAATACGAGGTAAATTCGATGACCCCGAAACACGAATAGTTCATCTTTGCATGAAATCGCTTTATGGCCAGCATCCATTAGGCAAAGAAGTATTAGGAACCGAGGAATCGGTTTCAAAATTTACTAAAACTGATTTTGTAGGATTTCATAATCGTTTTTATAAACCGAATAATCTTAATATTATTGTTGTTGGTAAAATCTCTAATGAAGATACGCTTTTATTATTATTAAATCGTTATTTTTCTGATATCAAAGCTTCTGACGATATAAATATGCGCCATCCCGCGCTATTTACAACCGGCAACAAACCTTTTGTTATTGAAAATCGCGATATTCACCAATTGCATCTTACTTTAGCTGTAACCACTTGCCCTGGAGAGTCTCGACATTTTAACATTCTCGATGTTTTTGAGACCATGATAAGCACTGGAATGTCTGCACCGTTATTTATTGAAGTTCGTAATAAACTTGGCCTATGTTATACTATTTCGGCCTCTAATATTTCTGAGAGCGATTTGGGATCTTTTGTTATTTACACGGCAACGGATGAAAAACTCTATAAAAAGGCGCTTGAAGCAATTTTTCGCGTTATTGAAGAAAATCGATACAATAACGACCTTTTATCTGAAGCTAAAGAATTTTTAAAAGGCAGATTACTAATTAAACACGATGGCCTATCAAGTATTTTTATGGACGCTGCTAACGCTATACGGATTTTTAAAAGACCTTTGAGTAAAGAAGAACTCTTAAAAACTGTTGAAAATGTATCAATTAATGATATTGGTAGAGTGGTTGATTTGTATCTTAATCCCTCAAGGATTTCTCATTGTTATATTGTCCCGCAAGGAGTAACAATAACACCCTAAACTTGTTTTAAAATCCTTTTTAGGGTTTTATTATTTATATGCATATCAATCGGTCAGGAAAATACATTTGGACCAAGCATTCTCAATATAAAATGCGGCATTATGGCTTGTCCCAGCAAAGAATTAAGAGAGTGATCCGGCATCCGGTGCGGACGGAAGAAGCGATTGTTCCGGGAATGATTGCGTCTATGCAACCGGCAGGCGGAAAACGTTATTCTGAAATTTGGACTATTTATAAACTTTCTCAAAAATCTAAAAACATAAAAATTATCACTGCCTGGCGCTATCCCGGCAAAAGCCCGGCCCGCAACCCGATTCCAAAAGAAATTTTGAAAGAAATTAAAAATATAATACAGAGCTATTTTGAGGTATTATAATCTTCATTTGCCAGCGATCGCTGGCAAATGAAGACATGACATATTTAGTGTATTTTAAATTATGAAAACTTTAAAAAGAAAATTTTTTGAGAGGCCAACCTTGATTGTTGCGAAAGATTTATTGGGGAAATATTTAATGAGGCACATCAGAGGAAAGATAATACGTTTTATGATTACGGAGGTTGAGGCGTACGACGGGTTTAAAGACAGGGCGTCGCACGCGTCGCGGGGAAAAACAAAAAGAAACGCGCCAATGTTTGGAAAGGCCGGACGCTGGTATGTTTATTTTACTTATGGAATACACTGGATGCTTAATATTGTTACTGGGCCAAAAAATTATCCAGCCGCCATATTGATACGAGGCGTTGAAGGAATTTCGGGTCCGGCGCGTATTACTAAACAGTTGAAAATAGACAAAAATTTTAATAATAAAATCGCGTCGCGAAGAATAGGTCTTTGGATTGAAGATTCTGGCAAAATTCATAATTCGCAATTCATAATTCAGCGAGCGCCAAGGGTTGGCGTGTCTTACGCCGGTCCCATCTGGTCCAAAAAGAAATTACGATTTTTTATTTGACCCATTTTTATTATTTGTTTTATACTATTTTATAATAGTAAGACTCTTTTATTAATGGGGGGACGGCATGACTCCGGAAGATCGTGATAAATTCCGAGAAGAGATAAAGAAAGAACTCGGCCAAGCGCTTACAAAATTACAGGATGAAATTTGTAAAATTATTTATAAAGCGTTTAATCAAAGTTCTCTTCAAGATGTTTATGCTGCCAAAGATTGGTTTCTTGAAATTTTAAGCCGCGGCAATATTACTGCTCATATTGTGATAGAAAGGCCCCAGTTAACTTTCTCAACTTTTCCCAAAGGCACGGGCGAGCCCCGACTCTTAGTTCGGATGAGCGATAAAGTAGCCGCCGAATGCCGCGATTTTCTTTCCAGTCTTGATATTGGTATTACTATTGAGGACAAAGAATGGCTTAGGAAAGAAGGCATTGATTTGGGGGGTAATTAATCGGCCAACAACGGCCGTTTTTAATTTAACATCCTGTCAAACTAAAACTACAACTAACGAACTAATTGACGATTGATCATAAAAAGTTATATAATGTAACTTAATTTATAAAAGTCCTATGACCAATTTATCTAATAAAAACCTTAAAAGACTAACTAAGAAAAATTCTGATGAAATAAAGCGGCTCCTATCTAATTTTGAGCGTTATTTAAACGAAATTGATAAAAAAGCCGAGAATATTAAACAGAAAATTATAAGTGGACACGGCGCCAACAATCAAGACGGTAGCTTTACGGTACTTTAAATGGAAAAATCTCCAATAATAAATAATCCAGTAGAACTAAAGCCCGATTTTGATATTTTGGAAGTGAATGAATATATTAAAAATTTTGTTACCAAGTTAAGGGAAAAACTAAAAAAACTTTACTCTTATAGAATTGACCCCTCAACAAGAGTAGAAATTCAAACTCTGCAAGGAGCTTTGGATTCTACAACTGAAAATATCTATCATAAGATTGATCAACAATTAGGTACTAACGAGGGTGGGTGGTACGAAAATAATAAGACTCGTGAAAGGTTTTATATCAAGTTTTATAAGAATCCCGACCAAGCCAGAATTGAATATATTGCCAATGCTATTTATAAAAAACTGGGGATTAGAGCCGTGGAATCCACTCTTTTGGATATGGATGGTAAGTTTGCCATAGCTTCTAAAGAAATACCTGGCGGGGGGCAATCTTCTTATCGGGAAGAACAGGCCAAAAGCCCAGATATCCGTTCTGGGTTTCTGGCAGACACCTATTTGGCCAATTGGGACGTTGTTGGATTGGTCTTTGATAATATTATGAAAGATGCCAATGGCAATATGTATCGTGTTGATAACGGCGGTTCTTTAAATTTTAGAGCCCAGGGCGGGCTCAAGGATTTTTTACCAAATGATATTCCGGAACTCAAAAACATGCTAAATCCAGATTTTTCAGCCGGTCAAGTTTTTGCCGGAATTACAGAAGAAGAACTAAAATCCCAAGCCGAACATCTGGTACAAGATCTTAGCGATGGAGATATAGAAGAGATAGTCAAACAGTCGGGATTAGACGAGGAAAAAGCAAAAATATTAAAGCAAGCTTTAGTAGGGCGGAAACGTTTTTTAATCAATAAATTTAAAATTGATCAAAGACCAATGGAAAGAATTCCGATTGCTATAGAGAAACTTAAGGAACAACTCGATCGGCTCAAAGGACTTGAGTTGAGGCCGCGCGTTGGCATTATTGCCGATGCCGATAAAGTTGAGAATCAAGAAATTGATATAATTGATGCCAGCGACTTGGGTAGATATGAAATTAACTTTAAATTGACGGATAATCATTGGGAAACAATTATAAAAGAGCTAAAAGAAAAAATGGAACTTTCTGCCCCCGCGGAGATTAGAGAAGGCGCAATTTATTATATTAGAGCAGTGGCTAGTGGGTCTGAACAAGAGATCACAAAATTGGATTGGGAAAATCAATATGATAATAGGGCTCAGATGGCAGAGGCTATTACTATTGAAAAGGACGGTGTTATAATCAGAGTCTCTACAGAACGACACAGGAGAAGTTTATCAGGATTGGTTCATATTGAAGTGCCACACGAAAATACCGACATTAGCGGACAACAAATCGGGTTGATAATAAATAACATACTTGAGGAAATATTGCAAATTCCAGGCGGTTTGAGTGTTCCCACTCCGGAAGCCGAGATTGAATATAAAAAGGCCAGATATGCCTGGCATCACAAAATTACTTTGGATCAAGTTCCACAAGACATGGATTCAAAATTAATCCGACAAGAGGTTTTTCCAGGATATTTTACATTTTGCGAGAAAGACAAATACAAGAAGTATGAAAAATTATCACCTTTTGCCACTTATCATTCTTTAAATAGTACGGAAACTCTATCCTGGATAATAAAGGCTGGCGGTTTGTTATCTACCCATGAAAGATATAGAAGAGGGCTAATATTCAATGGCTCATCGTCTTTACAAGACTTAGAAACCGGCGGCGCTGACAATGTTTTTGTTAGGACGGTAACATTGGATGGTTTAAAAACCACGCACAGTCATGATGCAACAATTAACAATGAAAGGGGTGTTATAATATTTAACCCTAGAATTCTTGATCGCACGGATTGGTATGCTTATCCTGTCGATGAATATGGCAAAACCACCCCAGAAGTTTTTATTTATCGTCAATCGCCAGAACAGTTATTTGATGATCAAAAGAACGGGAAATTTAGTATTGAGAATGAACAAATGTTTCGTTGCGGGATATCGTTAAGTGATATTTTAGCTATTACGTTTCGCAGTGAAGAAAAAATGTTTAATGCGAGAAAAATTTTACGGGCAGCTGGCATTGAAACAATAAATGGCCGTCCGGTTGAAGAAATGATAGTTTTAATCAAAACGCTTAAAGACGCAATAGATCTTTCGGGCGGCAAGACCGAACAATTGATGACATTGGCAAAATTTATTCAAGAAAATCCCGACGAGATGAAACGTTATGAATAAACCAATTTTTAATCACCGAGTTTACTATATGTCTTCGCCCGATGACGATACTGTTTTGATTGCCTTAGACATAAAAATTAGCGACTACGGTTTTATAGAATGGTTTGATACCATCAAAGATCGGATAATGCGGGTAGGAGAGATAATTGATAATAATTCTGAACATTTTGTGTTTCAACGAAATGATGGGCAGACAAAGAGTACTTATACACTTATACCAATGACTATTGATATATACAACGATAAAATAAAAAATAAAATTTTAATTCCTAAAGAATTTGCCACCAAAGAAAAAATGCTCACAGCTTTTGAAGAAACAAAAAATAATGCATGGTGACCATGTCTGAAATTAAATCGGAAAAATACTCAGAGTTGTTTAAACGGTCAGTCAATATCATTACCAGAGAATCTTTAGAAAAGGAGGCGTCTTTTGATGTTGTATTGGACAACCCAGAAATTGTTTCCTATACGACCATCAATTATGAATTGAACGAATATGGAGGGAGAGAGCTACGATCAGAGCGCCGCATTGGCTTTATAATACCGAAAGAGTTTCATAATCGTTTGGTGCGCGATGTTATTTTGAAACACAGAAAAGATAATAAATATGCCGAGAATATAGGCCCCGATCGACACGATCCGCACGGTGCCTACAGTTTGGTTGAATTGCATGACTGGGCGGACAAAAAATGGGTGGGTTGGGTCGATCCGAAGGGTCATAGTCCTATAAAGTTTGCCGAACCAAGATCTGCAAACGACCCAGAAAACGAGGTATTACATGATTGGATTGCAACCGTTGGGAAAATTCAATCCGATGCCGTGAGGGTTACTAATGTAGGCAATGACCGAGCTTACAGCGTTTCACAAATTCATGGTCTGGAAATTGTATTTTTTCCTGAGTTAGAAAACGTAAGTTATAAACAAAGAATTTATTCATCAGGTACTCATTTTATTGATTTGGAAAATAATAACCTTTCACCAGCATATGGCGGCGGCTCTCATACGGAAGGAATTTATCAAGGCGCGATAGCATTGAATCAACGCGGCGTTGCCTTATACGAACTAAGAAAAAATCCAGGGCCAGAAGCCATATTAGAACAAAAGTGTCTAAGGATAAAGCTTGAAGCCGGCCAGAGCTTGGTGCAAGTTGAAATTGCCATTGGTGATTCGGAGCACTTGGAACGCATAAACACCAAAACTAATCGTAAAATCAGATTTGGCTATGCCAAATTATGGGTTGGTATAAAAAAGAAAAATAGCGATAAAATCAACTGGTTTGTTAAAAATGCTAATATCCCGCCCCAAGGCGTTATTTCCGGCGCTCCCAAGTTAAACGAGAGCCACATTGAAGATGGTGACGAATTGATTATAGAGGGTAGAGACGATGCCACATATATAATGGGTTGGAGATTGGCTTATAAAAATCCTAAAGAATTTAAAAGTCTTTAGTGTTGCGCTTCAGGGTTGAATTCGGTACCCTTTTTATTGACAAATTTTATTAAAAATTTTATTATCTATTTTAGAATTCTTAATTATGAAAATTAAATTAGTTTAATGGCTCCCGGATATTCGCCTGATAATTTATTTAAATTAGACGCCAAAAGGAAGGTGCGGTTTATGGTTCTTGTTATTTTTGTTGTCGCGATTTCGGCGGCATTTTTTGTTTATCCGGCCGTCTGGGACAAGGCCGCTCAAAAAATAAACATTTTTTCTCCGTTTAGGGTTCCGCAATTTATCAAAGTTCCGTTTAAACTCGGCCTCGATTTAGCCGGCGGGACTCGTTTAATATATATAGCCGATGTCTCCGGCATTGCCGGGCAAGACGTTGGCTCGGCAATGTCCGGCCTTCGCGATGTTATTGAAAGACGGGTTAATTTGTTTGGCGTTAGCGAGCCGATTGTTGAAGTTGAAAACGCGGTCGACGAGCGGCGCTTGATCGTTGAATTGGCGGGCGTTAAAGACATTGCTTCTGCTATTTCCTTGATAGGGGAGACGCCGTTTTTAGAATTTAAAGAGTCGATAGAAGAAACCGAAACCCAAAAAATTCTAAATGAACAAAAAGCCGGCAATAAAGAATTTCTCGCGGCCGACCCTTATTTTAAGCCGACGAATTTAAGTGGCCGCTACATAAAAAGCGCCAAAGTAACTTTTGATCAAAATACCTACCAGCCCGAAGTCAGCGTTCAATTTGACGACGAAGGAGCGAAAATATTTGAAGAACTGACGACGAAAAATGTCGGGAAACAATTGGGAATTTATCTTGACGGTCTGCCCATTTCCGCGCCCGTGGTTCGCGAACCGATTAGCGGCGGTTCAGCGGTGATTTCAGGAAAATTTACGCCAAGCGAAGCTAAAAAATTAGCCGAGCGGCTTAATGCCGGCGCTCTACCGGTGCCGATTAAGCTGATTTCCCAGGACTCGGTCGGAGCAAGTTTGGGACAGGATTCTTTGGATAAAAGCATTTTCGCCGGGATCATCGGATTTTTGGTGGTGTCCTTATTTATGATTATCTATTATAGATTTCCCGGGATTGTCGCTGTAATAGCTCTCTTAATTTACACCGCGCTGGTTTTATCCTTATTTAAATTGATACCCGTTACATTAACTTTGGCCGGCGTGGCGGGATTTATACTTTCAATAGGCATGGCGGTTGACGCCAATATTTTAATTTTTGAGCGGATAAAAGAAGAAGTCCGTTTTGGTAAAAATTTGGGCCTGGCTATTAATGACGGTTTCAGTCGGGCCTGGCCGTCCATCCGGGATTCCAATATCTCGACTTTAATCACCACGGCGGTTTTATATTATTTAACCGCAAGCGTTGTTAAAGGGTTTGCTCTGACTTTGGGCATCGGCGTCATTGTTAGCATGTTTTCGGCAATTTTTATTACAAGGTCGCTTCTAAAACTTTTTCCGCTGTACTATTTAGAAAAGTGGCCGCGACTGATATGAACATTATCGGCAACAGAAAATTTTATTACGCGATTTCCGGCGTTTTTATAATTTTGAGCATCGGGGCGATGATACTTTGGCAGTTAAGGCCCGGAATTGATTTTAAGGGCGGCGCCATTCTTGAATTGGTTTATTCTCCGGATAAACGCCCGCCGGTAAATTCGGCTTATGAATCGCTTAAAGGCCTTAACCTCAATGATTTAAGGATAACACCGGTCGGCGACGACGGTCTGACCCTGCGATTTAGAGAAACCGATGAGGCGGTTCACCAAAAAATAGTTGCGCTTTTAACACCAATGGAAGAAAGAAGATTTTCTTCCATTGGTCCGACAATCGGAGCGGAACTTAAACAAAAGTCCTTGAGAGCCATCGCCCTGGTGCTTTTGGGGATTTCGCTTTATATCGCATGGGCGTTCAGGCAGGTTTCCAAACCCTTGAATTCTTGGCGCTACGGAGTAGCGACTTTGATAGCTCTTTTTCACGACCTGATTATTCCTTTGGGCTTATTTTCATATCTCGGTCATTTTTATAATGTTGAAATCGGGACTAATTTTATCGTCGCCCTTTTAGTGGTGCTTGGATTTTCGGTTCACGACACTATCGTGGTTTTTGACAGAATCAGGGAAAATTTAAAGCGTTATAGTTTGGATTTTGAAAATTTAGTCAATCAAAGCGTTAATGAGACCCTGGTGCGCTCAATCAACACTTCGCTTACCGTTCTTTTGACTTTGGCGGCTTTGTATTTTTTTGGCAGCGAAAGCCTGAAATATTTTATCTTGGCGCTGATTGTCGGTATTTTTTCGGGGACCTATTCTTCAATATTTATTGCCTCGCCGATTTTGGTCAGTTGGTTCAATTTTTTAAACAAGAAGAAACCGGTTTGACATAAGTTTGGCGATGTTATATATTATAATTAACTTTTATTATTTAATTTTGTAATGTAATATGAAAAATCCGAATTTAAAAAATATTCTGGATGAAATGTTGAAAATTCTTAATCCCAGGGTGCGCTCGGTTGTTGAAAAGCGCTTCGGCTTAAAAAGCGAGGCCTACCAGACCTTGGAAAATATAGGCCAAAACCTGGGAATAACCAGAGAAAGGGTGCGGCAAATAGAGGCGCTGGGATTAAAGCAACTCTCCAATAAAAACGTTTTAGAGCCGCTGGGCGCCGCTTTTGCCGTCATAGAAAACTATTTTAAAGAATATGGCGGCGTCAGAAGGGAGGATCACGCTTTAAAAGAATTAGCCGGGGAGTTTTCTTTAAATGAAAAAAACAAAGAAAATGTTATTAATTTTGTTTTAAATTTAGGAAAAGACAAGGCGGTTTATTTTAAAGAAACCCCTTCCTGCCAAGCCGCGTGGGCCTTGAGCGATTCCGCCTATAATAACGCGGTAAATTTAGTTGAAACGCTGAGACAAAAAATAGAAAGCGCAAATTCTCCATTTTCAAAAGAAGAAGTTTTGAAGACTTTGGCGTCGCTTAGTAAAGAGAATAATAATAAGGCCCTGTTTTCATACGTGGAACTTTCTTATAAACTCGCTCAAAATCCTTTTGGCCAGTGGGGGCCGGTTCATTCTCCGGAAATTTCTCCAAAAGGTGTCAAGGATAAGGCCTTTCTTGTTTTTAAAAAAGAAAAAAAGCCCCTTCACTTCAATGAAGTGGCGGAGTTGATAAATAAGCTTGTTTTTTCAGATAGAAAGGCCCACCCCCAAACTGTCCATAATGAGCTTATCAAGGATCCTCGTTTTGTTTTGGTCGGCCGCGGCACGTACGCGCTCGCCGATTGGGGCTATGAACCGGGAACGGTTCGCGACGTCTTGGTCTCTGTCTTGAAAAGCTCTCCAGGCGGATTAACCAAAAACGAGATTATCAAAACCGTCCAGTCCAAACGGCTGGTGAAAGAAAACACCATTTTACTTAACCTTCAAAACAAGAAGTTTTTTAAAAAAGCCGAAAACGAACGCTTTATTTTATCGTAATAAAACCGACCGTCTCGTATTGGAATTTGTTTGGGAAATTTGTTATACTTAGGTTGGATGGATATTTTTTACGCAATCATTCAGATTTTTTTAGGTCTCTGGTGGCTGTGGCTACCGGTGTTTTTGGCTGTTTTATTTATTGAGCTTTGGGTAAATTATCTAAAAGAAAAAGCCATAAAAAAAATAAACTGGCTGCTTTTGGAAGTTAAAATCTCGCGGGATATTGAAAAAACACCCAAAGCCATGGAGCAGATTTTTTCCGGATTTTACGCCATTCTTACCAAAATTAAATTCTTCGGCAAATATTGGTTTGGAAGGGCCCAGCCGTGGCTCAGTTTGGAAATCGCCGGCATTGACGGCTCGGTTTATTTTTTTATAAGAACACCGGAACGATTCCGCAACCTGGTTGAAGCCCAGATTCACGCCCAATATCCAAGCGCGGAAATTTCAGAGGTTTTGGATTACGCCGGCCCATTAGCCAATAAAGTTCCTTCCAAAACTCATGATATTAAAGGGGTGGAACTTATGTTGGGCAAAGACGATTATCTGCCAATCCGGACTTATATTGCTTTTGAGGAAAGCGAAAAAGAAAGGCGGGTTGACCCGATGGCTTCGTTTCTTGAAATACTTTCCAAACTAAAAGCGGGCGAAAATATTTTTATCCAGTATCTTATAGCGCCGACGGCGGAAAAAGGATGGAGAGAAAAAGGGCAGGAAGCGATTAATAAACTAACCGGCAAAAAAATCGAAGTTAAAAAAACCTGGTTCGGCAATATTTACGGCGGCGTTGAAGAATTTATAAAAAATTTTTTTGTTGGTATTGCGATTTATCCGACGTGGGAGAACCCAAAAAAAGAAGACGCAAAAACCACTGCCGCTAATTTATCGCCCGGCGAAAAAAATATCGTTGAAGCGATAGAAAATAAAATTTCAAAATTGGCTTTCAAAACCAACATTCGCTACATTTATATTGCCAGAAGCGATTCTTTTAATAGCGCTAACTTAACTGCCGTGACCGGTTCCTTCAGGCAATTCAATAGCGTAAATTTAAACGCCTTTAAAGGCAATGACGATGAAGAAACTTCAATTGACAGGGAAATACAACCATTCAGAAAACGTTTTGAATTTATAAGGAAAAAAAAGTTTATCAAGCGATATATTAACAGAAGGTTTGTAGAAAAAACCTTCATTCTCAATACCGAAGAGTTGGCGACGATTTATCATTATCCGATTTTTGCCGTTGAAGCGCCGACTTTAAGGCGGGTTGAAGCCAAAAAAGCCGAACCGCCGGTGAGCTTGCCGATATAATATGACAAATAATGGAATAACATATTTCGCGGAAACGAATTTCCGCAATGAACGGAAAAAATTTGGCATCAAAATCGACGATCGCCGCCGCCATATGTATGTGATCGGCCAAACGGGCACGGGAAAAACCAATCTGCAAATGAATATGATGATTTCCGATATCATGGCGGGGCACGGCATGGGTTTCGTTGACCCGCACGGCGAAGCGGCCGAAAAACTGCTTAATTATATTCCAAAAGAAAGAATTAAAGACGTTATTTACTTCAATCCGGCTGATATGGCGTACCCCATCGCTTTTAATGCCATAGAAAATGTAGACGCGAAGGCCCGCCATTTAATTGCTTCCGGCCTTATGGGAGTTTTTAAAAAAATCTGGCCCGATGTCTGGAGCGCCAGAATGGAATATATTTTAAATAATACCATATTGGCTCTGCTGGAAGTCCCCGGTTCCACTTTGCTGGGAGTCAACCGGATGTTTTCTGATAAAATTTTTCGGAAAAGTATCGTCAGTCAAATAACAGATCCCGTTATTAAGGCGTTCTGGACACAGGAATATGCTAGTTACCAGCAAAAATACGAACAGGAAGCGACGGCGGCCATTCAAAATAAAATTGGCCAATTCAGTTCGGCGACAGTCATTAGAAATATCATCGGCCAGCCGATTTCTTCGTTTGATTTCAGGCAAGCCATGGACGAAGGGAAAATTATAATAATGAATCTCAGCAAAGGGCGGCTCGGGGAAGACAACGCGAAACTTCTTGGCGGAATGCTGATTACCAAAATCCAGCTTGCCGCTATGAGCCGCGTTGATATTTTGGAAGAAAACCGGAAGGACTTTTATCTTTACGTGGACGAGTTTCAGACCTTTGTTACCGACAGTTTCGCCGACATTTTATCGGAAGCCAGAAAATTTCGCCTTAATCTTATTATCGCCAATCAATATATCGGCCAGTTGGTCCACGACCAGAATATGAAGGTAAAAGACGCTATTTTTGGCAATGTCGGCACTTTTATCGCGTTTAGAACCGGCGGCGAAGACGTTGAATTCTTGGAAGAAAAGCAGTTCGGGCCGAACATTGTAGCGGCGGATTTGCTTAATTTGCCGAATTACAATATTTACCTTCGCCTTTTGATTGACGGCGTTCCTTCGCGGCCTTTTTCGGCGATGACCCTGCCGCCTTATCCGAAGCCGGAAGTTTCTTTCGCAGAAGAAATAATTGAATACTCCAGAAAAACGTACGGTACGCCGCAAGACCAGGTGGAAAAAGCGATAGCGGAAGCCACCGGTGTTATTATTTCAGCCGAAAATCTTTCAGAACATGTTTCAGAAATTCCGAAAAAAGAAGAACTGAGATATACTGACAAAAAATTATATGACGCTGTTTGTTCAAATTGTAATAAAAAAGTAAAGGTGCCTTTTAAACCGGATCCGAACCGGCCTGTCTATTGCAGCGACTGTTTTGCTAAAACCAAGGACAGAAGAGAGCCGCCAAAACCGGTGCATTTGTCGCAGTTAAAACCGCGGCCCACCGACGCTAAA
>Ga0209210_1000335_pt1 | contig 51272 bp, 63 predicted proteins | sample RifGroA1_FD_183991 | JGI IMG/M metagenome (GOLD analysis project Ga0209210, IMG submission 183991) | Contaminated groundwater microbial communities from Rifle, Colorado, USA - Rifle Groundwater A1 (SPAdes) (version 2) | ecosystem: Environmental > Aquatic > Deep subsurface > Groundwater >...
CAGAAGCTGAGATGAAAGAGTTTGCCAATCGCTGGAAAGTCGCCCGAATGCTGGACAAAAAAGTTCCTTACGAGAAAATCGAAAAAGAAACAGGGATGAGTTCAACAACCATTGCCCGGGTTCAAAAATGGCTTATCAATGGCAAAGGCGGATATAAATTAATATTAAAGAGGTTAGGAAATAAAATTTAAACATTATGATTCGATGATTCGAATCATCGAAGTAATAAGAAAAGAGTATGAAAAAACAAAACGTAAAAAGAAACGTAAATTATCATGCTCGCCTATAGATCGGCGGTGTGATTCTTTTGTGCAACCGCCGCAAGGCGGTTTTTTTGTGGTTAAAATTGTGAATACAGAAAGAAACTATAAAGAAAAAGAACCAAAATTAAATAGTTCTATTCCATTTATCGTCATGAAACCAGGCGGAAATGACACTGTTCTCTTTATGGAAATAATTGAAGATTCGAAACAAAGAAAAAAATTGAATGACGTAATTATGAAATTTTATCCAAATGCAGAACAGGTTGGATTTGTTGCATTAGGAAAGGATCCAAGGCTTTTAATGGCAGGCGGAGAATTTTGCGGTAACGCTACAAGAAGCACTGCTTGGCTTGCTCTGGAAGGCAAAACTGGAACAGTTAATATTCAAGTGTCAGGCGTTGAAAAAAGATTGAAGGCAGGCGTTACAAAAGACGGAGAAGCTTTTGGTCAAATGCCTATATTTTCGGATTTCTCTAAAATAAAAAAGGAGTCGCAAGATTCTGAAAACTATATTGTCGGAATGGAAGGAATTACTCACATGGTTACTTTTGACACTAAGCAGATTGAAGGATATTCTGAGGAAGAAATAAAAAATAAATCCATTCAAATGCTTAAGTCAAGAGGCCTTGATCAAGAACCGGCAGCAGGAATAATATATGCCAAAAAAACAGGAGACGGATGGAAAATAGATCCGGTTGTCTATGTAAAAGCGATTGATACCTTATTTTATGAAACAGCCTGCGGAAGCGGGACAACTGCGCTGGGATTAGCCTTAGCATTAAAGGATAAGAAAAGCATTAGAGGAGTACCAATCCTACAGCCTTCTGGCCTGCCAATCAAAATATCCGTAGAGTACACAGAAGAAGGATTTGGAGGGGCTCAAATTCAGGGACCAGTAGAAGTAATTGCAACAGGGACTTTGGAGGAAAATGCTGACTTTGATTATATCGTTGAGCAAGTTAAATCGAAAAAACAACTAACTTCCCTACTTCAGAATGGCTTAGTAAAACTATACCAGCAAGTATTTTCTGATGCGCCATATTTTGAAGAATTTACAGACGAAGAAGTTATTGCATATTATGACAATTATTTTAAAAATGGACTTGTATCTGTAGCTAGAAACGAACGAGGAATAATTGGTTTCGCCGTAACAATTGCGCTTTCCGCAGAACCGGAAATCGCTGAATTATCCAAAAAATTCGGAATTGACCCAGAGAAAACTTCTTACTTTGCCGAACTTGGGATTACAAAAGAATTGAGAGGACGAGGAATGGGTGAAAGAATTTGCCAAGAGCAGCTAGAAGGACTACTCAAAGGCTGTACTGTTCTAGTAAGAACAGCTGCAGATAATTTCATCGCTCAAACCCTTTATAAAAAATTAGGGTTTCAAGAAATAATAGAGATGAAACAGGATGTTTTTCAGACCAGAATAGATGGCGCTGCACAAACAGACAGAAGAGTATTCCTAGTTAAAAAACTATGAAAAATAAATTTTATACAGCATTAGAAAAAAACTTTGTTACCTACAGCAATCTTCTCTCGATAGATGTAATTGACAACAAAGAACCTTTAGTTCCATTAACAAAGACTAGTATTCTTTTCGGGTATAAACCGGCTATGTCCGATATGAAAAAGTTTGGAAAAAATATTCTTGTACGCAGAAAAGTGGCGGAGATGTTGGAACAAGCTCAAAATTTGCTTAAGAGAAACAATAAAGGGATTAGTCTTTTTGTAACCTATGGATATAGAAATCTTTCCGTGCAGAAAAAAAATTTTAAAGAGATTTTTTCTAAAATTGCGCTTAATGATTTTTATCCCAATCCTATTGATTTGTATGAAAAAGTTCATCAAAACATTGCGGTTCCAACAGTAGCAGGACATCCTACCGGCGGAGCTGTAGATATTATTATTGTTAATTCCAATACGAAAAAAGTCATAGATTTTGGATCAGAACAGTACGATTTTTTATCCAAGAAGTCCTTTGCTTTTTCTCCAGAAATATCAAAAAAAAGTATTAATAATAGAATGCTTTTGAGAAAAATTATGATGCAGGTAGGTTTTGCGCCTTACGATGCCGAATGGTGGCATTTTTCCTATGGCGACCGCGAATGGGCTTTTTATTGCAAAAAGCCATACGCACTTTACGATCAGATAACTAAAGAGAAAATACAAAAATTATGATATGATTAAAACTATGATTAAGACACAGACGCTCAAAGGGTTTCGGGATTTTTTGCCCGCCGAAGTCAAAAAACGACAATATGTTATAAATACCTTAAAAAAGGTATTTGAGTCTTATGGTTTTGAGCCCTTGGAAACGCCCGCTTTGGAATACGAAGAAATCTTGCTGGGAAAATATGGAGAAGAAGACGACAAATTAATGTACAGATTTGAAGACAATGGCAAACGCAGAGTCGCTTTAAGGTATGATCAAACCGTTCCTTTAGCCCGCGTCGTCGCTCAATACCAAAATGAATTGCCCATGCCGTTTAAACGTTATCAGATCCAAAACGTCTGGCGCGCAGAAAACACCCAGAAAGGCAGATACCGAGAGCTCCTACAATGTGATATTGACACTGTTGGAGCTTCTTCTCCCCTAGCGGATGCTGAAATTATTGAAGTCGCGGATAAAAGTTTGAGAATGCTCGGCTTTAGAAAATATAAGATAAAAGTAAACGACAGAAAAATTTTTGAAAATATTGATTTGGAATCAATCAAAATTTTAGACAAACTGGAAAAGATTGGACCGGAAAAAGTTGAGGAGGAATTAGCAAGAATTAATAGTAAGGAAACTTTGAACAAAATTGAAAATTCAAAACCCTTAGAGACGACAGATGCTATTTTAAAAATGCTTAAAAACCTAGGAATTAACGAAAACAATTATGAATTCTCTCCGACTCTGGCTCGTGGACTAGATTATTACACCGGAACAATTTTTGAGATTAAGATTGAAGGATACTCCGGAGGATCGGTGGGTGGTGGCGGAAGATATGATAATTTAATCGGTCTTTTTGCTAACAGGCAGATTCCGGCAGTCGGGTTTGCTTTCGGTTTTGACCGCCTTATGGAAGCTATGGAAGAACAAAACCTCTTCCCTGCTAATTTAAACACCACAAAAGTTCTCGTTACTGTTTTTTCTCCCGAGCTATTGGATAATTCTATTAGAGTTTGCGAAATCTTAAGCCAAAATAATATTAATCAAGAACTCTATGTTGATCCAAATGCGAAAATGGAAAAACAACTCAAATATGCTGATAAAAAACAAATTCCTTATGTCGTAATTATCGGCCCTGATGAAGCCAAAAATAACACCGTAACCGTCAAAAATCTAAAAACCCGCGAACAAAAAGCTCTTCCTTTTGATCAATTTCTTGACTTGTTTAAAGAGTAAAAATAAGCTATAATATATTTTATGAAAGCAAATATTCATCCTAAATATTTTGAATCAGCGCAGGTTATTTGTGCCTGCGGAAATAGATTTACCACGGGTTCAACCATGGAAGAAATTCGCGTGGAATTATGCAACCAATGTCATCCTTTTTATACAGGTGAGCAAAGATTTGTCGATAGCGCATCCAGAATTCAAAAATTCCAAAATAAACAAAACATTGCCAAACAATATCTGCATTCCAAAGTCAAGAAACAAGAAGAACAAGTTGCCCGCGACACAGCGCCTAAAACTCTAAGAGAAATGCTCATGGCAGTAAGTAAATAGATAATCCCCATGTACGATTATAGAAAAGTCCAAATTCAGGAACTTGAAAAGAAAATTGAAGAAACACGCGCTCTTCTTAGTGATCCCGCATTGAAGGAAATGGCAGAAAAAGAAATCATTGATTTGGAATCTCAAAAAAACGTTTTAGAAGAAACTCTCGGTAAGGAAGCTGATACGGGAGATTCTCTGGACGATCGCAATGTAATTATGGAGATTAAAGGAGCTGCCGGAGGCGAAGAAGCAAAACTCTGGAAAGAAGAACTATTGAGAATGTACTTGAGATTTGCGGAATTAAAGGGATTTCAAGTAGAACAAATCGACGAAGGAGTTATCAAAATTTCCGGCACGCCTTCTACCCCTCCTCCTTTTAAAACTTTTAAATTCGAAGCAGGTGTTCATAGGGTACAAAGAATTCCAGAGACGGAAAAACGCGGCAGGATTCACACGTCGACCTCAACTGTATGTGTTTTACCGGAACTTGAAGATGTTGACCTTCACATAAGCCCTGAGGACATAACATTTGAAGCATTCAGAGCCGGAGGACATGGCGGGCAAAATGTCAATAAAGTCTCAACTGCGGTCAGATTAAAACATATACCATCAGGGATTATCGTTACGTCCCAAAAAGAAAGATTTCAAGCTCAAAATAGAGAGCTTGCTATGGACATTTTAAGATCTAAGCTTTGGGAAATGGAAATCGAAAAGCAGAATAAAGAAATTGCTTCTCTTAAATTAACTCAGGTTGGTCGCGGAATGAGAGCCGAAAAAATCAGAACATACAACTTTCCTCAAGATAGACTTACCGACCACAGAATAGCTAAGTCATGGCACAATTTGCCGGTTCTTTTGGAGGGAGGAATCGATGATATTATCAATTCTTTTTAATTTTAATCGAGGTATACGATCTCCTCTTCAAGAAAAATACCATATTTTTCCTTGATGGTCTGTTTTGCAATTTCAATAAGTGCTTTTACGTCCGAAGCCATTGCATTATTAACATTAATTATAAAATTAGGATGTTTATCGGATATCATTGCCCCCCCCGCCATTCTTCCCTTTAAACCGCATAATGCCAAAAGTTTAGTAGTTGAAACAACGGGAAAAGGATCTGTCTTCACAATTGAGGAAAACTCTTTTTGTAAATCGTTAGAAAGTAAATTCAAAGGAATGTTTTTAAAAATACTTCCTATGTTTGGATAATCCATTGGATGACGATTATTCCTGTAATCTACTTTTTGCCGGATTTTTTCTTCTATTTCTTTTTTTGCGCCTAATGATAATGCCAAAATTACATGCGTAATAAATTCATAAATCCCCTCCCCTGATTTAAAAATGCTATTTCTATAAGCAAATTGACATTCCGCATTATTTCTTATTTTTTCGTTTAAAGTTTTTAGATCCAAACTCTCAACTCCAACAACAGCATCCTTAATCTCGCCTTTAAATGCCCCCGCATTTCCCCGAATAGCGCCTCCTATTGTTCCAGGAAGTCCCCCTGCCCATTCAAAACCGGAAAATGAATTTTCAGTACAATACGCCAAAAAATCACTGACCAATGTTCCGGAACCCACCGTTAGATTGCTTCCCTCTCCCTCTATTATTCCTCCTATTCTGTTGAGAATTACCAACCCATCAAACCCCTCATCGCTTATTAAAACATTTGTCCCGCCGGCTAAAATCGCAATCATATCCAAAGCAGACAACCTAGCGAGCCTAAGGACCTCTTTCAGCTCCTCAACAGATTCGACTTCAACGAAAAATTTAGCAGGACCACCAATTTTATAACTGCTGTAATTTTTGAGAGGAATATTTTGTTGAAGATTCATCCTTACTTCATTAATTCTAAAACTGCTTTTTCAAGCTGTAAATCATGACTTGGATCCTTTTCGTCCAATTTAACCTCTATGTCCGGCTTCAAACCGCTACCGTTAATCCAAGTGCCATTCGGAGTAAGCCATTTGGCAATAGTTATATGCAGTCCGGCTCCGTTTCCCAAATCATCTGCCTGCTGTATAGTTCCTTTACCGAAAGACGTTTCTCCAACCAAAATTGCCCTACTTTTTTCGTTCAATTTATTGTCTCTTAATGCGCCTGACACGATTTCACTTGCCGAAGCACTCCCTTTATTTATTAAGACAATAATGGGCAATTCGTACATAAGCCCTTTGCGCGTAACGGAAAGCGTCACTCTTGTTCCCTGCGAATTTTCTTGCAGAACTACCGGAGTTCCTTGCTTTAGAAATTCGGAAGAGATAAAAACAGCATCCGCAAGATATCCTCCGGGATTATTGCGAAGATCGACTATCAATCCTTTCATATCTTTTTCGCTTTGCGTTTGAAGAAAGATTTTATTGATAGTTGTTGCCCAATCATTGATTGTAGAATCTCCGAATTGGGAAAGTCTGACATAAGCAATTTTACCTTTTTGGTCTTTTGAAACGTTAATTCCATCAATATTCTTGATATCCTTCACCCATCCAACAACACTTTTTACTGTTATAACGTCTCTTACTATTTTTATATCCAGTGGTTTTTCGGAATCTTTATGCAAGATAGTCAAGGTGACGCTTGTTCCCTTAGGACCTCTTATCTTATCTACGGTAGCAGGCAATGTCCAATCCGTTGTCGCTTCCCCATTTACCTTTAATATCGCATCCCCTGCTTTTATTCCTGCTTTCTCCGCCGGGCTTCCAACGAGCGGAGCAATAACTATAATTTGCTTATCTTTTGTTCCAAGTTCCGCTCCAATTCCTGAAAATTGTCCGGCCAAACCGTCCTTAAAATTGGTATTTGCTACCGGAGGAAGATAAATTGTGTAAGGATCTCCAAGACTTTGAGCCATTCCTTCAATTGCGCCATTTAACATTTTTACCGGATCAAGCTTTGTTTTATCGTAGTAATTTGTTTCAAGCTTCTGCCAAACATTCCAAAAAGTAGAAAAATCAACATTATTCAGTGTTGTGGGAGCCTCTCGATTTACAACTGCAAGGGATGGTTTGTAATTTTTCCAAGAAATCTTTACGCTGCTTGTGCCAAAATAGTAGCCTATGAGACCGGAGATTATTAACAATACAACAACTTGTAATGATCTTATTTTTCTCATAAAAGAGACAGGATTAAAGGGAGATAAATGACATTAGAGCTAAATGTCTTGAATGTTTTATGCTCAAGCCAACAGCCTTTTGATGCTTCAAACAAAGTCCGTTACGGGAAGCAGGAATAATTTTTCCTCTTTCTGTTAAAAATTTCGCAAGTACTCCTATTTCCCAGAAAGAAGGCTCTTTTTTTGACTCACAGAAAAAACAAACCTTTGGGGCCGTAAATTTCCTCCTCGGCTTTCTAACTATCTTCTTCATAACTTTTAATCCTTAATTTATACTATGAACTATGAACCAATGACCATCAACTAGAAAGGTATATCATCCGGAACAACTTCTTCCGTAGACGATTCCGCCATTTTTTCTTTTTTGACGCCAGTAGCCGCTTTTTTCTTGGCCCCTTTTTCATCAGTAACGTTTGACGCGGGCTTCTCTGAAACCTTTTCAACGGATTGTTCGGCTGGAACAGTCGGCTGATTCCCGGCTTCCCCCTCAGGTCTTCTGGAATCCAGAAGTATCATGTCTGAAATAACAATTTCAGTTCTGTTTCTTTGTGCCCCATCCTGACCGGTCCAACTTCTTGTTGCCAGTCTTCCTTCAACAAAAACCTTCCTGCCTTTTACTAAAAATTGCGAACAAAGTTCAGCTAATTTGTTCCAGCTAACAATATTGTGAAATTCTGCTTCATCGTGTTTCTCACCGCTATCTGTCTTCCAGCTCCTGTTGGTAGCCAAACCAAAAGAGCAAACAGCTGTTCCATTTGGCGTATATCGTAATTCCGGATCTCTGGTTAAATTCCCAATTAATTGTACCCTATTCAAACTTCGCGCCATAAATTCAGTATTACTTCGTCCTCAATAAGAGGTGCCTCAATATATTATCATTTTCCAATAATTTTTTCTCAAAATCCGCCGGGATATTCTCACCTTCCAATGTAAAATCAAAGTAAAATCCGTTTATTTCCTTTTTAATCTTATACGCTAAGGTTTTTTGTCCGACTTCATTCTCTTTTACAATTTTTAAGTCCTTTAACAATGCTTTTATACCTGCAATCATTTTTTTTCGCAATGCTTCTGTTAAGGACGGTTTTGCAACCAATATCAATTCGTATGCTCTCATCGCGTCTAATCCTAACATATTTCAGGCTTAAAATGCAAGATCTATTTGGGACACATTCCACCAAATGCTGCGCCGTGAGCCGTATTCGAATAGAATTGGACCTAATGCAGAAAAGACAATAGGAGACTTCGTTGCGGATGAAGGAGAAAGTGTCGAAGAATTAGCTTCCAGAAGTCGTATAAAGAAAGAGTTAAAAGAGATATTGTCTCAGGCTTTGTCCCTAAGAGAAGAAGGGGTTTTGAGCTTCGTTTTGGACTTGAAGATGGACGGAATCGAACTTTAGAAGAAACAGGAAAGGAATTCGGCGTTACGAGAGAACGAGTAAGACAAGCAGAGTCGAAAGCGCTAAGAAAATTAAGACATTCTAGATACTCTAAATCCTTACGCTACTTACTCGAAGATATCTAATGTTTTCAGGCATCAATCTTAAATTCCACCAACCCTCTCATCGCCTAATCTCATTTAGGCTTGTTTGCTTTACGGATAGTTTTATCCTATAATCTTGGATTATGTCGGCTGAACAACATGATTTCGCCCTAAAATTTGTTCCAAAAGAACCTTACGAGCTTCAGGGAGGCGTCTATGCCTGGGGCAAAACCGCAAGACTAATAACAGAACCTGCTTATTTTGAAGCACGCGACCAAATAAAAACCGACCTTGTCGCAGTTGATCTTTGCTCATCTTTTCCTTATTTCAGGGAAATTATGACAGGACAACACAAACAATTAATGCATACCGAAGCATATAGGATCACGGGTAAATTTATTGATGGCCTTCATCGTCTTTCTCCCAAAAATAATGAGCTTCGGTTCGCTGCAATGCTCGATAAGAACAACCTTATTCTTCTTCGTAAAGAATTGGGGCCAAGACATAATCTTGCCAGACAACTTCTTGTCGCACCTATATTTGAAACTATGACAAATCCTCCCCCGACCGATAAAAGAGATCCAAAATCAATATCCAAAATCCTTCTTGAAAAATTTATGGAGTCTAAAACGTATTATAAGTTTGTCTATGAACCAACCGGAAAAGCAGGAGATAAGGGTACATGGGTATTTATTACCCCTGCTGCTAGCGACATTCCTTTACGGAAAATTATAGAACCAATGCTGGGAGACAAAACCTCCGAATTCCTTGAAGATATTAGTTCGTATTTTGGAGAACAACTTGCTTCAGAAAACAGGCTTAGGAGGATTACTTTTTTAAGCTTGGATTTTGCTCCGTTTGAAAATCTTGTTAGGGATGCGAAAAACGGATTTCCGCTAAAACTTCGAAATACTCTATTTTTCCAAAGCGTACAAAATCCCAGAAGACACATGCGCGCAGACATCAGGTTTCTGCAATTTAAAGAAAGCGGTATTGGATTTTTTTCAAGTATTGAAGGCTGGCCGTATTATGGAAAAGATTTTGGTTTTGAGGGGAATATGGCTGTTGCAAAAAAAATATCCTTTCAACTCGCAGCCGGAGGGAAAGCAGTCTTTTTCCCATGGAACATGCAGGACAATGACTCGGTTTCGCAAAATCTGCTCGCTGAAATTGAGAAAGAATGGCAGAAACTTGGATTGACAATAGCAAAAGAGCAATTAACAATAGACGGAATTCTTGAAAGCATGACTGACCGCGAATTGGTTTTGGCAAATCATTCTCCTGTTTTGCGCCAAGTTGGACCCATTGAGTCTCTTATTTTATCAAAACCAACTTCCTAAACCATCCCCGCTATATCCCAAGCCGTAATCATTCCCAACAACTTTTCTTCTTGCTTGCCGTTTTGGGTAACATAAACAACAGCGATACGTTTTCTTGCTTTTAATCCTTCTTGAAAAAGAACTGTAATATCTACAAGAGGCGTGTCGCGGGACGTAAATTTGAAATATTCGCTGGGATGCTTATCCAGTCCGATAAAATCTTTAAACTCCGCTATCTTTGTATCCTTCAAGATAATTGTATCTTTATTATTTACAAGATAAGTCAGAATCGTATTCTCTGAAAAAACACCTATCATTTTTTCTCTTTCTACGACCGGGACATGCGTATATGTTTTTTCGTTCATGGTTTTCATTACTTCGATCGCATTGGCGTTAAGAGAAGTTGTATAAATAAATTCCCTCCTCACGGCAACATCCATTGCTTTTTTGGGATGCAAAAGAGCATTTCGTATCTCCTCATATTTTTTTACAATATAATTATGAGGGACTATCAAAGGATTTGCGCTATCAGGATAAGGGTTATGCACAAGAAGATTTCTCAATTCCGCAAATAATTTCAAATCCGTATAATAATTTTGAAATAGTCTATTTTTTTCCGACATCTGGCGGATAAGCATTCCGTGATCTGTGTAATTATCGGAATTCAAAACCCTACGCATGTAGTGATCTATTTCATTATAAATTACGAGGAATTTAGCAGCAGTATTTGTTTCGTTCATTCTTTGAGGTAATTGTAATATATCTTCTTTTTATTGTCCAATTTTAAATTCCACTACACTTGCCACGCACAAAGTGCTCCGTGAGCCGTATTCGAATAGAATTGAAAAGGCGAACGGCAGAGCGTGGCGGACAAGACTTAAAAGCTTATTTTTTCTTTAGATACGATATCCGAAGCTTCTGAGGGAATTTTTCAATCGCGTAGCGCAGCATTGTCCGCGGCATTTCTTGAGAATGCTTGTTTAAAAATTCAATTTCTATTTCTAAATCTCTCTTCCCCATCTCCCTTAACATCCACCCAACGGCTTTGTGGACTAAGTCATGTTTGTCACCCAAAAGCATCTTTGCAATTTCCAAAGAATTGTCAAATTGATTATTTTTTATAAATTGAAAAGTTGCCAAAACAGCAATTCTTCTTTCCCAAATACTTTCTGATTTCGCTAAATTTAGTAAAGCATTACTCATGTGAGGCAATCCGCTTTCAGATGAATTAAAATTCGGCTTTTGTTCTGATGGGTGCCGAATTTTACTTAGCGAGGCAGAGTTTGATAATGGTAAATTACTGATCTGCCGAGCGTCATCTGAAATGCGTGGTTGCCGAACAAAAAGTTTTTTGTCATTTAATAAATATTCTCCGACAATTTTATCCGCTGACAAATCAACTAAATCCCAGTTATTAATATATTTCGTGTTTCCTAAATAGAATTTATAAATCCGTTCCCTAATGTTCTTGTTTCCCCTGTTAAAATTATGAACCAAAATTAAAAGTGCAATCAATCTTTCTTCGTGAATTCTTGAATGAATCAATTCTTTAATACCGGCAAAATCCAAATCTCTATATTTATTTGCGATTTTGCGGGAAATAGGAACAGTAATTCCTAAAAATATGTCTTCCTCGCCGTACTCCCCCTTCCCTGTCTTAAAAAACCTCTGTAAAACCTGTGCCTTCTTCGAATCTGCAATTTTCTTCAACTCCATTCTCAATTGCTTAAGCATATCCACGAAAAACCAATCCTAACTCTATCATATTCTCCTTCAGAAATCTTTCCCGAAATTGAAAATAGTGTTATAATTGACCCCTCGAAATTATGGCATATCAAGAATTTCAACCCGAAACTCCACTATTTTACCGCCCTCACTTTTTCCTATTTTTCTGCTATAATATAGGTCTATTAAAACTATTAATATTCACGAAATATATTTAAAGTATAAAGACACAGTTGATATTCCCCCCGAAAAAGAAGTGGGAATGGGACAATCAATCAATAAAACCAGATACGCATTCTATTCTCATGGAGAAAAAATGCTGGAAAGCGTCATTCGGAGAACGCATGAGTATGCAAAAAAACACCCCGAGATAACTGACATCAGCAAAATAGCTAAAGGCGTACAGGTCAAACCGATAAATGCCAAAAAAGCCCTAGAAAGATATGACGTAATAAACGGCAAGTCTATTGCGAAAAAGCCACGCTAAATTCCGACTTAATAGAAAGTTCTTCCTGAACAATGCTATAATGCGCTCAATATGACAAGCGAAACCAAGCCGGGAAGATTTGGATTTTCAGAAAGAAGCAAACACCCTAAAGAACAGGCTGAAATTCAAAGAAGTATACTTCTCAAGTTCACCGCAAGCATAGTTTCGGTAATCGAAGTTTTCCATAATCTATCTCCAATTAAAAAAGATCCCGTAATTTATCTAAAAAGCTCATCAGACAAGATGGAAGAACGCAGGGAAATATCAGAGATAGTTCACGTAGACATAACTAGAAGTAAAAAGGATATAAGTTACGAAGAGCGCAAGATAGTAGAAAACTTTTTGGTTGAAGGATTTTACGAAACGCTTTCCGGGTTATTAGACATGGACGAAAAAGATTTAACGCCAAATGAATTGCTAGTTGTAAAATCTTTTTACAGAGCTATAAATCCTGAAACCAAAAAAAACTATTCGGCTGAAGATATGAAAACCATGCTAGCCAATCATTTCTCTCTCGCAGGAGAAACTGTAAATAAATTCGATATGCTTTACAGGAAGCATTAATCTGAAACGCAAAATCTTCAAGCAGTTTTAATTTCCAATCCCAAACTCCACCACTCTTTTGCCGCTCTCACTTTTTCCTATTTTTCTGCTATAATATAGGTCTATTAAAACTATGCCAGTCGAATCACCAAGAATAAATCCTAAAAATACAGAGACTTTCCCACGAACAGGACGACTGCTAACCAAAGAGCAGAAGGATAAAATAGTTGATAGAAATAGAGATGAGTTTCTCAAAGATTTCACGTTAGGGGTCCTGTCTAGTATCCTCAGAGAGAAAAACTTGGATCAATTAGGTAAAAACGCAATAAGCATCATAAGAAGAATTGACTCGGGTTTAGGTCTATATGCCTCATCTGCAACCGTCTCTAGCGAAGTTGGCTTTAATATTGAAAAAAGCAACCCCTCTCCTGAAGACTACGGAAAAGCTGAATTTTTTTTAATAGATAGGTCTTGCAACATGTTTACAAAGTTACTTGAGGCAAAAGATTTGAATGGCACAGCATTGACCATTATTGAGAGGTTTAAAAATGCTAAAAAAAAGGACGGCGGAAAATTCACGAATGAAGAATTAGTAGAGTGGTATAGGACAACCTTAGTTAGGCACTTTTCCTTTAAAGAAGAGGTTGGACAAACAACGGAAAAGCCAAAAATCAGAGAGGGATATACTCTTGGGCCGGATGGGAAAAAAGTAATTCGGAAGGGTGTTAAAGAAGTGCTTCTCTACGCCCAAAACCATCCCAATAACAATATCCTCGAATTAGCCAAAGCTCTGGGAAAATCTTCAGAAATAATCAAATGCTATATGAATAATTTTGAATTGAATAAAGACGACAATCCCATAGAAAAGAAAAAACGCTAAGCCCCGGCTCAACAGTTACACCCCAATCTTGAATTCTACTACGTCGCCATCCCGCATGATGTAATCGCGGCCTTCCATGCGGGCTTTTCCATTCTCCCGCGCAGCTTTCCACCCGCCCGACACGCTAGACAAGCTAGCGAAGTCGTTGCGGGCGGGACCGTTTAAACTTACAAAATCAGGATATGAAACAACTTCCGCTTTGATAAATTTCTTCATAAAATCCGAATGAATCTCGCCGGAGGCCATGAGAGCGGTCGAACCGCGTCGAATGGTCCAAGCTCTGACTTCTTTCTCTCCGCAAGTTAAAAAAGAAATCAAACCCAAAGTTGCATAAGCATTTTTTATCAATCTTTCAAGACCAGATTGTTTAACGCCCAAATCTGCCAAATATTGTTTTTGCTCATCTTCTGAAAGCTCTGATAAATCAGATTCAATTTTCGCGCAAATAACAACTGTATTCCCCTCGTTGTCATGCTGAACTGGTTTCAGCATCTCCTTATATTTTTGGGCAATAGATTCAATAGATTTTTCGTTATAGTCTTTTTCTTCCACGTTTAAGACAATTATTTCCGGCTTGGCCGACAGAAGAAAAAACGTATTGGCATATTCCTGCTCTTCCGACATTAATTCAATTTCCGAGGCCCGCTTCCCCTCATTTAATCCTTTAAATAATTTTTCAATCGCAGTTTTTTCTGTTTCCTTGGCAAATCTTTTCACTTTTCCCTGCGCCGATTGGATAGTTTGCAAATCAGCTAAAATTAATTCTGTTTCGATTGCCTCATAATCTTCTTTGGGTCCCACACTTCCCCCTTGCCCGCCGGAGCTTTGGCGAAGGCGGGTCTCTTCATCTTCATATCTAATAACATTGGCATCAGTAAAAACCCTAACCACATGGGCAATAATTGAAACTTCGCGGATATGTGACAAAAATTTGTTTCCCAATCCTGCGCCTTCGCTTGCTCCTTTTACGAGTCCTGCAATATCCACAAAATTTACTGTTGCGGGTTTTATCGGAGGCAATTCAGCCATTTTAGCCTCAATTTTGGTGATTTCTGCAAGCTTTTCCAAACGGGAATCCGGCACAGGAACGATTCCAACATTTGGCTCAATAGTGGCAAAAGGATAATTTGCGACGAAAGCTGTCTGCTTTTTCAACAACGCATTAAAAAGCGTCGACTTTCCAACGTTAGGTAATCCAACAATTCCGACAGACAAATTCATAAAAACATAAACTGACTATTGACGCTTATGTAAGCGTATGCTAGAATGTGGTTAATCACTAGGGAGAATACGAACAATAGACTACGTGTCTACTTGCAACGCCTCCCACTTTTTATTTCTTCAATTCTAACTTTTTCCTCTCAAAACTCAAAAATATCTTGTATTTCTGAAAGGGTTTTAGAAGCGAAGATGCTGACTTTTCATTTGGAATTACAATATGCGACAATTTCCTATTTTTTTCCAAGAATTCATGCAGACAATAATAATCTCCGTCTCCTGCCACAATCACTGCTTTGTCATATCTATCATACTGAACTTTTGCTGCATGAAGAACAAGCTCCGCGTCAACATTCCCCTTAACTTTGCCAAAACTGTCCTTAACAGTTGGCTTAAATACCAAATCGTATCCATAAGACTTAAGTTTTTTATATAAACTATCATTTTGTTTTATAAACCCTATAAAAAGAAATGCTTTTTGGACTCTGAATTTATCCGTTAAATATCTCCTGAATTTTTTAAAGTCTAATTTCCATCCTTTATAAATTATTCTTCCTTTTTTTCTAATATCCTTACTCGTCCCCAAGTTCAAATTCTGACTGTCAATAAATGCGTAAGCTTTAAAATGCATATCATATCCTGAGTGGTTCGACGCGCTCACCATCGAAGGATAAAAAGATTATAGCAGAATTTTAAAATCCAAAACGGTGCTTGGGGAATTTTGGATTTCCGCATTAGACTTATTGCCTACTCGCTCGTGGATATGAATCTAAAACTTGTTCCATTCTCTTAAATCTCGCATCTATCTCTATTTTTTTATCAAAAAGGCGGTTTGTAATTTCGAAGATGTCGTTTATCTCCATGCCAAGATTTTCGATCGTAAACCCTCCCGCCCGCAAAGCACGCGAAGAATATTCTAGCTTTACCAACATCTCATCATCAAACCTGGCGACTCTTGCTGATTCAATGCATTTTTTTGCAATGGATTTTAACTCATCCGGAGATAGTTGTTTAAATGTGGAATTTCTTTTACGTTCAGTCATGACGGAAATATACCACAATAATGTCTCCACATCAACTAAATCGAGGCCCCCGGGGGATTTTGGATTTCCAATCTATTTCTCGCCTTCCTGCGTGTTCATTAAATTTGCTGGAATATTTCTTAAGCTTCCAGAAATAGCTTCTTCTTCATCCAGACTCTTAATTAATCCATCTGCGTCTGGATATAATCCCCTCCACGATCCTTTATTTTGTCGGGAATCAAATAATTTTGCCCTTTGAAGATGATGAAAAGCAAGTCCGATCTCTTCCAAATCCTCTCCGATGTCTGACACCACCCAGAACTTCTCCGAAGGTACTTCCGTTGGAAACCCATAAGCATATTTTGGCTCACTACCCACAGCTAAAACTACTGCCTCATTCATCCCATTTTCACTATTAGTGTTTACATATGAATCATAGATTATCAAGACATAGTCACCTTTTTCCTGAATAGTAAAATCATATCTACCAGAAGACGTTGAGTGAAAAAATCTTGGAGGTAAGCTCCTCCGATTGGCTTCTGCCATTCTCTCCTGAGCTAACTTATCCCAACTTGCACTGTCTATCCTTGGTTCGATTCTTGGCCTCAATGGATGTTTAATCTTATCAAACAGAGCAGATAACGTTTCTTTTTTCACGAAATGATTATAACAGAACTGGGGTTTGGGGAGTTATCAAACTTATTTAAGAGCGGCGTTTTGGAAAAGCGTGCTGTACATTAAGGCATCCTCTGCCCTAGCATCGTTATTTTCATTCACTATCTTATCCAAGCCTTGAAGTAATTTTTTTGTAGAAATATTAACTTTTTCCAAATTTATTTCATTTTTTCTCCTTATCGCTTCTTGCAAAAACCTATCTGCCATCTTATCGGATTTTCTATAATATCCTAAAGCAACACGCTTAAGATCCATTGCTATTGATGACAATAATAATTTATCTTCACTCATATATTTGTCCAAAAAAATATTTCATCAATTTTTCAAGTTCTTCGCGGATTTTTGGATCCTGAATTTCATTACTGGTATTCTTATCCATTGGTCTGATGTTGATAAATGAATTAAAATCGATAGTTTTTGTATCGAGATCGATTCCTCCGCCCCAAATATTGGATTGTTTCGAGCCGTCATCAAGTAAAATTTTTTCTGATTCAAAATGGCGATCACAACCGGCAGAGCAAATCTTTTTCTTAATATCAATAACTGTTTTTATATAAATATCAAACTGTTCTTTCAGCTTTTCTATTTCCTTTTTTGAATAAGGAGTGATTTTCGTAATAATCATAAACTCATTATATCAAAAACGGGTTTGGGGAATTCTAGATTTCCAAAATTTTTATGGAGTCTGTTTTGTAACGATAGCGTCATTTGTATCTCCGGAAAAGAATTGCAGGTCATATTTCGCACAGATTTGTCTTAAGAGGGCCCTTTCAGCCTTATCTATGATTGAAAGTCGTTCTTCCCTGCTCATTCCCGGTTTAATAAACTGCCCTATCCGCTCTTCCAATTGCCATAGCCAAAGCCTTGCTTTTTTATCAGCCTCTCCGGAATCTAATTGTGGTGTATTTTGACCTCTAAAAAACAGCATATTCTTCGTTCTCCCTACAGCAAATGAAGCAACGCTCGCACCAGGATTGGAATCATTAAGCATTAAGAGATATAAATCAGTCGCTGAAAAAGACAGATCAGTGTTTCCTTGCGAGTGGATAGTCATTGCTAAATATGGTTCATTCAATTTCTCTTTTTCGGCAATCTCCTTGCTCACCTGAGAAGTAATACCCAACATTGCAAGTTCACCCCTTGCATGACCTTGAAAGAAACGCAAAGGCACGAGAACTTTCTTTTTTCCGGTTACATAAACCAATTTCCCTAAATCCTTATTATCAACATCCAAAAAACAATTGTTCGCAAGCTGTCTGGCCTCTTCTTGAAAAACTCCAAGATTCAAGCTATTTACATTGCAAGGAATCAACCTTCCCGGCTTAAAGGTGGACTCAGCCAAAATATCTCTCAGTAGGGGCTGTGCTCCGAATATTTCTTTACCTGCAGTATTATTTGATTCAACCATAATAATTACAAAAGATAATTATAGTTTTTTTGAAGACAAAAGTCAACTATAGGATGTTATTTGAGGCTGAATCCGCTTAAACGAGTGTATCAGAATTTTATTTGCTTGAACTTTTGCACTCCCACGCATGTCCTCTCCAGTTAATTTCTAAATTGTTTATTACCTATTTTGTTTTTATTAGTAATCAAAAGTGCCATAATCAGTTTTGGCGATTACATGATTTACGCCATCCGGGCTTTTTTCACATTTTCCAAGTTCGTATTCTTTTATGTGTGTTTCTTCGGAAACTTCTTCAAGTACTCGTTTAATTTCTGGCTTATCTTTGACTACTACGTCTAGCCCAACACCACAATTAAACCCCTTATACATTGCCTTCCAACTTTCGCTAGTCTCTCTTTGAATTAATTTTACCAATTCTGTTGCGGGTGGCATTTCTTTCATGTAGGTTATGCCTTTACCAATATGGCTTATTTTAGATACTGCTCCGCCCGTGTTTAGACTCATTCCTTTGATATCTTCATATAAACCTAACTTTTTCAATTTCTCCAGTAATATTTTTATAAAAATACCCCAATGTCTGGTTGGAGAAATCAAAGCATCGCTTACTGACATGTCGTTTGGTAAGCCATCTTTTTCACCAATTTTATATTTACCATGATGAATACCAAGATGGGGATACTTTTTCTCATAATCAGCAGACATTGTTCCTACCCTGCCCAAAGTAAGACCGTTTGACATAACTCCAGAATTATATTTGTCTTCCCATACTGCTTGTCCGTCACTGGCAAACCCATAAATCTTATCGCCCGGCTCAACATTGCCTTCAATAATGTCCTTTTTTAATGCTCTTGCCCAGACAGCAACGTCAAAAACAGCGCTGTTTACTTGAGTTGGCAGATCACCTGTTTCACCACCAAGAAAATGGATGTCAAAACCATATCTTCTGTATAGTTCCATTAATTCCTGAAACCTTTGGCCAATTTCGTTCATGATTACTTTCTTTGGTAAATTTAAAGCATTAATATTTACAACATCCGTAACTGTTATAGTTCCGAAAACAAATCCGCTAGCGGCAATATCCCCCAAATTCATTTCTAGTCCATCATCAACTGCGCCCCTAATTACACTTGAATCACCTGTTTCGGAATAGATTAGAAGACGCTGAACAAGTTTGCTGCCATCCCCATCCATGTGTTGTGTAAGTCCATAATCTCTGTTAAGAGGATCTGTAATTATGTTTACGAATGCATTTGGATATTCGTTCTCAACGCGGTTCTTAAAAATTTCGCGGACGTCTTTTTTTCCTGCATCAACTCCTAGTTTCTCGTACTCGCTTGGTCCTGACCCTATTGCTTCTGATGCCATATTTAATCTTCTATATCTGCGATGCGACCTTTACCATATTTTTAAATAGGATTGCACCTTGTGGTTTTGAGGCTGATTTTCTCTTGAAACCATAACGTGTCAGGGCAGCAATTCCACTACATTAACAAATTAAAAATTAAAAAACAATAGGTATATCAAGCTCCTTGCCTACCTATTTAGCAAAATAGTTAAAGACTGATTTGGAAATCTGGGCAATTCTATCCTCTGCTCCCGACGGAAACTCACTCTCAGACAGAACTACAATAATATAATCTCCTTTTGGCGTATAAACAATTCCTCCGTCATGGGACAAATAATCTATCTCCCCTGTTTTATGCGCAACAACTGTTCCTTTCGGCAGATATTTCGGCAACTTATCGTTAAGAGTTTGGGCTTTTAATAAGTCCAGCATTTCTTTCGTATATTGAGTATTGGCAAGTTCGCCTTTATATAATTTCTCAAAAAAAAGCGCGATATCATCTGCAGTAGATTTGGGAGAATCGCCGCTTCCGCCAACAGAAGAATCTTTGAAACCATTTGTTTCCAAAAATTTGGCAACGTTTGATAATTTTATCCGTTTTGTCAAAAGTAAAGCAGAATAATTGTGGGAAATCGTAATCATCTGCTTTAATGCATCTTTTACTGTTAATGTAATTGTTCCTCCTGTTAATTCTGATGATTCCGGATCAATATTGAAATCTTGATTTAAAACTCTAACATCTTCTGACAAAACTTCGTCTTCCGAAAGCGTACCGTTTTGTATTTGCTCAAAAACTTCTGCCATAACCCACAATTTGTAAAGACTGCCAATATCGTAAACTTTATCGCCGTAAAGCGATTCTCCTTTTTCGCTTTTCAAATCTTTAACTACAACGCTGTATTTTCCCCTTGCACCCGACAATGCGTTTAGTATTGTTTTATGCAAATTAATACCGGGAATTATTTGATTAAAAGTATAAAAACTAATTGCGCTAATTAAAACTATAAAAATAAATAAAACTACTTTTTTCTTCATGAAAAGATTATAACAAAATCTTGAATCCTAAAATGGCTTGAGGTTATGCGGGAAATTCAATGACTGATTTTATTCTATTCCCTTTATCTGAGGCTGCTTCTTGAAATGCTTTTATGGAATCTTGAAAAGAGTAGCGATTTGTTATCAGTTGGTTTGCGTCAAGTTTTTGGGATTTCATCAAAAGCATTGTTTCCTCAAAAGAAAAAACACAAGTCCACGATCCATATAGCTGCAATTCTTTTTTGACAATGTTCATCATATTAATCGTGACATTATGTTCGAAAACACCAAGCACTATCACTTTCCCTCCGGATCGGGCAAGTTCAATGGCTAACTCCACAGAGGTATCGCTTCCAACTGCTTCAAAAACAATGTCTGCGCCATCGACAGCTTCTTCTTTAAATTGCTTCAAAAAATCTGCTTGTGTTATGTTGAATCCTTTGCTTATGTCATGAATGTTCTTAGCATAGGTAATACGATTATCATGCTTGTCAAATCCAAATACAGTTCCTCCTGAGGCTTCTGCAACAAAATCTACCAAAAGCCCAATCGGCCCTTGACCTACCACTGCAACTTTATCTCCCACGTCCACCCCTGCTTTTCTTACGGCGTATACGGCAATAGAAAGTGGCTCAATTAAAACTCCTTCATCATAGGAAAATTCTGTTGGCAATTTGAAAATTAAGTCTGAAGGTATAGGCAGGTATTCTGCGAGCGCGCCTTGACGATTAATGCCAATAATGGTTGGAGCTTTACACAGATTCTTTTTCCCCTGAGAACAATAAGAACACTTCCCGCATCCAATAACATGTTCTGCCACTGCCCTATCGCCTACCTTAATATTTGTTACATTGTTTCCAATTTTTATGATATCTCCGACGAATTCATGTCCCAACACTAAGGGTAGCGGCACATTCATTCCGTTATTGTAAATATGTAAGTCGGTACCGCAGATACCGACTTTCTTTACCTTCATGAGAATCTCATTCTCCCCTATTTGAGGCTCAGAGAGATCAACGAACCGCAGATCTTGTTTACCGAAATACTGCAAAGCTTTCATAATAAAATTATAACAGAAATAAAATTTTAATGAATATTTCGATTATTGCTGGTAATTAGAGGGATATATTAATTTACCGTTGTATGTTCCCCCTATCGTATCTGCAACACGACCAATATCTACATTTCCTTCACCCGTCGGACAATCAGGATTAATTGGAGCTGCCTCAAAATGATTATTTATAATTTTGGGGGTTGCACCTTTTTCACAATTAACGCTCAACTGTGAATCGTGAATATTGTTGTCTGAAATAAGATCATTACCATTAGCTTTTATGCCAATTGCCTGATGCCAACAATTATAAATTTCATTATTAGTAATTATAACGTTTGCCGACCAAACATCTATACAACTCCATAATGAATCATGAAGACTGCTGTTTGTAATCTTAACTACTTTTCCCCAATCAAAAGGTGCCCCATCTGTTCCCGCATAAACACCATTATGGGCGTAGGACACTTCCACATTATCAAGAATGCTGCCACCAAATAACACCAGCTGATCCCAGTCGGCATATTCCGGCTTTATCTGTGAAGACGTAAAAACAATAGGCTGCCCCTTTGTACCAATCGCTACAATTTTTGCCGCTAGATCAAAATGGCTTTGATTATAGCCCTCACGGCCGGTTGGATCATTATTTTCTGTAATATAAGCATCCGCAAATTTTGTCCATGGAGTATTGAGAATATCAGGATTTTTGTCAAAAAGAATTTTTGTTCCGGGCTCAATACGCAAAGTAACCCATGGAACAAACAGAGTATCTCCTGTAATTGTAATCGTCCCGCTCCAATTTTGCGATCGAAGATGCAGTCCCGAAACATTGACATTGCTAACCGATTGAGGAAAAAACGCCAATGCAGCAAAGATAAATACGGCAACAGAAATGAAACCAGCAAGGAAGAATAAAGTTTTTTTAATCACCATATCCAATATATCAATATTTCGCTATGACAGCTACGCCTCGCTTTGGCATAAATCAACGTTCGGTTTGGGGAATTTTATTTCCAAATTTGGATTTCTAATTTCTTTCCACAGAGATTGTACATTCGCCAATCAAGGCATCCAAAGCTCCCTTTCAATTTCAATTAACCGATTGTATTTCACTAATCTTTGCGCCTGCGTTGGAGAACCGCTCTTTAAACCATCTGCTTCGCAACCAAAAGCCAGATCCGCAATAAAATCATCATTTGTCTCCCCGGATCTGTGGGAAACAATTATTTTTAAGTTATTGTCTTGGGCAAGTTTTATAGCATCCAAAGTTTCCGAAACAGAACCTATTTGATTAGGTTTTATAATTACACCTGTCATTAGTTTTTCGTCAATTGCTGTTTGAATAAGTTCTTTATTGGTTACAGTTAAATCATCTCCGATGATCCAAGGATTGTCCTTAAATAATTGGCAAATTTTTACAAATCCCAATTTATCATCTTCGGAAAAAGGATCTTCAATTGATAAAAGAGGAAATTTTGAGACTAAATTCTGATAAAGATCAAACATTTCCGTTGTATCGAAAACTTTTTCTCCGATTTTATATTTTCCGTTTGTAAAAAAAGTTGATCCTGCAACATCAAGAGCCAAGCTAACGTCTTGACGATCTAAATTACGATTTAAAATTTCAAGACCAAGTATCGGATCTGAACTTTTTATAGCAAATGCTCCCTCATCTCCTACTCTCACTTCGCCAAAGTTTTCTGAAATATCTGCCTTTAATTTTTCAACCATTAATTCTGCGTATTCCAGTCCGACGACCGGAGAATCAAATTTAGTAACCAAAATATATTCCTGAAATGGAAGACTATTTTTAGCATGCTGACCTCCCCCAATCAAATTAAAATACAAATAAGGAAATTTTTCAGGATTTTTATTTAATATTTTTCCTATCAACCGATATGTTTGCAAATTATTGGATTTTGCAAAAAGTTTTGTAAAAGCTATCGATAAAACTAAAGTTAAATTTCCGCCCAAATTAGATTTGTCGGGTGTTCCGTCCATTTTTTTTAAAAAATTATCAAATTGCAAAACATGCGAAAAATCAAAATTCAATAATTCATTTTTTATTTCCGCAAACTTTTGTAAGCAGATCGATGGATCAACTGAGGATGTTTCAAGTTTTCCTTTGCTTTTACCTGCAGGAACCGAAGCAACCGCACTCAAATCCCGAACCTCCATTACTGCCTCCAGAGTATCTTTACCTCTTGAATCCTGAATTATTTTAAGATTTATTTGCGAAATTCTCATCCGCGTTCTGCTTTAGCTATTTCAATTGTGGCTTTAATTAGCGTATCCGGATTTAGAGAAATACTGTCAATCCCGCAATTAACTAAAAACTTTGCAAATTCAGGATAATCGGATGGTGCTTGACCGCAAATCCCAATATATTTCCCCCTCTTTTTACAAATTCCTATAACTTGTTTTATTAATTCTTTAACCGCATCGTTATTTTCATTAGTAATTTTGCGGACTTTATCATTACCATCCCTATCAATACCCAAAATGAGCTGAGTCAAATCATTTGATCCAATACTCATCCCGTCAAAGACATCCAAAAATTTATCTGCAAGAATAACATTGGAAGGAATCTCGCACATCACATATATTTTCAAACCTAATTCCTTCTTCAAGCCGGAGTCCTCTATAATCTTTATAACTTTTTTTCCTTCCTCAGGAGTCCTGCAGAAAGGTACCATTACTGTTAAATTTGTAAGCCCCATTTCATAACGGACTTTTTTGACCGCTTCAATCTCAAGCTTAAAAGCCGGAAGGAAATCGCTGTCATAATATCTTGATGCTCCCCGCCAGCCAAGCATTGGATTTTCTTCCAAAGGTTCGTACGCTTCTCCACCCAATAATCCTCTGTACTCATTAGTTTTAAAATCAGAAAATCTGAGAATCACGGGATTTGGATAAAATGCGGCTGCAATTTGAGCGATACCAAAAGCTAATGTGTCAATGTAAAATTTTACCCCCGAATCATATCCGCGGGTTTTTTCATCTATTTTATTTTTTAGAACCTGATCCAATTTATTATAATTAATAAGCGCCATCGGGTGAATTCCGATTTCCGATTGAATAATAAATTCTTCGCGGGCCAATCCCACTCCTCTGTTGGGCAAAAAAGATTTTTCAAAAGCGATTTCAGGACTGGCAATGTTAACCATAATGTGCGTTTTAGGTGTTGGAATTTTACTGACATCATGTTTAATAATTTCAAAATCTAAGATACCTTTATAAACTATTCCATCAGTGCCGGTCGTATCAACTGTAATTTCATCTCCGGTTTTCAAATGCTTGGTTGCATTTCCGGTTCCTACAACCGCAGGAATCCCCAGCTCTCTCGCAACGATTGCCGCATGCGAGGTTCTTCCGCCTTTGTCCGTAACAATTGCTGATGCTAATTTCATGATCGGCCCCCAATCCGGATCAGTGATAGTTGTCACCAAAATCTCCCCCTTATTAAATTTATTTATTTGCTTTGAATCATTAATTACATTCACTTTGCCTGTTGCAATTTTTGATCCGACGGAGGCGCCCGTTAATAATGTTTTCCCTGTTCCCTTCTTAACATATTCCGTAATTTTGGAAAAGTCTTCCTGGGAATGAATTGTTTCCGGTCTTGCCTGAACTATATATAGTTCGCCGTCTTCTCCGTCTTTTGCCCATTCCAAATCCATTGGCGTCCAGCGATTATTTTTTTCCGAATAATGTTTTTCAATTACAACTGCCCATTTAGCCAACGTCAAAATTTCCTGATCGGTTAAGACGAATCTTGATCTTTCTTGAACCGTGGTTTCCAAAACTTTTGTTCCGGGATGCGCATAAATCATCTTGGACAATTTAGTGCCCAACTTCTTTTTAATAATCGGCACATATTCACAATTGCCGTTTTGCCCTAATGTTTTTTTAAACACCATAAATTCGTCAGGAGTAACTTTTCCCTGAACCACCATTTCCCCCAATCCCCAGGAACCGCTTATCTCAACAACCTTTGAAAATCCCGATTCCGTATCTAACGTAAATATTACTCCGGAACACGCCATATCAGAACGCACCATTTGCTGTACTCCAACCGAGAGAAAAACGGATAAATGTTTAAATCCTTTTTCTACGCGGTAAGAAATTGCGCGCGGCGTAAAAAGTGAAGCCATAGCTTTTTTTACTGCAATTAATATCTCTTCAATGCCGTTAACGTTCAAATAAGTTTCATGCTCTCCTGCAAACGAAGCTGTTGGTAAATCTTCAGCAGTTGCCGAAGATCTGACTGCAAAACTTGCAAATTCGGCGTATTTTTTCTCAAAAATCTCATGAGCACTTCTGATGCTTTGTTCTAATTCTTTAGGAAAGGGTGTTTGTAAAAATTTCTCGCGGATCTTCTTTGAAACTTCGCTTAGTTTGTCTAAATCCTGATCTTTGAGATTATTTAATTCTGTTTCTATATATTTTCCCAGCTCTGTTTTTGAAAGAAAAAATTTATAAGCAGTTGCGGTAACCGCATAGCCGGCTGGAATCCTGATACCCTTTTTGGTCAAAGATCCTATCATTTCTCCAAGCGAGGCATTTTTTCCTCCGACTTCCGGCACATCAGCAATCGTTAATTCTTCGAAAGGAATAATAAATTTCCGTCCAGCCATTAATCTATAATAGCTTTTATTATTATATTTGTAAACCTGCATTTGGCAGGAATAATTTGGAGAATTTTATTCTTTTATGTATAATTCTAGACCATATGCATGAGTCAATTGGATATCGTCCTTTCTCCGAAATGGTAAGCATGGAGAGAAATCGGGATTCGCGAGATTACGCCCTGGTAAATGGCTTTCCACATGCAAAAGATTTCCTAGATTCTTTGGAGAAACAATTAACAAAAGGGGGCAAAATTTTGGATATGGGGTGCGGAAAGGGAAAAGCCATATCTCAAATCGGTCGAAAATTATTCTTACAAAAAATAAATTGTCTGGCTCTAGATCGCGAGCTTCCGAAAAAACAATACAAATTTTTGGAGTATATCAACGGAACTTTTAGCGAAACGGGGCTTGAAGATAATTCCATAGATTTAATCGTTTCCGTATGTGCTTTATTTTATTATGCGGAAGATGAACAAGATCTTCATAGTCATGTGATAGAGGCAAAAAGAATATTAGCTCCGACAGGAAATTTGTCGACCGTCGTTGACCCCGTTATCTTTGAACGGGATCATATGAAAATAGCGCTTGCGCAATTAACAACGCAGGAAATACGACTCCAGTCCCCCACTATTAACAGTAAATCTTTCAAAATTAATGTTTGCAATTTATTAAAGGACGAGGGTTTGAAGATTGATGGGCGGATATTACCAAAAGGCGGAACGATGATTGACGACGAAATCACTTTAATTATTAAAAAGAGCTTGTAATCTCTGGGCTTGGGGGGGGTTGCAACCGGTTTCCAAGAATTATCAGATTTATGTCGCTATGTTCTTAGGTTTTCCATTTAGGAAACTTTCCATATTGCTAATAAAAATTTCTTGCTTGGCAATTCTTGCTTCATCTGAAACATAACCAATAGGTGGATACAATATGCAATTTTTATACTTAGATAATCTTTTTGCATCTTCTGGGCTTAATTCATCCGAATGATCAAGAATAAAAGTTATATCGTCTTTTTTAAGCCTATTTTCCAATGCGACTAGATCAGTTATCTCATTAGGAACCGTGCTGATAATCAAGTTCCCCTTTTTAATGCTATTAATCCTTTTTTTATTTAGAAAATATTTTGTCTGCGGAGTTTCTGCTAAATTAAGAGAAATAATATCCGCTTGAGAAATTAAATTATCGGCATTCTGATATTTAATTCCTCTTTTTTCTAAATCTTCCTTCCTGTGTTCCGACCAATATCTGACGTCTGCTCCAAAACTTTTGGCAATTTCCGCTACTCTACTTCCAATTCTTCCTAAACCAATTACTCCAAATATTTTATCCTTTATCTCGGTTGCCTTAAATCCCGTCTCTACGTAACTTCCTTTACTCGCCTGAGCTTTTGCCCTAGATAAATCCCTTATTTTTTCCAAAATAACTGCAAAAACAAATTCCGCGACTGATTCCGCAGCATAACCCGGGACATTGGTCACGATTATGCCTTTTTTCTTTGCATAATCTGTGTCAATTTTTCCGTAAGCGGTAGCTAAAACGCTAATATATTTTAAATTTGGGGCTGCATCTATTTCTTCTTTGCCAACAGTTATTTGAAATCCTGTTAAAATACAGTCTACGTCGGCCAATTCTTTTCTTATTTGAGGACTATCCTTTGGGAGACATATTTTCCTTTCAACCAATTTATCTAGTTTTTCCCAATATTTCCGGTCTAAGCTATCTTCGCTAATGCTTATTATTAACGCCTTTTTGAATTTCATACCTTAACACAGAAAGTATAGCAAAAATTTAGAATTTTTGGGGCGATTTTTTTTTGGGGGGGGTTGCAGCCGAGTTTTTTAATTTTGCGGATTATTTTCTTCCCCTAATTTTGCAATTGGGGAAATTTGCGCCTCAAGCGTGATAAGCCACTTCCTCAAAAGCTTCCATAAAGGATCATCTTTTTTAACATTCCCTCTTCGAATGTGAGTCAGGCAATCGATTGTAATGGTTTCTATGCGCGCCCAAATCTGCCTCCCCTCTTCATCTCCCCTAAATTCTTTCCAGGAACCGGATTCTTTTATCGCGGCTTTAAAATGTTCACGGTATTCCTTAAAACGCATTTCAATGAGCTTCCTCCATTGATCTACGAACCTTTTTTCTGTACCCAGATCCAGAAATAACTGGAGAAACCCAAATGTAATTTCTTTTTGCAATATCCCAAGAAGCTGCCCATATTCGTTTTTTGCGATAGAAATCGCATAGTCAAGGCTTAAAGTAAAAAGTCCCAATACGGATACCTCAAGCTCGTTAAACATTCTATCCTGCTCTGTTTGAGAAAGAGACTGGAAATCTACGTAGAGACGGAAATCTTTCCTCTGCCAGAATTCGAACGCGGAACTTGCGGCAACTTGCGCAAGATTTTTACCTGACTGCATAAACATTTCGGAAATTTCCTTAGTACGATTTTTTATATTGGCCACTGACTTAGTATATCAAAAAATATTGGGGGCTTGACAAACAGTGGAAAGTACTGTATGATGTACCACATATGTTACAGATAGTAAGCATTACCGATGCCAGAAATAATTTGGCAAAACTTATTAACAGGATACAAGCGACAAAACAGCCTGTTGTCATAGTGCAAGACAGTTCTCCCTCTGTAGTTATTTATCCTTACAATGAAATAGTGAAACAAGAAAAAGAGAGGGATCAGCTTTTTAAAGTTAAATTTCAAAAGATTTTTGCTGAAGGAAAAAAGTCCTTTAAAAAATATCTTCGGAATAAATCAATAGAAGTCCCCCGCTCCGAAGATAAAGCCTACTCAATTATAAAAAATGCATAAGGCCGTTATCGATACTAATGTATTTATTTCCGGCGTTCTTTATGGTGGAAATCCTCAATCAATAATTGAAGCATGGTTAAATAAAAAATATACATTTTGTTTATCACCCGAATTGAAATCAGAAATTATTAACAAACTGCAGAATAAATTTTTTTTACCTGCTCGCGCAATCCAAGATATCGAAGAAGCATTAGATGCTAAAACAGAAAAATATATTCCTAAAAAGAAGCTTTTTGTCTGCAAAGACGCTACGGACAATTTCGTTCTGGAACTAGCTCTTGAGGCTCAAGCAAATTATTTAATAAGCGGAGACAAACTTGTTCTAAAACTTAAACAATATAATAACACAAAAATTCTCTCCCCAAAAGACTTTCTAAAATTATTAGAAAGTTAAAAGTGAAGCTTTGTAGCCGGTTTTTCTGATTTGCTCGATTATTTAGTAAATTCTTTGTAAACTTTTATAAAGATATAGCCGACTACCCAAGCTGTAATTGTGGATGAGATTAAACCCAACAATAATGATGACATAGTTAAGCTTTCAGCGCTTAATTTGTTAAACCCTATGCCATGAAACCATGATTGAGCGATCGTAAAAAATGCATCAGGAAATATACCAACTAAAATTCGGCACGCTGCATAAATAATTGCCGTTGTGACAGCTAAAGCGTTTGGAACAACGTATTGCTTCATTTTTTTCACCTCCTTTGACCCCGCTGAGCGGGGTTGACATATACCCCCCAGGGGTATATACTATAAATATATATGAATTCAAATAGGGATGTCAAGAGCGATGCTCAAAGAAGAATTAATATTATCAAAGGACAGCTTGACGGCCTGCAAAGAATGATTGATCAAGATGAATATTGCATAGATTTGCTCAACCAAAGTTTGGCTATTCAAAATTCCATCAAAAGCCTTGATAGTCTTTTGCTTAAGAAACACTTAAAAACACACGTTGCCGATCAATTTCAAAATCAAAAGAACAAAGCAACAGAAGAACTGTTAAAATTATTTAAGAGAGTTCATCAATAGATATATGGAATTAATGTATACCTGTCCCATGGATCCGGATATAATACGTGAACAACCCGGTATTTGTCCCAAATGCGGAATGAAGCTTGTCCCGATGAATTCAAGCCATGAGGAAGGACGCGAAGACCACAGTTCAATGGAAAAAGATTTCAGAAAGCGTTTCTTTATCTCCCTGCCTGCAGTTTTACTGACCATGCTGCTTTCCCCCAATATCCAAAAATGGCTGCATTTTAATCTGAATTTTTCAGGCATTCAAGTCCTACTTTTTGTTTTGGGCACTTTTATTTTCTTTTTTGGCGGAATACCTTTTTTCAAAGCTGCAAAAGGTGAATTATTCAGTAAAAATCCGGGAATGATGACTCTGGTAGCTTTTGCAATCACAGCGGGCTATACTTTTTCGGTTGCAGCAACTTTCCTCTTCCCCAAAGAATCTTTATATTGGGAAATATCTACTCTTATTTCTGTTTTTCTGCTAGGACATTGGCTGGAAATGAGAGCTGTCAGAGGAGCAACAGGCGCGCTGTCTGAATTAGCCAAGCTTATTCCCCCATCCGCTCATCTTCTTCAAAACGGAAATATTACGGATGTTAAAACCAGTCAATTGGTGATGGGCAACAAAGTTTTAGTCAAGCCGGGAGAAAAAATTCCGGTTGACGGAGCAGTAATAGATGGCGAAAGTTCTGTTAATGAATCTATGGTCACCGGAGAATCAAGGCCTATCACTAAGAAAAAAGGCGATAAAGTAATTGGCGGCACTATCAATCAGGATGGAGCCTTAACGATTGAAGTTTCCAAAACCGGGGCTGATACGGCAATTTCCCAAATTATGAAGTTAATCCGGGAAGCCCAAAGTTCAAAACCCAATGTTCAGCATCTGGCTGACCGAGCGGCCAGTGTCTTATTTTTCGTAGCGATTATTGCCGGAACTATTTCATTTGTTACCTGGGCATTTATTTTGCCTGAGGGTATTGTTTTTGCGGCAACTGTGGCAGTTGCGGCAATTGTGGTTGCTTGTCCCCATGCGTTAGGTCTTGCCATACCCACAGTCACTACGATTACTTCTACTCTTGGGGCAAAAAATGGTATTTTAATCAAAGATATGAAGGGTTTGGAAATTGCCAGAAAAATCAGTTATGTGGTATTTGATAAAACAGGAACACTGACAAAAGGAGAATTTGGAGTAGTAGACGTAATGATGAATCAAGAATCAAAAATCAAGAATCAAGAATTATTAAAATTAGCAGCGGCAGTTGAATTAAACTCACAACATTCTATAGCAAAAGGGATTGTTCAAGACGCAAAAAACAAAGGACTAAAAATTTCAACCGTTAAGAAATTCAAGTCTTATCCAGGACGTGGAGCAGAAGGGATTGTCGATAATAGGTTTGTTATTGTAGGAAACATAACTTTAATGAAAGACCTAAGGATACATGATTCAAAATTCATAATTCCTGACTCAAAAATCAAAGCCGCTACGCCGGTCTATGTTGCCATAAATAATAAATTAACCGGAATAATTCTCCTTGCGGACATCATCAGAGAGGAATCAAAAACAGTTGTCAAAAGACTGCATGATATGGGAATAAAAATAGCCATGCTTACAGGAGACACCCCTGATGTGGCCAATGAAACAGGAAAACAACTCAATATGGACACTGTTTTTGCTCAAGTATTACCAAAAGATAAAGTTAATAAAATTAAACAATTGCAGCAGGATGGAAATATCGTCGCTATGGTTGGAGACGGCGTTAATGATGCCCCATCCCTTACCCAAGCGCATGTCGGAATTGCAATAGGCGCAGGAACAGATGTTGCAGTTGAATCGGCAGACATAGTCTTAATGAAAAATGACCCGATGGATGTAGTTAAGGCAATTTCTTTAAGCCGCAAAACCAATACGAAAATGGTGCAAAATCTTATTTGGGCAACAGGATATAATACCTTTGCCGTTCCAATAGCGGCAGGAATACTTTACCCATCATTTGGCATCCTACTCCGACCAGAATGGGCAGCATTATTAATGAGCGCATCGTCAATTATTGTTGTTTTCAATGCTTTACTCTTAAGAAGAACTAAGCTTGATTGAACGAAACCCGCCTACATTAAAATTGCGGCGAGGCAAGGGAGGTGATTTATTATGTTTGGATTTTCATTTTCACAAAAAGTTACTGATCCGGTTTGCAAAATGAAACTGGATAAAAAAACTGAGTTTTCTTCAGAATTTGGAGGCACAAAATATTCTTTCTGTTCAGAAAACTGCAAAGATCAGTTTAATGCAGGAGCAAAAAATTACATTGACAAAAAGGAAAACGTTCCTGCCAAAAAATCTTGTTGCGGTTAAAATAAGAATTTACAGCTTGTCGATTTCGGAAGACAGTTCTTTATTTCTGACTGCCATCTGGACATCGTCTTGAACAAATTTAACAATTCCATTCTTATCAACAATTACATAGCTATGTCCCGGAAACTGTCCCTTGTGCATTGATGAGGGAAGAGTTAGGACTCCATATTTTGCTGAAACTTGTCTATTGCTGTCAAAAAGCACTGTTGCCTGAGCCAGTTCCGGCATTTTATCTAAAGCGGATTTCCAGTCATTTTTGGGATCAGCCGTAATGCTCAAAAGAACCGCCTTTTTGCCTAATTCCGCGTCTTTGCCAAAAGCAACAATCTGATTCCAGCAAGACGGATAACACATTAAACCTTCATTGAAAAACAAAATTACGCTATTGCCTTTCAAGCTACTTAAAGTAATTTTATCTCCGTCATATGTTTCCAATGTAAAATCAGGAGCTATTGTGCCAATTAAGCTATTAAAAACTGCTGCATTCGCGCCGGGAGCTGCTCCCCCATGCATGCTTGCCATAGAATCATCTTGTGATTCTTGAACCGCAGGAGAAACTTGTTGATTTACAGAAACCGAGTCTTCTTTTTTATCCATGCTTAATTTGATATTGTAATTACTAAGAATGACTATCAGCGCAATTATTCCCGTACCCAAAGTTACTAAAGTTCCAGTTTTCTTCATTTCAAATCACCCCCCTTCGCCCTCCGTAGCTTTATGCGAAGGAGGGTTTCGCACCTAAATACTATTTTACCGAATTCCTTATTTAGGATCGGGCTTCGGAGGGACAAGCCCCCTTTTCTTTAGAGACCTAAATTTTTTAATTGCAAAATAAGTAATAAATAGCGCTATGCCGACAAAAATCAAAGCCCAAACAACTTCGGGAACTAATGTGGCAAAACCACTTATAAGTTTGATGAATTTTGTCAGATAAATATTTAGCATTACTTGATATTGAGAATGCGATGTGAGCTGTTCTGTTTTTGCAAAATAGATAATAATTATTCCTAAAATTAGAAACGTTAAGCCCGACAGGAGATTAGCAAAAGTAATGTGAATTTTTTGACCCAAAATGTTGTAGGATAAACTTTTCCGAAAAGCGAAAAACTTTTTGGTAAAATCAATTTTATCCAAAAATGAAGCAATAATAAACAAAGGCAAAACCATTCCTAATACATAAGCAAGGGTATAAATGCCTCCCAAGATAAACGATCCCGGAAGTGCCGATAGAGTTAAAACTCCTGCCAGAACCGGCGCGCAGCAAGTGGTAGCGATTGCAGAAAATATACCTAAAATATAAACTGAGATAAAATCCTCTTTTGGAAGTTTCGGATGAACTCTGAAAGGCAGAGAAAATTGCTGCCCCAGCAATAAACTTAATCCCAAAAAGACTAAAAATATCCCTCCGATAAGAAAAACTGTGTCGTGATACTGACTGAAGATTTGAGTAAACAGAGCTACTCCCAGACCAAGGGGAAGAAAAATAGATAAAATACCAAGAAAGTAAACAAAAGTCATTAAAAAAACTGTAGTTTTTTGTTTGAAAATGGAGGCAAAATAAGTTGGCAGTAAAACTGTAATGCAGCAGGGCGCAAAAAGCGCTGCAATTCCTGCGAGAAACGAAGCTACAAATGATGCGCTAATTAAAAGATCCATAAATTATATATTGTTATTTTAAGGCAATAGAAAACCACCTTGATAATTCGGTATCCACCACGGGATAAAAACATAGAGAGTAAAAAGCACTGTAATTAATGCGGAAAGCAGCATGAAGAGTATTATGCCCCATATCTTATCTCCGGTTGATGAAAAACCTTTTTGATGGCAGGTCCTTTTATTTTCAATATATGCATATATCACAAAGGCAAAGGCGATAAGTGCCGGAATAAGAAAGGTTTTATTGCGCCCTTCATCGGACAAAAGCAGCAGCCACCCTGATGAAATTAAAAGTCCAATAGCTGCGCCGCACATTACGGTACATATACCAAGCTGCGCAAGTATCTGCACTATTCCCTGCTTAAAAAACTCTCTCATATTAGTTAAATTTTAGATGCTCCATTTAAAACTTCTTTCGGGAATTCCGCCAACATTCTTTATCTTCAATTCAATAGACTTAGGCTTAGGCAGAATGGGTTTAAATTTTAAAACTCCCTTGCGGTGATGCCCTTCCGGACCATCCCCCTCCCACGCTATTGGTCTATATATTTCCCCCTGATCATCAACAAGTTCGGATACGCCAATCAAATCAGCATCCAATACTCCGGAGTGAGTGTCCAACACTATTTCAAAATCCAAGGTCGATGAACCCGCTTCGCCCGCAAAGCGAGGCGAGTTATCTGTTAAATTTAATTGAGTAATTGCAACAGTAACCGAACCCTCTGTATTTTCTTTTGCTTTCAAGTTATTGCTACTACTTGGACTTGGATTAAGCGCCTTATTGGAATTGCCTGTACTTTTTGAATTTATGCTGATAGAAAAACTTTTCATAAGTATAATCACCAAAATTATCAGAAATAAACCGATAAAAATTATTGCAATTTTTTTCACAATTATTGTTTGGAAAATTTTATTATTTTGCTACCAGTATAGATAATTCCTAGGAAATTAAAGAATAAACCGAGCCAAAAGAATTGAATTTGATATTGGCCTATGAAGGTAATTATTCCCGTTACCCCAAGAATAGGCAAAATGTTGGTTAGATAATGAGCACAGCAGGAAATCATGGCCGTAGCAGAAGTTGCGCCGGTTGTAACCAGAACTCCCCCTGCAAAAGCCTTCTGCTTAACGATGCCTTTAAGATAACTGTAAAGACCAAATTGAATTCCAAATCCCAAAGCAAGACTGACAACATAAAACCAAAATTGGAAAAATTGTCCCTGCGCAAATCTCCACCCTGAGACCAGAGTTAAGACCAAAAAATATACAGTTAAAATGACTAGAAATGCCATGATTCCTTTAGCTACTGATTTCCCCAAAATGTTTGGATATAAAAAACAAGCTTGTTGTTTCATAATTAAGCTTTTTTTTCATGATTTATCAGCACTTTTAAGATTTTGATTGTCGGCAAAAAGGCAGGGGTGTTTTTAAGGTAATCTTTATACTGAGGATATTTTTGCAAGACTTCCCCTTCTTCCTTTCGGGCTAATCTTATATACATAATAGTTAAAATCGGCGCCATAATTAGGGCAAGTAAAGTTGGCCATTGCATTAAAAATCCTAAAATAATAATTATAAAACCAGCATATTGCGGATGCCTGATATATTTGTAAGGGCCCGTTTTTGCAATGACATGTTGCTTTGTGGCTTGAAAGAGCACTTTCCAAGATACGCTAATTAAGATTAATCCCCCAACAATTAAGACATAGCTTAAAATGTGCAGAATGCTAAAATGCGGATCAGCTGTATTTCCCAATAAATCTTCCCACAAATGTCCCGAGTTATGAGAAAAGTTAATTTGCGGAAATCTATTTCCCAACCAAGACGAAAGCAAGTATATTGTTAATGGAAAACCATACATTTCTGTAAAAAGAGCGATAATAAAAGCAGAAAAAGCACCAAATGACCGCCAATCAATCTTATTTTTAGGCTTGAAAGCGTCGTAAACAAACCAAAGAAATAGTCCGCTTATTATTACTACTACAAACCAGTTTCCATACGCGTATTCCATACTTTAATGCTTTTTGTGATCTTTCATCATAAAAATCATCATTAACGGACAGATTAGGAAAGCTGCGAAAGGTAAAATTGAGAAAAGACTATTGCTTTTAAAAATAAGCATTATTGCCAATATAGCTGCCACCCCCGCCCAGACTTGCCACATTGTTAAGCATTTTTTCATTTCAAATCACCTCCTCATGTATTAATCTATATTTTTTTACTGATTTTATAAAGAACAAAAATAAGAACCGCGACGAAAGCAAGGTTAAGAATCAAATTTCCTCCAACATATTGATTTACAAAACTGCTCGTATCAGTAATCATTTTTGTAAATCCCGATACGTCCCCCATCCCCAAGCGGCCAATTGCTTTAAAATAAAGGATCATCAGTCCCGTAAAAGCAAAAATAATGCTTGCAACAAAACTGCTCAAAATTACAATTCTTTTCTTGCCTAAAAACATAAAACTAAACAATGACTTTCTTAAAAACGCAAATTTATCCATTTTTCCGGAAAGGAATACTGCGATGAAAAGAAGAGGCATGACCATTCCCAAAACATACGTTCCGCCAATTGATAGGGCTCCAAAGAAGTTTGGCGAAAGGAATGTTAAAGTTAAGATGCCGATAAGAACCGGCGCACAGCAAGCAGAGGTAATTCCCGAAAAAATTCCCAGAGTAAAAACCGAAAGCACATCGGTTTTTTGCGTGTTACGTCCGGGCAGACTTGGCATTGGCAATTTTATCCCCAAAAAAGTAATCGCAGCCGAGACAAGCATGACAATCCCGCCTAAAAGATAAATACTGTCATGATAGACAAAAAGAGCTTTGGACAACGCTGCCACTCCCAAAACTGCCGGCAACATGATTACAAAAATACCCAATCCGAAAACTAAGGTCATCAAAACCACTTTTTCTTTTTCTTTGAATACGCTACCTAAATAAGCCGGCAATAAAAATGAGATGCAGCATGGAGCAAAAAGAGCAACTATTCCCGCAACGAATGCGGCAATTAAAGAGGTTTGAAATAATACTTGTTCCATTATGTCCCGCAACCCCCCTGCTGAACATTTAAGCCCGGCACACCTTGAACAGCCTGATGTACCTGCTGTGCTCCTTGCGCTGAAGAATATTGAGAACCCAAAGCAACTTTGGCATCAACTTTATCCCAACTGACATTTTGCTGATTGAAATATGCGGCAAGCTCTACGTACTGCTGTGGAAACCAAAACGAATTAAGCCTCAGAAGGTCGCGATAAATTTCTTTCTCCCCTACCCCCTGGGCAACAGCCAACTCTATGTACCCTAAGGCTGCCATCCCATGATTACAGTCAGGAAATTCGGTTGAATTGCCGCAACACGGACGATAAACAGTCAGGGCAATTTTCTTAACTAATTCTTGTTGTTCCGAGGTAAGCTTTATGATCTCCCTAGATGAATAAAGTTCGCTTGTTGGCTTGGATCCCAAAGTCCATCCGCCTGTAGATGCAAAACCCATCACGTCTCCCTTACCGTATGTTTTCATTGATCCTTCTTCTAAGATTTTACTCTTATTAACCAGTCCCAACGCCCACAACGTATTTACCATAAAACGGGAGTTGGATTCATTTATTGTCATTGAATCATTTGAAGTACTCATCATGTGCGCCGCCATTTCTTTTTTTGCAATAGGGTCCTGCGCGAATAACTCCTCGTATTTTGTCTTATCTATAGCTCCCGATTCCAGCAATTGCTTCCCGATATCATTCCATTTCACAGCTAATCTATATCCTTTTTGGGGTATTACTTTTTGCTTAAGAATTTGCACCAGCTCTTCGGGATTCTTTGTTGTTTGCGCTAAAGCGGAAAGCTGCGCATTGAAGTTTTTCTTCATAATATAATACTGCACAAATCCCGTCGCCAGAATAGAATTTAACAGTAATATCATAACTAGCCAAAGCGGAATAACTTTCGCCAGCAATTTTTTTATTTTTTTCTGAAGCTTTTTTGAAATCATATTTATTTAACTACCGCTCCCGTAAGAGTAAACGTTAGCTTAGAATTTGCCTGGTCGTTTGTCTCAACGGACACAAATCTGTTTACCGCCCCCATGCCTTGGGGGCCATGAAATGCCGGATCAAAAACCACAGTTAATTTTGCTTCTTTGCCTGCTAACACTTCTCCTGTCCAAGCAGATAAGTTATCCATACCAAAGCTCGGACTGTCATTTCCGTCAATCGTAACATAGGCCTTCGTACAATGGCAAGAAGTTCTTACATTAAACAATTTAAGAGTATCTGTTCCTGTATTTTTAATCGCAAAAACTTTTGTCTTATTTCCTTTATACATCGGGATATCCCCCCAATCAAAACTTGTAGGATCAACTACGTAAGCTTTGGCATTTTGCGAAGCGGTAATTTGAGGAGCGTTAGTTGTTTTTGTCAGGAAAAATATTCCTCCGAAAAGCAACGCCACCGTTAAAACAACCGTTATAATTATAAATTTTCTGTCATTCATATTATTTATTTTTCTTAAAAACAGTCATAATCTCTTTGATGGCTTCTTCCTGCTTGCCTTTTCTGATAGAGTCAAGAGCGCATGTTCTAAGATGATTTTCCAAAACAACGCCTTCTGTTTCCGAAATTGCGCTTCCAACTGCCTGCATCTGATGCAAGACATCAATGCAATAACAGTCTTCTTCAATCATCCGAATAACTTTATTTAGATGTCCCCGCGCTATCTTAAGACGGTGAAGAATTCTTTCCTGCGTGTCTTTAGGTCTGTATGCCATATTTTATTCTTTTTGAGGATATCCCCCCTATGGGGATAGATATTAAATCATAATCCATCTCTTGTCAAGTAGATTTTTGAATAGGAAAAAACTATTTTTTATTTATTTGCTTCCATAACCAAATTCCCAAAAGAATTAGGTCGATTAAAATAATCAGCCAAAAGATGAACATACTAATCCCCAAACCGGAATTCATCATATAATACCCGCTTCCCCAATTTCCGAAATTCATCACTCCAAATCACCTCCTCTAAATGCTAAGATTCTTCCGAAGCTGTTTTGTCCAAGAAAATTTCTCTGTCATTTTCAGATTTTGGCATTAAACTTTCAATAATATGAAAATATTTTATAGGATTGTGTATTAAATACAAAGAAATATTGGTTTTTAAATACCAATTGTAAAGAGATATCGTACCAAACCCAAAAATTTTTCCAAAAAATCCCTGTTCTATTTTTACCGATCTCATCTGCGATAATTGATGCTTCTCTTGATTTTTCCAGATAATGCCTCTCCAGTGCATAACTGCATGAGGCCAAATTTCGTAATATTCAGTTATCCATTTCATAACAACATAAATAGTCAAAGCGATTTTTAGAAAAACCAGAACCAAAAAAAAGGACAAATTGTATGATAATATTATATTATTTAATACTTCGGGAATAAATTTATTTGAAACCGAAGAAAAATACAATGCCGCCATAATTACAGCCATCATGTCCAGCAGAATAAGTTTAAGCACCAAAAAAAATATGCTTTGCCTTATATTTATGTGGGTAACATAAACTTTTTCGTTCTTATTGTTAATCTGTGCCATAGTTAATTGCGCTTTTTAGATGCTTTACCCGACTTACAGGCTGTAATTTGCGGCAAGATAAATCTATCCAAACCATACCATCCTGCAGTTTTCCATGCTAACATTATGAAAATTTCAAGAAGTAATAACTCCGGATTTGTACTAACAGTTCCTGCGAAAAGATAATTTATATTCATAAATGCTCCGAAAAATGCTGCAATTCCTGTAACTGCGCCCAAAATTAAAGCAATCCCTACAAAAAACTCCCCAAAGGAAACCACATAGGAAAAAATCTCGGAATTAGGCAGAGCTATTGTTTCTATGAAGTACGCATACCATCCTTGCACATCCGGATGCGCGCCTGTTGTTTTGGTCAATGATTTAGTTAAAAAACCGGATACGGCTACTCCCGCTTTGTCCCCTGCCCACACGGGACTTATTACCTTGTCCCATCCCGCAGTAAGCCACGTCCATCCAACATAAATTCTCACAAAAAACCATAGCCAGGAAAGTTTAGTGTTTGAAAAAAGAAAACTGGATATTTTTTCCATAAAATTATTGACTATTCACCATACTTAGTATTCCCTAAAAAGAATAGATTGTCAAGAAAATGTCCGAATTGCGTCAAGCCATCGTTACAATTGTCAGCTAAAATATTTTTATATGAATAACGAAGATAGGGAATATTTAAGATTTGCAGCAAAGACGCGGCCGAGTACCGAAGTTTTTGAAAGAATGGTGCAGATTTTAACAAGTATAGGTAAAAACACAGACCAGTTGAGAACCACAATGGATACTGCCCTACTGGAAGCTTCCGAACCTATCCAAGTTTAATGTTTCTTATTAATGGATATTTTCCTTTAAGATGATATCGTTAACTTTCTTTTTGCAAAGTCGAGCAAATGTCGAAAGGCTAAATGTTCTATGGTAACTACAGAAAGCAGGATAGTCACGAGATCGAACAGGATGCTGAATCCATTCAACAAGGGAACATTAATTCTTCGTGAAGATGGCACCCATGTTCCGACTTGCAAAGGCTTACTTCATTCGCCGGAAACAAAATTGATTATAGCTTCCGCGAATTCAGGACCTAAAGAAAAATCACAGGTTGTTAAACAAAGCTCTGTTTACGAAAGGATATTGCCTTTTGTCGTACGGGGATTAGCAGTTTGGGAAATACTCCTCATCACGGAGCCAATCCTTAATAGAGAACAGATAAGAAATGCTGTTTACAGAAGCAGAAAGGATCGTCCGGAATGGCACAGAATTCCTGAGGATTATTTCAGTCCTGAAAAAGAGTCTATCAGAAGATCTAAAGGAACGATTATCGGTTTGCGAAAGAGATCGGACAAGCAATCTTTAACAGATAGTAAAAACACTATTGCTAATGAGGAAAAAAGCAAAGCGCTTATTCTGGAATTTTGGAAAGCAAATTTATTCCCTACGGATGCTTCAAATTGGCTTAGCCTTCACGCTCTTTATCAACACTATCAAAGAACATTACCTGAAAATGTCTCTGATAAGCTCCGACTTGAAGTATTTCTTGCAGCATTGTCGCTTGCCGAATCGGAATTGAATCCTGCTCTGTTAAATAAATACAGGGAATTAATAGATAAAATTGCTTCCGCAGGCTTTACGCATAAATTATCTTCCGAGGAACAATTCATAAAAAGCAAGGTATGTAACACATGGCTGTACGACGGAGAAGATAATATTGGTTTGTTTTATTATAATAAATACGGAGACAAGTCATACGTATTGGAAGGAGAATACGAGGACAGAAAGTCACCATATGCGACTTCTGAATCTTTACGAAAAAGAAAAGCTTTTAGACAAATGAATGGAGATACAAAGAACACAATTAATAACAATTAAAAGTAATCTTCGGAATTATGACTATTTTGCCATTTTATTTAACCACTGAATAATTTAGATAAGCGTAAGCTGCCAAGATTGTTACCGCAACAACAAAAAGCAATACTGCGATAAATCCGTTTTTTGTCAGAGTAATTGAGTCTTTTTTTGAATTCGCCATTTATATCACCACCTTCGTTAGAAACTGTTTCCAAATTTAATTTGGAATTACAGTTTCTTACGTCCGCCCGTACTCGCTCTTTGAGCCGCGCTACGAATAGCAGCATAAGGCGAAAAGTAAGAGTTGGCGGATCGCATACCTATTCTAGTTTATATTCAAATATTTATCTCTGTCAATAACTTATAGCAATTCTTTCTTAGATTTGAGGAAAAAATATCCGACTGTTCCGAATGTAATAACCGGAGAGAGCCATGCGGGAATATGATATCCAAAGCTATCCAAAACCATAATTGCCCCTAAGAATAATATTGAATACATTGCGCCGTTTTTCAAATATTTATACTTCTTGATTCTTTCAATATTGCTCACCGTTAATTTTCTTAAAACCAATGCCCCCAAACCATTTCCCAGGAGAATCAAAGGAATCGAAAATGTAAAAGCAAATGCGCCTATTACTCCGTCTATCGAAAACGTTGAGTCTAAAACTTCCAGGTAGGCAATTTTACTTATGTCCGACATATTCCCGGAAATCAATCTTCTCTCCTGTTCTTCGGCGAACTGCCTGAATCCATGAATAATAAAAAATGCCGTAGATCCTACAACTGCCGCGAATGCAAGCATAGGGTCACTTTGTAAAGCAAGCCACACAATTACGGTAAGCAAAACCGAGACAACAGCAAAAAACCATGCTCCCTGAGCATGAAAGAATCTTTCTCCGCGTAATCCGTAATTTTTTGGCTCCAAGAATAGCCAATTGAAAAATAAGAAAACAAGAAAAACTCCCCCAGCCAAAAGAAGCAAAGGGGATGTTGCCTCAATCGCCTGCTCAATTTTGGGATCCTGCGAAAATGCTGCAAAGAACACACTAATTATGCCGAGCTGCGGATTCGCAATCCAAACAATCAGAAGAGGCAATAATCCACGCACTACGAAAACAGCGAAGATAAAGCCCCACAGAAGAAACCAGCGCCTGGCTTTCTGGCTCATGCCTCTTAACACTTCCGCATTAATAATCGCGTTATCAACGCTGGTGATAACTTCAAAAAGCGAAAGTCCGAAAATCGTTAAAATAATGAATCCAAAATCCATAAGTTATATTGTACCAAAAATTTACCCTGCGTTATAATACGCCCTTTATGATAAATGTCGAAGCGGAAAAACAGAAATTGTTTCAAAAAAACCCGGAAATCCTGTTAGATTTGTTGATAAAATTATCTATGAAGAATTACACAAAATCGTCCCCGACAGTTATAAGTAAATCACATTTGTAAATATTTTCTATAAAAATTCAGGCTTCGTTCTACTGCTTCATCCCAGCCAGGCGATAGATTATGGTCAGCCTGAGGATAAGTAAAATACATTACATCTTTTTCCAATTTTTTCAAATCGGAAACAAGTTGATCCGACCATTTTAGAGCCACTGCGTTATCCGCTATTCCCTGGTGAATTTCAATCGGGGCATTGATCCATGAATAAAAATTACTGGCTGAATATTGCTCTATATCATAATCTTTTTCAAAATTTGCAACGATTTTTCTTAGCGCTTTCCCATGATCGTCAAATTCATCGGTAAAATATAAGATTGAGTATGGAAATGGCTTGGAAACAGGCGCCCAAAGAACTGTCGGATAGTTCTTGCCTGTTATTTCTAAAACAGATAAGGCAATCTGTCCCCCATTACTATGTCCCCAAATTCCGACTTTCGCGGAATCGGCTTTTATTCTCCCCGAATAACTGGCTTCCAAACCGGAATTCAAATTTTCCAAAGACGACAAAAGGGTAAGCGCTGTTGTGTAAGTTTGGAATCTTTCCTCCATTGAATTTTGCGAGGGATTATCGGATACACCATATCCTAAAAAATCCGGAGCTAAAGTTATAAAATTATTCTGGGCGAAAACTTCCCCCGCTCTTTTTGTGCCGGTTCCGGTTGCGTAAGTTTCCATCGGAACAAATCCCCGCAACATTACAATAACGGAATAAATACCTTCTTTCTTCGGAACATTTATCAGTCCGCTTACTTTTTTCTCTCTGTTTTTCCCATTTATAACATCTCTAATCGTATAGTAAAACATTTGGGAAATATGATTTTCTTTCTCTTCCAAAGCAGTACCCAGCGTAATTTGCGAAGATTTAAATTTACTCTTTTTTAGGTTTTCAAAAGTATATTTAAGCAGAGGCTTCTCTTTCACTTTTTCTCTCTGAGTAAAATCACGCTTTAAAAAAGTGAACATTCCCAAGATTGCGGCAAGAAGAAGAATCCCAATTCCCAATTTCCTCATGAAACCATTTTATTTCTTAGTTCCGATAATTACAACCACAGAAGATGAGGAGTCGTCTGGCAAAATCTCTGCTTCGCCCACCGTAAATGAATTACTCAAAACGCTTTTAAGTTTGGCTATAAAATCTTTATCAACTTCTGCTTTTGCTTTTATAACAGTCTGCGTATAATCAGAATTGTCCGCGTTGCCGATTGATGAAATCGTAAAACCCTCTTCCTTCAAACTGCTTTCCTGCTTTGATGCTTCCCCGCTGACCCCGCTTCCATTCTGTATCTCAATTTCATACTTGATCAAATCTACTACCTTTGTGGGTTGCGGAGCAGCGGTCGGAGAAGGAACAGGCGTTGTTACATTGACCTTATCTTTAATATTTATCCCATATTTGTAAAGAAAAACTCCCACCAGCAAAAGTATTACCATGGCAAAAATGAGAAGTATGGGCCACATATAATTCTTCTTTTGAGAATCATCCGTAACGAGCAATTCTTCTTCAGCCATTTTTTCTTTAAAATCAGTTAAAGGATTTTCTGCAGGGGATTCTGCGGGCATTTCCGAACTAGCTGCTTGCGAAACTGCCTGTTCAATTACAATTGTTTCCGTTACGGTATCCGAAACGACCACGGGCTTCTGCTGGTCTAACTTTTTATCACCCTGTGCTTCCTTGTCCGCCGAAACTTTAGTGAAGGCGGGAGTTTTTTCAGCGCTTGCGGTTTTTTTATGGACAGCCATCTTTAAATTTCCTTACGTTTATTATAATAATGTCTATCGCTCAATAAGTCAAATCTGCCTTAATGGAATAATTTTCCTTTGTATTTTTGTAAAAATAATGGGAATTGGGAATGAAGGGGCTTTGGAAAGCTACCAAATTTAAACCATCCGATTTCCTGATGTTTCTGCGGAATTCCATTTTTCACCTTTTTCCTGTCAACTAAAACTTTAAAATCTAATACAATCCAATGAGTTTTGTTTCCTCCCTCGTCAATCCTGTGTACATCTCTAAAGCCTAAAAATTCCGACTTAATTATATCCGTACAATATTCTTCTTTTATTTCACGTTTAAGCGTATCTGTTATCGTTTCTTTAATCTCAATGCTTCCACCGCCTGGATCCCATGTGTCATATTCATCTCTAGATTTTTTTGATCTCTTGTTTAATAAAACATTTCCTTTCCCGTCATGGCAGAAAAATACAACCCCAACAGCAACATAATCAATCCCCTTTTCCATAATTTAAATTATTTCAAATATTTATCGAAAAAGTCGACGGAACGTTGGATGGCGGTGTTGAAATTGTTCGCAATATTGTGATCATCATCCCTGTAAACAAAAAGTTCTGACTCCTTATTTGCTGTTTTCAAATCTTTATCCAGTTTTTCCGAGAATTGGAGAGGAACGGATGTGTCTGCTCCCCCATGATGTAATTGAATCGGACCTGAAATATCTTTTAAATACGCATTGGCAGAAATAGAATTCCAAAATTCTGGATTCTCCTGCGGAGAACCAAATTGCTGAGCTAAAAGATCTCTCCATCTTCTTGCCCCCGAAGGCAAAGGAATTGGCGTAATGCTTGACCGCCTCCATCTACTAATTAAATCAGGATAAGATGCTACAACTCCCGCCCAGATCACGCCTGCTTTTATATCTTTTGAAATAACCATGCTTCTAAGCGTGATAAATCCTCCCATCGAATGTCCCCACATGCCAATTCTGTTAATATCAACGTCTCTAAATTTCTTAATAGAACTAATCGCATTGAGAATATCAATTGTATAAGCAGGAGAACCATAGCCACCAGGAGCATTCCCTTCCGAATTGCCGTGCCCGCGATAATCTGATTTCAAAACTATATAACCATTCCTTGAGAAAGCATCGGCGTATGCTATATATTTTTCCGTGGTTCTATACTCTGAAGGCACAATATATCCATGATTAAAGATAATTACAGGCCATCCCCCGCTTGGTTTTTCTCCTTGCGGAACTGTAAGAAGAGCATATATTTTTAGCCCATCTGATTTATATGAAGCAATATATTTATTGTAATTTGAACCATTTGGAAGAGTTTGTTCGAGAGTAAGATTACTGCCCGGATATTGCTGCTGACGCATATATTCAATGGAAAGAGGATAGGGGGAATCTACAACCTCTCCCCTATCTTCAAGATTATTTAAACTATTTACACTATTGGCCGTCAGTTCTCTTGGCGATTTATTATTTAAAATTGCCCGTGCTGAAAAAAAGATTATCGCGATAATAATTATTACAATAATTAATACTCTCATCATGCAATTTAAAAACAGATAATAATCGTATATAATTAACAACAATATGTCAAACAAAAAAATGATCTTAATTATTTTAGCAGTCCTGCTGATTTTGAGTCTTGTTTACATTAATTTAGCGGGAAAGAGGCAATCACAAATAACTGTAAATACTCCATCACTAGATAGTAATGAAGTAAATCAGGCTCAGAATGATATTCCCCGATTGTCAATTTTGGCAGATAATTTGGAAATTCCCTGGGCGCTGGTTTTCTTACCTGACAAAAGTATTTTATTTACAGAAAGAGCAGGACGCGTCAGAATTATCGATAATGAAGGTAATTTAAACCCTAATCTCATAGCTGTCATAAGTGACGTTAAGCATTCGGGCGAAGGCGGACTCTTGGGAATAGCAATTCATCCTGATTTTTCCGCAAACCATTTTGTTTATCTGTATTACACTTATTCCAACATTAACGACAACACCCTTAATCGGGTTGCGAGATTTGAATTTGAAAATAATAAATTACAAAAGCAAAAAATTATAGTTGATGGTATTCTAGGCGCATCCAATCACAATGGTGGCAGAATAAAATTCGGACCGGATAATTTTCTTTATATAACAACCGGGGACGCTCAGGAACCCTCTCTTGCTCAAAATATAAATTCATTGGCCGGAAAAATATTAAGAATAACAGATGAAGGCAGACCTGCTCTGGACAATCCTTTCGGAAACTTGGTTTTTAGTTTCGGGCACAGAAATCCCCAAGGTCTTGCCTGGGATAACCAAAACCAATTGTGGGAAACAGAACATGGGCCTAGTGCGCTGGATGAATTAAATATTATTGAAGCAGGGAAAAATTACGGCTGGCCAACTATTCAGGGAAATCAGAAACAAGCCGGAATGGAATCGCCGATCCTAAATAGCGGTTCCGGCACATGGGCGCCGAGCGGAACAGCTTTTTTAAATGGTTCAATATTTTTTGCCGGTCTTAGAGGAGAGGCTCTATTTGAATACAAGATAGCCGAAAAGAAACTTATCCCCCATCTTAAAGGAGAAATCGGAAGAATTAGGGAAGTTGTGGTAGGACCCGCTTCGCCGCGAGGCGAGCCGGAGAATTTGCTTTACATAACTACAAGCAATAGGGATGGCCGCGGTACTCCCGACAATACGGATGATAAAATAATCCGCATAAATCCTGCCAAACTCTAACAGCTTCATCATTCGCCAATTTCCTTAGGTTCAAAGCTAATCAACACCAGGTTCAAAGCTAATCAACACCGGGTGTTGTTTTGTATCTGAACCTAAGGATTTTATGGCTTTCGCTTTTTAGATTGCCAGATGATAAAATAAAACCTCAACCATGAAAAGCTTTTGGGAGGAAATTAAAAAGCCGATTTTGATTCAGGCGCCGATGGAAGATGTAACCGATACGGTCTTCCGGCAAATTCTTGCCAAGTGCGGTGCGCCAGATGTCTTTTTTACTGAATTCACCAACGTCGAGGGCATGTGTTCCCGCGGGAAAGTAAAGGTGGGGAAAAGATTTGTCTTTACAGAAGCCGAGCGACCAATCATAGCGCAAATTTGGGGATTGGATCCTGCGAAATTTTTGAAAACTGCAAAAATGGTGAAGGAAATGGGCTTTGACGGAATAGATGTCAACATGGGCTGTCCGGAAAAATCAGTGATTAAAAAAGGCGCATGTGCAGGATTAATTAACAATCCCCCTCTTGCAAAAGAAATTATTTTGGCAACTCGGCAGGGTGCCGGCGGATTACCTATAAGTGTCAAGACGAGAATCGGAATCAAAGATATTCAAACTGAAGAGTGGACAGGCTTTTTGCTCAAAATGGGCATTGACGCCCTTATTGTCCATGGACGTACAGTCGCAGAAATGTCTGATGTCCCCAACCATTGGGATGAAATCGGAAAAGCAGTTGAGCTAAGAAATAAAATGAAAGCTAAAACTCTAATCATCGGTAATGGAGATGTAAAAGACAGAAGCGATGCCATGGATAAGGCTAAGAAATATGGGTTGGATGGAATTATGATCGGCCGCGGAATCTTTGAAAATTTGTGGATATTTAACAAAAAAAACATTAATCCTGACGAAATATCCTACCAAGAAAAATTAAAATTATTAATTGAACACGTTACACTTTTTGACAAGACCTGGGGCAAGACAAAAAACTTTTCTCTGATGAAAAAATTTTACCGAATTTATATTTCAGGCATCCCCAACGCTAGTAGCGTCCGCGCAGAACTAATGAGAATTATGACCGCCGAAGAAACCCTCACCCTCCTCAACTCCCTCTAGATTAATTAGTAAATTTGAAGGTGGAAAGAATTTGTTGCATATTCAAATTCAGGAGATCCTCTTCAGGTTTAAAATTAGGATTTGTCCAATCAACCGGACTGGAGGTCAGATTAAAAGCAAAAACCTGATTTTTATTAACAAGGTAGTAATTAATGGAGAGGACTCCTTCAAATAGGCCGGTTTTAATATAATAAACCATATTTCCGCCAATCGTTTTTGAAGAAAATTCGACAAAAGATTTAGGGTGCATGCCACTGCCAGCAAAAATAACATCCTTAATTAAGGTTGTTTTGTAATCATCTCCTGAAACGATAGGAATAACCTTAATGGAAATATCAGGAGACGTTGATAGACGATGTTTTGTATTCGAGTTGTCCGTAAAAGAGATTGGAAATAATTCATTATCAAAAATTGCAATTGGGGAAAAATTAGGCGGATATTTAAATTCAATTCCTAATTTTGTAACCGTATATGTTTTCCAATTTGCGGTCGGATTAGGGGTAATGCTAACTTGCGCGGATTGACCACTAAATTTAAAAGTGGAGATAATTTGATCATACATATCTTTATACGAAATATCGTTCAATCCTATGCTGTAGGCACGACTGCCAACGTCCACAACGTTATTAATTATTACATCACCTAAACTTATTCCGGGTAGATCGGCAATATATGTACTGGTGTATTCCGTTGCGTTAAATCCCGATATTACTACTAATCTTTTGGCTACGGACTTGGTGGAATCGGAGGTATAAACAAATGGAATGGGACCACTAGTGGAAGAGCCGGTAATACTAATTACGCTTTGCTTGCCCCCACCCACCTGGAAATTAACTTTTCTTAATGCATCTATATTGGTTTTTGGCGCAACGATCAAGGTAGGCAACGCAAGAGAGCTTAATTGAGCAACATCCCAATCAGAAGGATACTTAAAGGTAAAAATATTTTGATTATTGTATATCTGCCAGTTGGCGGTGGGGTCGGGTGTTGGCGATGGGGTTACGGAAATCTGAGCAGCCGGTTGTGATTTAGATTTGCTAGTTCCCAATAAATATCCTCCAATTGCAATTGAGACGCCAACTGAAACGATGGCAAAACCGTACGCAATAATTTTAAGAAAGCTTAAATTATTTGAAGCTTTAGCCTCCTCCTGGCTTGGGACTGGTGGAACTTGCTGATTTTGATTATCCATCTTCAAATTGTCTCAATTTTCCGGGACGATGTCAATTTTTTCGATTTGCACTCCCTTTTCCGTATCTTTGATGTTGTAGCCGAGTTTTTTGATTTTATTGCGGACATGGTCTGCCTGAGTATAGCTCCCCTGCTTCCTTAATCCGTTACGCTCTTCAATAAGTAATTGCACTTCTGCAGGAACTACAATTTTTATTGTCTTTTTTTTCTGCTTTGCAGAATCAAAATCTAATCCCAATACTTGATCCATTTTTAGTAAGCTCTCTGCCTTGGCAGAGTCCGGCTGATCAGATTTAATCATTTCCCAAACCACGGACAAAGCTTTGGCCGTATTTAAATCATCATTAATCGCTTCCAGGAATTTTTCCTCATATTCTGCGCAACCAACTTTCGGATCTCTCAATTTTGCCACTTCTTCAATCAAACGTTTGTAGGCGACTTGCGCTGCCTCCAAAGAATCCCAGGTAAAATTCATTTCTTGACGATAATGAGTTTGCAGGTAGAGATAGCGCAAAGCCAACGGATCAAAACCCTTTTTAATCACATCTTCAACTGTCCAAATATTCCCAGTGCTTTTGCTCATTTTGTTTCCGTCAACATGCAGAAAATTATGATGCACCCAATACTTTACGAATTCTTTTCCCGTCGCCGCTTCCGATTGCGCAATTTCATTAGTGTGATGAATTGAGATATGGTCAATTCCGCCGGTGTGAATATCCAAAGTCTCCGTATCCAGACCTTTGATCGCCATTGTGCTACATTCAATGTGCCAACCCGGAAATCCCAAGCCATACGGACTTGCCCATTCCATTTGACGGCGCGACAGAGATGTGTCCTTAGCCAAATCAAATGGTCTTCCATTTGGATAACTGAATTTCCAAAGAGCAAAATCTGTCAGATGTTTTTTGCCCTTAACCATCTCTATCCTTGCCCCTGCTTTTAACTCGTCGACATTTTGACCGGAAAGTTTTGTATAATTGGGAACTTTGGATGTGTCAAAATAGATTCCATCCTCTATCTTATAAGCAAAACCCTTCTGTTCAAGAATCTGAATAAAAACAATTTGTTCTTGAATATAATCAGCTGCATGCATCAAAACATCCGGACGGGAAATATTTAAAGCGTCCATGGAGTTAAAAAATTGCTTTTCAAATTTTTTCGCAATGTCCCAAACACTCATCCCGAATTTGCGGGCTCCCTTTTCCATCTTGTCTTCACCAGTATCGGAATCCGAAACCAAATGCCCGACATTTGTGATATTCATGGCTTGCTTAACTTTAAAACCATTAAATTCCAAAGCGCGGATTAAAATATCATCACCAACATAACGCCGCATGTGCCCAATGTGCTGATAATCATAAACTGTGGGCCCGCAGGCGTACATATTTACAACCGGCGGATTTAACGGTTTAAATTCTTCAACCTTTTTTGTTAATGTATTAAATAGTCTTAGCATAAAAATCAAAACTCAAAAGTTAAAAGTCAAAAATGCAAGTCAAAACTTAAAACTTTTAAGATATCTCTAAACTTTTGACTTTTTAATTGTAATTTTAAATTTTGCATTTTGAATTTTTAATTTAGTTATCCGGCTGCGCCTCTAAACATTTCTGCTTTGTTTTGCTCTCTTACAACTGCTAGCGGAGGCGGTTTTTTCTCTTCTTTCTTTTGCAAATCCTGCATTTCCTGCTTCTTCTCATTTTCAACTTTCTCTGCCGGCCGTTCTTCTCCGCCAGCTGACGGATTTTTTGGATTAAAAGTCGGGTCATAATAATTTTCTTTATGTAATTGATTCCTAAACTCCATCAATTTCCTCTGTTCTTCCTTGTCCGCCATAGCCTTGGCGTCGGCGGACGGCTTAACGGATGAAACAACT